>WNFM01344923.1_pt1 | contig 22115 bp, 24 predicted proteins | sample 5400271 | NCBI WGS metagenome assembly WNFM01 (sample SAMN13153352, study PRJNA577476) | soil metagenome | isolation source: 60 cm saprolite on Douglas fir-dominated hillslope | place: USA:California | collected 2013-09-17
AGCCGCCGTGGCCGGCGGACCAGGTCGGCGAAGACGAACCGCAGGGCCTTGCGTCGCAGCGCGTTCACGTTCGCCAGGTCGGACAGCACGTAATACCCGTCGAACTCGAGGAGCGGCGAGAGGTTGAATACGACGCTCACGAGGTTCGCGATCGCGAGCCACACCGCCAGGTCCTGCACCCGGCCGGTCGATACCGCGGCGACGATGCCGAGGAGCCCGGCGAGCGCGAAGTTGAACACCGGCCCGGCCGAGTTCACGATCGCGCGCCGGGTCCGGCCGATGAACCACGCGTCGGATGTATCCACCCAGATGACCGGCGTGAACATCATGAGCCCGATGCCGGCGCGCCCGACGCGCCGGCCCTCCGCCTTCGTCGCGATCGCGTGCGCCGCCTCGTGGCCGATACCGGCGAGCGCGAGCCCGCCGAACGCGACGACGAGACCGCCGAGGCCGAAGTCCGCGGCCGAGGATTGGCGGAACGTCCGCTCGAGCGCGACCGCGCCGACGACGCCGAGGGCGATCGCCGCGACCATCCCGGGTCGTGTGAAGAGCGGGCCGAAGATCCGGTAGAGGCGCGTGGCCAGCGCATCGGCGTCCTTGATCTCGAGCCGCGGCGCGAGGACCAGGTCGAGGAGACGCATCACGCGCGCATCAGGCTCGTCGCCGGCGATGCGCGGGGTGCTCACGAGCCCGGCGGCCTGGAGCGTCGCGACCGTCGCGAAGACCGTCGCGGGATCGTCGTGACCGCTGCGCTCGGAGTGGTGCATCGCGAGCTCGCGGAGGCTGCGATCGCCGTCGAGATCCTCGTAGATCGCGAGGCCTTCGGTCGACAGGCGAAGGTACGTGCCGGTCTTGGGCTCGTGGAGGATGACGCTCGACGGATCGTCGGGCGCCGGCAGGACCCGGACCGTTCCGGTCCGCTGCGGCGCGTGCTTCGCCTGCATCGTGGTCTCGAGCCGGGTGACGACCTGGCGGTACTTCTTCACCACGGCGCGGACCGTGTCCCCACCGACGCGGAACGCGCGGACCGGGGTCGACCCGCCCGACGGGACGGACCGTGCCGTCGAGCTCGCGGATCACTTCGACGTCGCCGCTCCGCACGAGGTACGCATCGTCCCCGCGCTCGCCCTGCTTCAGGATCCGCTCGCCCGCCGCGAAGCTCACGGGCTCGAGGTGCGCGGCGAGGTCGGCGATCGCTTCGGACGGGAGGTCCGCGAACGGGCTGTCCCGCTTCAGGAAGTTCGTCGCCGCGCGTAGATCCGCGAACGCCTGCAGCTCCTGGGCGAAGCCGGACTCGGCGGCGATCGCGTCGAGGAGCGCGGCCTTGGGGATGCGGACTCCGTTCGACGGCGTCATGGCGACGACGGTCGCGTTGCGCGGCTGGTCGAGCACGACGGCCATCTCGCCGACGAGCGCCGGCGCGGCCATCGTCGTGAGGGTCCGCAGGCGGTCGCCGGTCATGACCCGGACCCGCCCCGAGGCGAGCGCGATGACGTCGCCCGGTGGCTCGCCCTCGGTCACGAGGGTCTCGCCAGGCGCGAAGATGGCGACCGCGCTCGCCGCCAGCAACCGGGCCCGCACGGCGGTGGAGAGGCTCAGGAAGGGTCCGAAATCGAGCGTCCCCACGATCGCGGAGCCTAGCGGACGGTCTTTTGGCGACTACCTCTCCGAGCGCGGAATGAACGTGATCCGCTGGTCGTTGCCAATTCCGAGCGTCATACTCGGATTTCGCGGGGAGGGCAGCAGGTGCGACCGATCGGGGTCTTGTATGAGAACGAGGCGTGGCTCGAGCCGCTGTTCGCGGCCCTCGACGCGGCCGGCCTCCCGTACGAGCGCGTGTTCGCGAACGAGCAGTCGTTCGATCCCGCAGCCCGCGCGCCCGAGTGGTCGCTCGCGCTCAACAAGATCTCGCCCTCGTCCTACGTCCGCGGGCATCTGCCGAGCATCGCGTTCGCGCGGCAGTTCCTCCCGTTCCTCGAGGAGCGGAACGTCCCGGTCGTGAACGGCAGCGAGTCGTTCCGGCTCGAGACGTCGAAGGCCCTGCAGCTCCTGCTCCTCGATCGGCTCGGGATCCGCGCGCCGCGCGCTCGCGTCGTCAACGACTCGAGCCGTCTTGCGGCAGCGGCCATCGGGCTCCGCTTCCCGGTCATCGTGAAGCCGAACGTCGGCGGTTCGGGGGCGCTGATGCGGCGCTTCGAAACCATGGCTGAGCTCGCGGCGGCCGCGACCGCCGGCATCGACCTGGGGCCGGATGGGACCGCGCTCGTGCAGGAGTACCTCGAGCCCGAGGACGGCACGATCACGCGAGTCGAGTTCCTGGATGGCGAATACCTCTACGCGATCCGCATCACGAACGACCGCCAGACCGACTTCAACCTCTGCCCAGCCGACATCTGCCAGACCGACTTCGATAACTGCGTGGCCGAGGCCCCCGCGAAGCGGCAGCTCAAGATCGAGGCCGTAAGGCCGCCCGGCGACATCGTCCGCGACGTGCTCCGCATCGCGAAGGCCGGATCGATCGACGTTGGTGGCGTCGAGTACCTCGTCGCCGCGCGGGATGGCCTGCCGTACGTCTACGACATCAACGCGCTCTCGAACTTCGTGACCGATGCCGAACGGCTCGTCGGATTCGACCCGCACGCCCGGTTCGCCGGCTATCTCGCCGCGCGCTCCAGGGCCGAGGTCCGCGCCTAGACCGCGCTCAGCGCTGGCGTGCCGCCCGCTGAAGCGTCGCCGCGATGAGTCGCTCGCGGGGCCGGCGCCACCGCGGCGGCGACACGCCGTCGCGCCTGCGGAAGTTGTCGAACGCGTACGTGTCGCAGAGCACTTCGGCGGACGTGCCCCAGCCGTGGGTCAGGTAGAGCCACCAGTGGCAGAACTCGTGGAGGTAGAGGAACCGGATGACCTCCCGCCGGGTGCGGAACGGCACGAGCGGGACACCGCGCGAGCCGAGGTCGACGAGCTCGCGGAATGGCTCGAACGGCTCCGGGACCTGGATGAGCATCTCCCGCGATTCCCAGAACGTGAACGCGACCAGGTGCGGCTGCGTGCGGTAGCGGAGCGGCTTCACGGTGATCGTGTAGCCCGTGGCCATCGGGAGCCCGCGCAGCACGGCTCGGATCTCCGCCGGGGAGTGCGACGGGAGGGTCGAGCGCACCGCCATCGGCCCGAGCGGGCGGCCAGGGCCCCGGAGGACGCTGCGGACGGCCATACGTCGATCGTAGGGAGCAAGCGGCCTGCCCATTTCCATCAGGCCCGTTCGGCGGTGCCTTGCTCGGTCCTTGAGACCAGGGCTAGGATTGTGGATAACGTCGTTCGAGCGGGAACGAGTAGCCGACGCGAGCCGTGTAGCGAACCGGGACAGGTGTAAGCCGGGACGGCGGGCCAGGCGAATGGATCCCGCGAGACGCCGCGGCGAACGCGAAGAGCCTTCAGCGGACGCGGCCGTGAGGCCGCGATGAGGAAGGGCGCAACTAGCCGTGGCCGGAGGCCCGCCGTTATCGCCGGGCGCTGCGTGATCGCGCAGGCTGAGGGCTTGCTTCCAAATTTGGAAGCGGCCGAGATCGGGTGGCACCACGACCCTCGTCCCGAGATGGGAGCGAGGGTCTTTGTTTTTCTAAGACCCGGGGAGCGACGAGTGGCGAGCGCGGTGTCGAGCGTGGTGCGGCTGGAGCCGGTCGTGCGCGAGCGCATGGCCGACCTCGAGACGCCGGTGTCCGCGTTCGCGAAGCTGCGCCGGCTCGGCGGCGCGTTCCTCCTCGAGAGCGCCGAGGGCGGGGAGCGGATGGGCCGCTACTCGTTCATCGGGGTCGCGCCCCGCGAAGTCATCGTGTCGCGCGACGGCGATCCGCTCGCGGCGCTCCGCCGGGCGATGGCGGGCTATTCGCGGAGCGGCGCCGCGGGGCTGCCGCGCTTCTCGGGCGGCGCCGTCGGCTACGTGGGCTACGAGGCCGCGCGGCACTTCGAGCGCCTGCCGCTCGCGCCCCGCGATCCCCATGGCCTGCCCGACGCGGTGTTCGGCATCTACGACACGGTCGTCGCCTTCGACCACCTCCGGCACACGATGCTGCTCGTCGCCCACGCGGCCGACGGCGATCGCGCGGCCGCCGAGCGGCGCCTGGCGGAGCTCGACGCGCTCCTGGACGCGCCGCTCGTGCTGCCGGCGCCGGAGCCCGTCGCGCGGACGCTGCGCTCGAACATGACGCCCGCGGGCTACGAGACGCTCGTGCGACGCGCGCGCGAGCTCATCGCGGACGGCGACTGCATCCAGATCGTCCTCTCGCAGCGGTTCGACATCCGCCCCGCTCCGGAGCCGCTCGCGCTCTATCGCGCGTTGCGGCACGTGAATCCGTCCCCGTACATGTTCCTGCTCGAGACACCCGACGCCGTGCTCGTCGGCGCGTCGCCCGAGCCGTTCGTGCGCGTCGAGGGTCGGACGCTGGTCATGCATCCGATCGCGGGCACGCGCCCGCGCGGCGCGGATCCCGAGGCCGATGCCGCGCGCGAGGCGGAGCTTCGCGGCTCGGAGAAGGAGCGGGCCGAGCACGTGATGCTGGTCGACCTCGGTCGCAACGATGTCGGCCGCGTCTCGAAGCCCGGGACCGTGCGCGTCCCCGAGCTCATGCGGGTCGACCGCTTCTCGCACGTCATGCACCTCACGTCGGTGGTCGAGGGCACCCTGCGCGACGACATCGACGCGCTCGATGCGTTCCGCGCCTGCTTCCCGGCCGGGACCGTGTCCGGCGCGCCCAAGATCCGCGCGATGGAGCGCATCGCCGAGCTCGAGGCCGACCGCCGCGGGACGTACGCGGGCGCGGTCGGCTACCTCGGGTTCGATGGATCGCTCGATACGTGCATCGCGATCCGGACCGCGCTCATCGCCGGCGGCGTCTGCCGGATCCAGGCCGGCGCGGGCATCGTCGCCGACTCCGATCCCGCGGCCGAGGAGGCCGAGACGCGCGCGAAGGCCGGCGCGCTCCTCCGGGCGATCGAGCTCGTCGACGGCCAGGCGGTGCGGCCGTGACGCGCGTGCTGCTCGTCGACAACTACGACTCGTTCACCTTCAACCTCGCCCAGGCGATGAGCGGGCTCGGCGCCGAGGTGGTCGTCCTGCGGGCCGACGATCCGACGCTCGACGCGGCCCTCGACGGGCGCCCGGATCGCGTCGTCATCTCTCCCGGGCCCGGCCGGCCCGAGGTCGCGGGTCGCTCCCCGCAGCTAGTCCGCAGCGCCCCGGAGCGGGGGATCCCGACCCTCGGGGTGTGCCTCGGCCTGCAGTGCGCCGCGGTCGCGTTCGGCGCGGCGGTCGTGCGGGCGCCGGAGCCGCGTCACGGGAAGACCTCGCCCGTCCACCACGACGGTCGAGGCGTATTCACCGGTGTGCCCGACCCCACGGTCGCGACCCGCTACCACTCGCTCATGGTCGACGCGGCCACGTTGCCGCCCGAGCTCGAGGTGAGCGCGCGGAGCGACGATGGGCTCTCGGCCGATGGCGTGGCGATGCTGCGCAACTTCCTCGAGGGCCCAAGAGAGCCTTCAGCGGACGCCGCCGCAGGCGGCGGTGAGTAATGGATGTCAAAGAGGCCCTCGGCGTCGTCGCGGCGGGCCGCACGCTGACCCGTGCCGAGGCCGAGAGCGCGATGACCTCGGTCATGCAGGGCGAGGCGACGCCCGCGCAGCTCGGCGCGCTGCTCGCCGCCCTCGCCGTGCGCGGTGAGACGGTCGAGGAGATCGCCGGGTTCGCCGCGGCGATGCGCGCGGCCGCCGTCCCCGTCGCCATCGGAGCCGGCGCGATCGATACCTGCGGGACCGGCGGCGATCGATCCGGCACGTTCAACATCTCGACCGTCGCGGCGATCGTCGCGGCCGCCGCGGGCGCGCGCGTCGCGAAGCACGGGAACCGCGCTGCCTCGAGCGCGTGCGGGAGCGCCGACGTGCTCGAGGCGCTCGGGGTGAAGATCGACCTCGGTCCCGAGTCGGTCGCGTCGTGCATCAGCGAGGTCGGCGTCGGGTTCATGTTCGCCCCGCGCTTCCATCCGGCGATGCGTCACGCGGGGCCGGTCCGCCGCGAGATCGGGATCCGCACGATCTTCAACGTCCTCGGTCCGCTCGCGAACCCCGCGGGCGTGAAGCGGCAGCTGCTCGGCGTGCCGTCGCCGGCGCTGGGGGAGCGGATGGTCGCGGTGCTCCGCGACCTCGGCGGGGAGCGAGCCCTCGTCGTGCACAGCGCGGACGGGCTCGACGAGATCTCGCCAAGCGGGCCGACGCGGACCTGGGAGCTGCGCGGCGGCGAGATCCGTGGAGGCGAGATCGTTCCGGAAGACGTCGGACTGGAGCGCGCGCCTCGAGACTCCGTGCGCGGCGGCGACAGTGCCGCGAACGCGGCGATCGCCCGATCGATCCTGACGGGCGAGGCGCGCGACGGGGCGCGGACGGCCGTGCTCCTCAATGCGGGCGCCGCGTGCTACGTGGCCGGTCTCGCGCCCGACGTTCGCGCCGGCGTCGCGGTCGCCGGAGACGCGATCACGAGCGGGGCCGCGCAGCGCACGCTCGAGCGGTGGATCTCGTTCAGCGGGGGGTTGTCGTGACGGACTTCCTCGAGACGGTGACCGCGGAGCGCCGCGCGGACATGCGTGCCGCACCGCGTGACGTGCGAACCGGTACCGGCGGAACGCGGCCGTCATTCGCCGGCGCGCTTCGGGCGCAGCGCACCCGGGGCCGGATCGCGGTGATCGCGGAGGTCAAGCGTCGGTCGCCGGCCCTCGGGACGCTCGCCGCCGACGCGGATCCGGCCGTGCTCGCGCGGCTCTACGCCGCCGCGGGTGCCGCCGCGATCTCGGTGCTCACGGAGCCGCGGCACTGGGGCGGATCGGTCGCGGACCTGGCCGCGATCGCCGGCGCCGTCGATCTGCCGCTCCTCTACAAGGACGTCGTCGTCGACGAGCGGCAGCTGCGTGAGGCGAAGGCCGCGGGCGCGTCCGCCGTGCTCCTCATCGCCGAGGCGCTCGACGACGCGACCCTCGCCTCATTCGTACGGACCGCGACGGCCCTCGGGCTCGATGCGCTCGTCGAGGCGCACGAGCATCGTGCGTTCGCGCGCGCGGTCGCGTCCGGCGCGGCCATCGTCGGGGTCAACGCCCGCAACCTGCGCGTGCCCGCGGAGCTCGACCGCGACCGCGTCGACGCGCTGCACGGTCTCGCGCTGCGCGATCAGCTGCTCGTCGCCGAATCGGGCATCGCCTCGCCCGCCGACATCGAGGCGCTGCCCGCCCGCGTCGACGCGGTGCTCGTCGGCACGGCGCTCATGACCGCGGCCGACCCGGGCGGGCTCCTGCGCTCGCTCGTGGACGTGCGGAGATGACGGGCCCCCGATCGCGGAGCGATCAGGGTTCAAGGGGTCGTTTCGGCGAGTTCGGCGGCCAGTACCTGCCCGAGACGCTCATGCCGGCGGTCGCGGAGCTCGAGGCGGCATATCTCGCGGCGCGCGCCGACACCGCGTTCGAGGCCGAGCTCGCGCGACTGCTCCGGGACTGGGTCGGGCGGCCGACGCCGCTCACCGACGCGACCCGGCTCGCGTCCGCGGTCGGGCTGCGGCGCGTGCTGCTCAAGCGCGAGGATCTCGCGCACACCGGCGCGCACAAGATCAACAGCGCCGTCGGGCAGGCGCTCCTCGCGAAGCGGATGGGGAAGCATCGGATCGTCGCCGAGACCGGCGCCGGTCAGCACGGCGTCGCTTCCGCGGCCGCATGCGCGCTCCTCGGGCTCGAGTGCGTCGTGTACATGGGGACCGAGGACATGCGCCGCCAGGCGCCGAACGTCTTCCGGATGAAGCTCCTCGGCGCGGAGGTCCGCGGCGTCGAGAGCGGGACCCGCACCCTGAAGGACGCGGTGAACGAGGCGATCCGCGACTGGGTCACGAACGTGCGCTCGACCTACTACCTGCTCGGCTCGGCGATCGGCCCGCATCCGTACCCGACGATGGTCCGCGACTTCCAGTCCGTGATCGGGCGCGAGGCGCGCTCGCAGAGCCAGGCGCTCCTCGGCAAGCTGCCCGACATGGTCGTCGCCTGCGTCGGCGGCGGATCGAACGCCATCGGGATCTTCAGCGCGTTCATCCCCGACGTCGGCGTGCGGCTCCGTGGGGTCGAGGCCGGCGGACGGGGCATCGAGACCGGCGCGCACGCCGCGTCGATCGTCGGCGGCAGCGTCGGGGTGCTGCACGGGACGCGCTCGATGGTCCTGCAGGACGATGACGGCCAGATCCGCGGAACGCACTCGATCTCGGCAGGCCTCGACTACCCGGGCGTCGGGCCGGAGCACGCCGACCTTGCGACCCGCGGTCGCGCTGAGTACGTCGCGCGGACCGACAGCGAGGCGCTCGATGGTTTCGCGCTGCTGTCGCGGATGGAAGGGATCATCCCGGCGCTCGAGCCGGCGCACGCGATCGCGGACCTCACGCGGATCCGCGACGCGTACGGCCCGGAGCAGGACGTTCTCGTGTGCCTCTCGGGGCGCGGAGACAAGGACCTCGAGACGGTCATGGCGGCGACGAGGTGACGGTGGTCGCGGAGGCGGGGACCGAGCGCATCGCGCGGGCGTTCGCGCGCGCGAGGTCCGAGCACCGGCTGGCGGTGATCATCTACCTCACGGTCGGGTATCCGGATCGCGCCTCGACGGCAGCGCTGCTACGAGCGGCGGTCGATGGCGGCGCCGACGTGCTGGAGCTCGGCGTTCCGTTCAGCGATCCCTTGGCCGATGGAGCCACCGTCCAGCGCGCGAGCGAGGCGGCGCTCGAGAACGGCACGACGCTGCGTGACTGCCTCCGCGAGGCGCGAGCCATCGTGTCCGAACGCGACGTGCCCGCGGTGCTCATGGGATACGCGAACCCGTTCCTGCGCTACGGGCTCGATCGGTTCGCGCGGGAGGCCCGCGAAGCGGCTGTCTCCGGGGTCATCGTGGTGGACCTTCCGTCGGAGGAGTCGGCCCCGTTCGACGCGGTCCTCGAGCCGGCCGGCATCGCACGCATCGATCTCTACGCGCCGACCACTCCGGATGACCGCCTGGCCCGCCTCGTCCCGCGGGCGCGGGGATTCGTCTACTGCGTCTCGCTCACCGGGGTCACCGGCGCCCGCCGTGCGCTCGGGGCGGACGTTGCGGCGTTCGCCGGCCGGGTCAGGGCGCATGCCCAGGTCCCCGTCGCGCTTGGCTTCGGGATCAGCGACCCCTCGCACGTCGCGGCGCTGCGTGGTCTAGTGGACGGCGTCGCGATCGGCAGCGCGGCGATCGACGCCGTGACCGCCGCGACCGACAAGCCGGCGGCGCTGCGCACCTTCGTGCGTGCCCTGGCCGACGCGGGGAGGGCGTAATGGCGACACGCGGGATCCGCGGGGCGACGACGGTCGAGCGCAACGACCGCGAGTCGATCCTCAAGGGCACGCGCGAGCTCCTCGAGGTGCTCGTGCGGCTCAACGGCCTTCGCCCCGAGGACATCGGCTGGGTGTGGTTCACCGTCACGCCCGATCTCGACGCGGAGTTCCCGGCGTTCGCCGCGCGCGAGCTCGGCTGGACCGAGGTGCCGCTCATGTGCGGGCGGGAGATCGACGTCCCCGGCGCGCTCGGAAAGTGCGTCCGCGTCCTCCTGAGCTGGAACACGGCGAAGTCGCAGCGCGAGGTGCGCCACGCGTTCCTCCGCGGCGCGAAGTCGCTCCGTCCGGCCTGGGCGGTGGAGGTCTGACGTGCTGGTCGTGATGAAGCGCGACGCGACGCAGGACGAGATCGACGCGGTCGTCGCGCGCCTCGGCGAGCTCGGCCTGTCCGCGATCCCGCTCCCCGGCGCGGAGCGGACCGCGATCGGGACCTTCGGCGTGGCGGCGCGCGAGTACGCGGATCAGCTCGAGTCGCTGCCCGGCGTCGCGGAGATCGTCCTCGTGAGCCGGCCGTTCAAGCTCAGCTCCCGCGAGGTGCACCCGGCGGACTCGATCGTCCGCATCGGCGACGTCGCGATCGGGAGCGGCCAGCCGCTCGCGGTCATGGCCGGGCCGTGCTCGGTCGAGTCCCGCGAGCAGACCATCGACACGGCGCGCGCGGTGAAGCGCGCCGGCGCATCGCTGCTGCGCGGTGGCGCGTACAAGCCGAGCACCTCCCCGTACCACTTCCGCGGTCTCGGGCCGTCCGGCCTCGAGTTCTTGGCCGAGGCCCGTGCGGCGACCGGCCTGCCGGTCGTGACCGAGGTGCTGACGCCGTCAGACGTCGACCTGGTTGCGCGTAACGCCGACTGCCTCCAGGTCGGCGCGCGGAACATGCAGAACTTCTCGCTCCTCGACGCGTGCGGCGAGCAGCCGAAGCCCGTGTTGTTGAAGCGCGGCATGTCGGCGACGGTCGAGGAGCTGCTGCTCTCGGCCGAGTACATCCTCGCGAAGGGCAACCCCAACGTGATCCTCTGCGAACGGGGCATCCGTACGTTCGAGAAATACACGCGCAACACGTTCGATGTGAGCGCGATCCCGCTCCTCAAGCGGCTCTCGCATCTGCCGGTCATCGCCGATCCGTCGCACGGGACGGGGAAGTGGTACCTCGTCGCGCCCGTCGCGCTCGCGGCGGTGGCCGCCGGGGCCGACGGCCTCCTCATCGAGGTCCATCCGTCGCCGGATCACGCGTTGAAGGACGGCTTCGAGTCGCTCACGTTCGACAACTTCGAGAAGCTGATGGCCACGGTCCCGGCGGTCGCTGGGGCCGTCGGGCGCCCGGTCTCCGTGCGGGCCTGATGCGCGTCGGCATCGCCGGGTGCGGGCTCATCGGCGGCTCCCTCGCGCTCGCCCTCCGCGCGGGGCACCAGGTCACGGCGTACGACCCCGCCGGGACCGGCGACATCCCTTCTGCCAAGCGAGTTGAGGATCTCCTGTCGAGCGACGTCGTCGTGGTCGCGACGCCGCTGGATGCGGTCGTACCGACCCTGCGCGGGCTGGCCGCGCATTCCGGCGCAACGGTCCTCATGGACGTCGGAAGCCTGAAGCGCGACGTGAACGCGTTCGCCGCGTCCGCGCCGGAGACGGCGCGGATCGTCGGCGGGCACCCGATGGCCGGGACGACCGAGCGCGGCTACCCCGCGGCGCGCGCCGACCTGTTCAGGGACCGGCCGTTCTTCCTCGTCCCGACCACGCGGTCCGACGAGCGATCGATGGCGGTGGCCGGCGACCTCGCGCGCGCCGTCGGGGCGATCCCCACGGTCGTGTCCGCCGCGGAGCACGACCGCATCGTCGCGGTGCTGTCCGGCCTGCCGCTCCTTGTGGCACGCGCCCTCGCGCGGGTCGGCGCGGATGTCGCGGACCTCGCGGGCCCCGGCTTCCGCGACGCGACGCGGCTCGCCAAGACGCCGCCCGAGCTCGCGGACGCGCTGCTGCACGGGAACGCGACCGAGATCCGCGCGGCGCTCGCAAAGCTGCGCACGGCGCTCGACGAGGCCGAGCGCGCCCTCTAGCTCTCGGCGGTGACGAGCCACCCCTCTTGGCGCAGACGCGTCGCGATAGTTGCCAGGTCGGACTCGCGACCCATCGTCTTCCAGTCGTTCTCGAGGTCCGGGAGGCCGGGATTCGTCTGCTCGAGGATCGTGCCGTCGGCGAGATAGAGGCGGGTGAGGAGGTACGCGGCGCCCGGCCCGATCGACTTCGTCAGCTCGGCGCGAAGGACGACCGGCGCACGGGTCACTTCGAGAGCTCCCGCAGCATCGCGTAGAAATCGGGGAACGTCTTCGAGACGCTCTCGGCTCCCTCGATCGCGACGCCCGGGACCTGCAGCCCGAGGATCGAGAAGCCCTCATGGAGCGGCGCCGGCGCGATGCGGATCGAGTCCCCATACGCGGTCGCCCTGCCGCCCAGGGCGTTGATGCCGTCCGCGACCGCGCGGATCCGGTCGCTCTCCTGCAGCCGCGTGTGGGCAATGCCGCCGAGCTCGGTCGGCGTCTCGCACTGCGTCGCGATGACGGCGAGGCTCGGGAACACGTCCGAGCAGTCGCGGACGTTCGCGACGATCCCCTGCAGCTGCCCGACCCGGCGGACCGTCACCGTGCCCCGGCCGCGCGAGACGCTGCAGCCCATCTCCTCGAGCAGCGAGAAGTACCGCACGTCGCCCTGGCCGCCGGCGCGCTCGTGCGCGTCGACGTTCTCCACCGTCACGCCGCCGCCGCAGATCGCGGCCGCGGCCGCGGGGTAGGTCGCGGCCGTCGCATCGCCGGGGATCTCGAACGACCGCGCCTTGACCTTCTGCTTCGCGACGAACGTGCGATCGACCGTCGGCGCCTCGACCTTCACTCCGCGCTTCGACAGGGCGGCAATGGTCATATCCACGAACGGAGCGGAGACGAGCGAGCCGGTGATCTCGAGCTCGAGCCCGCGCTCGAGGCGGGGTCCGACGAGGAGCAGCGCCGACGCGAACTGGCTCGACTGATGGCCCGGGACCGAGGCGGAGCCGCCGTGGAGCGGCCCGCGGATCGTGAGGGGGAGCGTCTCCGCATCCGCCCGCGCACCGAGATCCTGAAGCGCTCGGACCAGCGGCGCGATCGGTCGCTCGCGCATCCGCTCGGAGCCGTCGAAGCGCGTCTCGCCGTCGGCGAGCGCGGCGAGGGCGAGCGCGAAGCGCGCGACCGTCCCGGCTTCGGCCGCGTTCACCGGCCCTGTCGCGTGGGGGATCGTCTCGGCTCCCTGGACCGTCACCTGGAAGGTCTGGTCCCACTCGACCTGGTAGCCGAGCGACGCGAGCGCCTGCCGCATCGCGCGAACGTCGTCACCGGGGTCGAGCCGGCCCATGTCGAGCCGTGATTTCCCGTCGGCGATCGCCGAAAGCACGAGCTCGCGGTTCGCGATGCTCTTGGACGCGGGCACGCGCACGCGAACCTCGCGGAGCGGGTGGCGGAACGCGAAGATCGGACGGGGTGTCACCGGACAGGGGATTATGGCCATGGAACCGATGCGAGCGTTCTTCTGCGTCCCGCTGCTCGTCTGCGCGCTGGTCGTGGGCGCGTGCGATTCCGGCGCCGGGGCCCTCGCCCCGAGCGGATCGCCGTCCCCGAAGGCATCGCCGTCGAAGGTCGTCGTCTCGCCCGCGGCGCCGCCGGTCATCACGTTCGACCCGCCGCACGACACCTCGCAGGCCCCGCGCTTCGTCGCGGGCCGGTGGGCTTCGAGCCTGCCGCTCCTCGACGTGCAGTTCGGCGTCACGCCCGAGCCGCTGTTCGCCTGCGCCGCTACGGTCGACGCCGACAAGCAGGGCGGCACCTATGCGTGCGATGGGCTGCTGCCGCCGGCGATGGACATGCGGCTCGACCTCACCGGGACGACGACGCAGGGCGTTCGCGCGCGCGCGACCCGCAACTTCCGGACGATGGGCGATCGGTTGAGCGCCGTCCCGTGGTTCACCGAGTTCGAGGATCCGACGACCTCGCCGCTCGGCTGCGCGGCCGCGAGCGTTCGGATCATTCAGACCTTCACGACCGGCCGCGACATCGCGACGGCGCGCCAGATCCTCGCTCGTGCCCGGCCGCTGAACAAGAGCGCCGATCCGGGCATCGATCCGGCAGCCATCGCCGCCGTCCTCACGGCGCTCGAGCCGACGAACCGCTACCACTACTACCGCTTCGCGACGCGCGAGGCCGCGACGCGCGCGGCGGTGTACTGGCTGCTCCGCTCGGCGAAGCCGGTCATCGCGCTCTCGCTCGCCGGACAGCATGCGCCGGTCATCACCGGGTACGCGGGCACCTTCGGCCCGCGGTTCGCGGATGCGGCGCAGCTGGTGGGCCTCGTCATTGAGGATCCCCAACGCGGGGACGTCGATCCGGCGACGGCGCGCTTCCGGCCGGACAAGTCACGCTCGCTCGACTTCCAGACAGGAAGGCTCGTCGGTTTGGATGAGTGGAACACCGACGACTGGTGGTTCCGCGACGCCTACAAGGGCTCGATCGTCTTCGACTCGGACGCGAAGGTCCACGACGTCGACCGGAGCGACAAGGTGTACCCGAAGCCGCACTGGGACGGGATGTTCGTCATCGTCGTCGACGATGGGGATCTCGCGACCCCGCCCGACCGCGAGGGTCAGGTGAAGCCGCGCTAGATCGAAAGGAGATCGGATGTCGGACAAGAACGCGGTGACCGTTGACGTGCTGGAGGATCTGCTCGCGGCGTTCAACGCGCACGACCTGGATCGGATCATGACCTTCTTCGCGGAGGAATGCTCCTTCGACCTTCCCCGCGGAGCCGAACCTTTCGGCGCGCGGTACGTGGGCAAGGCGCAGGTGCGGGCCGGGCTCGCGTCGCGGTTCGCGGGCCTGCCGGACGTGCACTACGGCGACGACGAGCACTGGGTCTGCGGCGACAACGCGGTGTCGCGATGGCTCCTCACTGGGACGACGAAAGACGGCAAAGCGGTGAAGGTCCGCGGGTGCGACCTGTTCGAGTTCCGCGACGGCCGGTGCACCCGGAAAGACTCGTACTGGAAGATCGTCGAGTCCTGAGCCCGAGCGAGCCCCCGATTACGGCTTCGTGAGGAGGATCGCGTTCGGCAGGAGCCGGCCGGGTCCGACGGTGTACTGGCCCTGGATCCACATCGCGGCGGTGCCGCCGCCGTCGAGGTTGAGCGCGTCCTTCACGCCGAGGGCCTGAAGGACGAGCTGCGACTCCTGCAGGCTCGCGTTCTCGGTGATCACGAGGTAGATGAAGGTGTCGTCCGTGCCGAGCGCGCCCTTCGCCTCTCGCTCCATTTGTTTGGGCGTCTGCTCCGCCGAGATGTCGAGGACCGCGCCGCCCTGCAAGAGGAGCATGAACATCGTGATCCCGGCGGTGATCGGTCCGTTCGCCGTCGGGCCCTGCCCGTACACGAACGCGCGGCGGTAGTACGTGGCGGTCTTCCCATTGAAGATCGCGAGGGGTCGCTGTTGTACATCGCGTAGTCGTACGAGTTGACCTTGCCCGCGCACGCCGAGTAGTCGGGCGGGCAGAGGTACGTGCCGTGGATCGCGGCGTACGCGTGATCGGCGACGGCGTACTGGTCGAGCGGCTTCACCGGGCAGGCGTTGGCGCAGTATGTCGCGTTCGCGGTGACCGTCCGGATGGTCACGTCGCTCCGCCGCTCCTTGATGAGGTGCGTCGTGAACGTCCCCGCTGCCGTCGGCACGCTGAGCGTGGACGAGCCGGTCGGGCTGTACACGCCCGCGGGTTGCGGTGGCGGCGTGCCGTCGGCGTTGAGGACGGTGATGTACCAGAACACGCCGAAGTCCTCCATCCAGGTCGCGCCTTCGACGAGCGGGCGGAGATAGAGCCGGTAGTAGCCGGGAGCCTGCGGCGCCTGGATCGTGAACTGGAACCACGCGACCTGGCCTGGGCCGACATACGGCGCGGGCTGGATCGCGATGCGGTTGTATCGGGGCCATCCGGTGGCCGGCGACCCGAGCGTGCCGTCGCCGCCGAACGGGCTGGCCTGATCCTGCCCGGGCTCTGGGCCCCAGGTCCCGAGGTAGGCGACCTGGCCGAGCACTCCCGAGACCCATCCCCGCGACCCGGCGTTGTAGTACGCGACGGTCGCGGTCGAGCGCTGGCCGGGACAGAGGGTCGGATAGCCGCTCTGGCCGTACCACTGGGCGTGGAAGCCCGGGATGCCCGATGGCAGGCTGGCCGGCGGCGGGATCCCGGGGCCGGTGCTGCCGGCGCAGGTCGCGGCGGCGGCGCGTGACGCGGCCGGACCGAACAGGAGCATGCCGACGACGAGCAGCGCGGCGAGCGCGGACCCCTTCACCATCCCGCCTGTGTAACGCCCGGGCGCGGGGCGGCGTTGCGGCGTCGTTAGGCGGTCGCGAGCGCTCCCTCGAGCGCCGGTTCGGGTTCGGCCAGGTCGGGCCCGAGGCGCAGGGCGATCACGCGGGCGAGGTCGGGACGGGCGATCCGCATGAGGTTGATCGAGCGGATCGGGCCGCGGTTGTAGCGGTCATCGACCAGCAACGTCTCGTACCCGTACGTCGCGAGGAACTCGGCGATCCGCAGGTCGTCCTCGACCACGAGCGCCGGACGCACCGCGCGGGCGATGCGCCGCTTCCCGTAGGCGGGGTGCTCGCCAAGGCCGACGTGGTGCAGCGGGACGCCGTCCAGGCCGACGGCGGCAAGGCGGCGCATCGTGATGGTCCGAAGCTCGGGCGGACGCTCGGTCATGAGCGCGAGCACGCCGTCGCGGTGGAAGGGACGGAGCGCGGCCGCTGCGTTCAGGTCCATGAGCCGTTCCGGCTCGGTCCACAGGGAGACCCGCCACTTCGCGATGGCGCCCCGGTCGGGCCGCGCGATCGGCGGCTCGAGCGCGGGGATCGCCCCCTGCAGTACGACCTCGCTCCCGAACCAGTGACGGTCGAGCGTTGCCTCGAGATCGACCAGTAGCAGCGGCCGCGTGCCCATCGTCTTGGGATGCGCGCAATGCATTCTTCGGACCAGCGGATCGGGCGGTCGGCGCCGCGGTCACCGGCGGAGCGAGACCGCCGGCGCGTACTCGCGGACGAACGTGCGCTCCCACCAGGCGCCCGTCCGCCGGCGCTCGTCGGACGTCGTGAAGCGGTAGAGCCAGAGGCGTGCCCGCACGACCCGGGGCGGCCCGTCGGGGAAGGGGTTCCGTCCGAGGAGCGCGAGCGTGGGGCGGTCGCCCTCGAGGAGCCGTCCAAGGAGGGGCATGAACCATTCGTGGTAGCGCGGCGACGAGAAGGCCGCGAACCACATGAGCCAGTCGAGGCGCAGGTGGTACGGCGCGTACTGCGGCGGCCGCCGGCGCACGTCGCCCGGCTTCGCCTTGAACTCGTACTCCCTCCACTCGCTCGCCTCGGTCGGATCCTCGTCGGCGGTGCCTTCGATGATCACCTCGTAGCGCTTCTTCGTGACGCTGCCGAACGCGCCGTACGTGTTCACGAGGTGCAGCGGGTCGAAGCTCGAGTTCATGAGCTGCCCCGACGAGAGGAGATTGCGCGCCGGCCGGTAGCTGAGGACGAGGACCAGCGCCGTGATCGCGATGACGAGGATCGCGTGGGGGAGGGAGGACTCGAGGGCCGGATGCCCGATCGGGAGCACCCGCCCGAGCGCCGCGTCATCGAACGCCGAGAACGCGAGCACGATCGTGACGAAGTTCAACCACGCGAAGTTGCCGCTGAGGACGAGCCAGGACTGCGTCGCGACGATGATCAGCCCCGCGAACGTCGCGACCGGTTGCGGCGCGAAGAGGAGCCACGGGACGACGAGCTGGGCGACATGGTTGCCGAGGACCTCGGCCCGGTGGAGCGCGCGCGGGATGCGGTGGAAGTACCAGCTCAGGGGGTTCGGCATCGGCTGGGTCTCGTGGTGGTAATAGAGGCAGGTGAGGTCACGCCAGCACGCGTCGCCGCGCATCTTGATCAAGCCGGCCCCGAACTCCACGCGGAAGACGATCCACCGCAGGAGGTAGACGAACGGGAGCGGCGTGGGCGCCCCGGCGGGACCGAGGAAGATCGCGAGGAAGCCCGCTTCGAGAAGGAGCGTCTCCCAGCCGAAGCTGTAGAAGGTCTGCCCGACGTTCACGATCGAGAGGTAGAGCGCCCACAGGATGATCCACGGGACCATCTCGAGGCCGAGCGGCCAGCCGTCCGGGATGCCCGCCACGATCAAGAGGCTGAGGCCGATCCCGACCCACGCGCAGGCGCGGAGCAGCCGATCCGAGTAGCGGAAGTGGAAGAGGCTCGGTGACGCGCGGAACGGCACGTACGCGGTGAATTGCGGCACCGGGAGCAGCCCGCGTTCGCCCAGGAGCGGCGCGAACTGCCGGAGCGCGACCAGGAACGCGACGAAGTAGATGGCGCCGATGCCGCGCTCGACCACCAAGCGCGCCAGCCAGTAGTCCGGCGCCTCGAGCCAGGTCATGGCGGGGCTAGCCTAAAGAAAGCCGCCCTCCGCAGGCTCGTTGAAGGGAAGACCGTGAACAGCGCGGACTGGGAGTCCATCTACCAGCGCGAATACCCCCGGCTGCTGCGCGCGCTCACGGCGATCTCCGGCGACGAAGGCGCCGCCGAGGACGCGGTCCAGGAGGCGTTCGTGCGCGGCTTCAAGCAAGGGCTCGAGACCCTCGACCGGCCCGGTGGCTGGCTCCTCGTCGTGGCGACGAGGGTGCTCTTCCGCGACCGGCGCCGGCGCACCACCGCGGTCGCGGTCGAGACGATGCCCGCGCGGGAGAACGAGATCGACTTCGCGATCGAGCGCGCCGACCTGCTGTCCGCGCTCCGCCAGCTGCCTGAGCGGCAGCGGGCGGTCGTCGTCGCGCGCTACTACTACGACCTGAGCTACGAGGAGATCGCGAGGGCCTTCTCGATCCGCAGCGGCACGGTCGGGGCGACGCTGTCCCAGGCGATCGGCAAGCTTCGCGCGGCGCACGCCGCCCGCCAGCTCGTGCGCGGCGCGATGCGCTCGTGAACGAGCGCGATCAGGACACCCTCGGCGTCGCCCTCGGGCGGGCGATCGATACGCAGCGTGTCCGGGAGACCCCGTTCGCGTCGTCTCGCCTCGCGGCGCGCCTCGCGCCGGTGACCCCGCGCCGCTTCACGCTCCAGGTCGCGATCGCCGCCGCGCTCATCTTCATCGGAGCCGGTGGGGCGTTGCTCGGGCAGACCGACCTGACGAGGGTCTCGACCGTCGCCAGCGGGGGAGCGCAGCTTGCCCCGGTCACGCGCGCGGCGCCGGGTGCGCCGGTGGTGGTCGGTCACATCGAAGATGCGATCAACCCGATCACCGCGCGTTACGTCGAGCGCGTGCTCGCGGATGCCCAGGCCGCCGGCGCGCCTGCGGTCGTCTTCGTCATCAACACGCCCGGCGGGCTCATCGACTCGACCTACCGCATCACGACGTCCTTCCTCAATGCCCCGCTTCCGGTCGTCACCTACGTCGCGCCATCCGGCGCGCGGGCGGCGTCGGCGGGGACGTTCATCACCATGGCCGGCGCGGTCGCCGCGATGGCACCCGCGACGAACATCGGAGCGGCCCATCCGGTCGACAGCTCCGGCGGCGACATCCAGGGCGACCTCCGGCTCAAGGCCGAGAACGACGCGGCGGCCCAGATCACGAAGATCGCGAAGGCCCGCGGGCGGAACGCGCAGTGGGCCGAGGACGCGGTCCGGAAGAGCGTGAGCATCCGCGACGACGAGGCGCTCACGCTGAAGGTGGTCGACCTCGTGGCGCGCGACCTGCCCGACCTGCTCGCGCAGATCGACGGCCGGACGGTCCAGGTGAACGGCCAGTCGGTCACGCTCGCGACGAAGAACGCCGGGATCGACGACGACCCCCTGAACCTGTTCGAGGCGTTCCTGCATCTCATCGTCGATCCGCAGATCTCGGTGCTGCTCTTCAGCCTTGGATCGCTCGCGCTCATCTTCGAGCTCCAGAACCCGGGCTTGATCCTGCCCGGCATCGTCGGCGTCATCTCGATCGTGCTCGCTGTTCGCGATCGTCCTGTTCATCGCGGACATCAAGATGCCGACGCACGGGTTCCTCACGGCCGGGGCGATCGCGTCGCTCGTGCTCGGGATCATCGTGCTGTTCCCGCCCTCGCGGCCGACGTTCCCCGGTGTCCGCTATTCCGCCGACCCGTTCACGATCATCCTCGTGGTCGGCGTCATGACGCTGCTCTTCGGCTACGTGGTGCGGGCGGCCGTCGGCTTCCAGCGGCTGCCGGTCGCGAGCGGCGCCGCGCTGCTCGTCGGTAGCCTGGGCGAGGCGAAGACGGAGCTCGCTCCGTCCGGCATCGTCCGCGCCGGCGGCGACGAATGGAGCGCGGTGAGCGAGGGCGGGCCGATCCCACAGGGTGCCGCGGTACGGGTGCGGCGTGTCGATGGCGTGCGTCTTATCGTCGGTCCGGAGGCCTCGTCCTCCGGAAGAAGGGAAAGCTGATGCCAAGCGAGCTTGTAGTGATCGCGTTCCTCCTGGTCGTCGCGCTTCTCGTACTGCGGACGGTCGTGCACATCGTCCCGGAGTACCAGCGGCTCGTCGTGTTCGCGCTCGGCCGCTACCAGAACCCCAAGGGGCCGGGGCTCGTGCTGCTGCTACCGCCGCCGGTCCAAAGCTCGGTGACCGTCGATCTGCGGGAGTTCAGCGTCGAGATCCCGCAGCAGACCTGCATCACGAAGGACAACGCGACCATCTCGATCGACTTCCTGATCTTCCAGCAGGTCATCGAGGCCTCCGACTCGGTCATCAAGGTCCAGAACTTCCGCCAGCAGGTCCAGCAGATCGCGTCGACCACGCTCCGCGCGGTCATCGGTGACCTCGTGCTCGACGACGCGTTCGCCAAGCGGGAGCAGATGAACGAGGTCCTCCGCGTGAAGCTCGACGACGAGACCCACCGCTGGGGCGTGAAGGTCAACCGGGTCGAGATCCGCGAGATCGTGCCCCCGCGCGAGATCCAGGAGGCGATGACGCGGCAGATGACCGCCGAGCGGATCCGCCGAGCGTCGGTCACCGAGGCCGAGGGAAAGCGGGCGTCCGCGATCCTCGTGGCCGAGGGCGACAAGCAGTCGAACATCCTCCAGGCCGAAGGCGCCCGGCAGTCCGCGATCCTCCGCGCGGAGGGCTTCGCCCTCGCGCTCGGGAAGATCAACGAGACCGCGATGACCGCCGACGCCCGGACGATCACGCTGCAGTACTTCGAGGCCCTGAAGACGATGGGCACCTCGCCGGCGACGAAGTTCGTGATCCCGACCGAGTTCAGCGCGTTCGCCGCGCCCCTCGCCGCGATGGCGAAGAGCGCGGCCGAGCCGCCGGCGAAGACCTAGCGGCGAGCGCGGGCGAAGGGAAGGCGCGACCGGCCAGGAGGCGCGCCGTCCCGGATCGCCATCGGCCGGGCCAAGCGGCGCGGGCCCAGCGGGGAATAGACGCGCGGCGGGGCGGTCTCGCGGAGCGGCGCGCGGAGGGCTGCTCGCGCGCCGCCCGCGGACGAAGGAAGGGGATAGGCGATGGCGATGGCCACGGTTCACCTCGTGACGGCGGATTTCCGGTCCTAAGTGCTCCCCTAGAACAGGTGTTCGCATCATAGAACGCGCGTTCGAACTGTCAAGAGACCCGGTCCGCGCGTGAAATACTCGATCCCGGTGGAAGCGGTATCGGCAGTGAGCCTGGACCTGCGGCCCCAGCGCCCCAAGGCTGTCCGGGAGCAGGCGGAGCTCGCGAACCACATCCTCGAGCCGGCCTGGCAGGGGACGCGGGTCTTGGTCCGGATCGGCCACGACGGCCCGCGCTTCATGGGCTACGAGGGCGTGGTGGACGGCCCACGCGAGCTCTACGACGCGATCCAGGCCGAGACCCGTTGCACATCGGCGGTCCTCGACGGGGTCCTCGTCGCGAACTGGGAGGACGACCGCGATCTCGAGGTGGACCCCGACGGGAACGCCTTCACCCGCGAGCTTCCGCGCCGGCAGATCTTCAGCGCATTCGACCTGCTCGAGGTCGACGGCGAGTCGCTCCTTGGCGTTCCGCTCCTCGAGCGCAAGCGGCACCTCGAGGGCCTCGTCACTCCGAGCCCGAACGTCCGGCTCACGGCCTTCGTCACGCGCGGCCTGCGTCCGTGGCGCGAGACGCTGAGCGGGCTTGGCTTCAAGCGCGTCCTGCTCAAGGACTGGAACAGCCCATACTCGTCAGGTCAGACCGCGGGCTCGTGGCTGATCGTCGACAAGCTCAATCCCCCGAAGATGAAGTAAGGAGAGCCACCGCATGAGCTCCGCAGCGGTCATCGACCACACCCAACGCGACCCCTGGGAGGTCGCCACCGAGCAGTTCGACTTGGCGGCCGACAAGCTCCATCTCGACCCGAACATGCGCGGGATCCTGCGCGAGTGCCAGCGTGAGCTCACCGTCCACTTCCCGGTGCGGATGCAGGACGGGGCGGTGAAGGTCTTCACCGGGTATCGCGTGCAGCACAACACTTCGCGCGGCCCCGGGAAGGGCGGCATCCGGTACCACCCGAGCGCGACGCTCGGGGAAGTCAAGGCCCTCGCGATGTGGATGACGTGGAAGTGCGCCGTGGTCGGCATCCCCTATGGCGGCGCGAAGGGCGCGGTCATCTGCGACCCGAAGAACATGACCTCGCAC
>WNFM01267215.1_pt3 | contig 22091 bp, 20 predicted proteins | sample 5400271 | NCBI WGS metagenome assembly WNFM01 (sample SAMN13153352, study PRJNA577476) | soil metagenome | isolation source: 60 cm saprolite on Douglas fir-dominated hillslope | place: USA:California | collected 2013-09-17
GAGCTTTCCCAAGTCAGCCATTCGAGTCTACCTGGGCTGCCGCCACCGCAGAGCTTTATGCCGCTTGCTCCACGCCTCTGGCTGGGAGCTTGGCCGCCAGCACATCCGCTTTTTCAATGGATGGCGGTTGGGAAAGCAGATCGCCGGCCTTGGCCATGAGCGCCGCAGCGATTCGCCCGTTGAGGTGTACCTGCCGTCCTGCCTCGTCAGGGAAGGCATCAAAGATGCCAAACGTTGACGGCCCCAGCCGGATAGCGAACCATGCGATGGTGGCCGGCTCCTGTTGCGCCAGTGAGAAACCGTTTTTGAGAAAATCGGCAACTTCCTGTTCTTTCCCCGCCTTTGCTTGCAGACGTACGAAAAGCGCTGTCTGAACCATGAGACGCTCCTTTCAACGGCCTTGCCGCCGGCAAGACGTTCATCTTTATGTTACGCCGAGGAAGGCATGAGCAGCGTGAAATCGGGCTCAGGATGGGCGAAAAAAAAATTTGCACAAAACGTCCCGGATCGAGTGTTTCACGACACTAGTAAGTAAGGGATTAACGGCTAAATCCGCCCAGATCTTTGACCGCGGTCGCAGGGCTAAGGCCTGCTTCACCCCGTGAAGGCCAGCATGCTGAGCGAGTCGTATAGAAATCGATTCTTGACATTTCGTCAGCGCAAGGCCGAGGTCTTGAGAGGGTAAGCAGCCGAGCCGGGAAGATGGCCGGCAACTTTGATGATTTTTGCTCCGAAATGGACGTCGGAGACAGGAATGAGCGCAACGGCGCCGGAATCCCGCATAACAATTTGCTCTTCCATTCCATTGGAGACCACGGCCAAGGGCTCACGAAGCGGCTTGCGGGATTGGCGCTGCTTTCTCCAGTATTGCTGATACTGTGCCTCACTCATATGCAGAATGCGACGGAACAGTACATCACGTTCCTTTGCGCTGGGGGCACGAACAATCGGGACAGTCCGTGTACCATCTTTCCAGAAGACCTGTGTACCCAGAAAAATGCTGCGCAGCTCTGCCAGGGAAATCGATTCGATGGAATTGCGCGGGTTCACGATCACCGCGACGCTGGTGTCGCGCGCTGACAGGCGGGCAGGCCACAGCAGCGCAGCCAGAATTCCTGCAGCAACAACCAGTGCTCTTCGGCGGACCAACATTTCTGTTTTGTTGACCTCAAACGGAACGGAGCCAGGGCAGCAAAACCCCCGGCTCCGATCGATCATTATTTCCAGTACTGGTCGCGCAACTGTGTCTGCTTGCTGACCAGCGGGATTTCATGGCCCTGGATGAAGACGCGTTTCACATCTGTCTTCACGTCCAGCGGATCGCCGCTGGCGACCACGACGTTGCCGAGTTTGCCTACTTCAAGCGAGCCCAGGTCTTTGTCCACGCCCCAGATTTGCGCCGGGTTGACGGTCAGGGCCTTGAGCGCTTCTTCCGGCGGCAGTCCAAACGCGACCGCGTATCCGGCCGCATAGGGCAGATTGCGCGCCTGGTGCGAATCATAGGAAGCGAACGCGATTTTGATGCCGCGTTTGGCCAGTTGCGCCGGCAGGCTATAGACCGCGTCATATCGCTCAGATTCCTTTGGCTGCTCATAGATGGGGCCAACAATCACCGGCAGACCGGTTGCGGCCACTTTATCCAGCAGCGCTGCCGAGTGCGTTACGTGATTCAGGATTACTTTCAAATGGAACTCATTGGCCAGATCCAGCGCTGTGAGCAGATCATTAGGCTGCTCGGCTGCCAGCACAACCGGTTTCTTACCGTGAAGATAGGGCAGCAGAGCTTCAAGCTTCAAATCGCGTTTGGGCGGAGCGCCGGCCTTGTCCTTCTCCTTCTCGTCTGAACTGGATTTCTTCTTGTCGTAAGCCGCGAGTTTCTGCTCGTAATCGAGGGCGTCAATGAATGCCTGGCGCAATTGTGTGGCCATGCCCATGCGGGTGAAGGGGAACTTGGCTGTTTCAAAGCTCTGGTTGCGGCGTTGTGCGCCGGTGAAGTTGAGCGGCATGGCGATATCGCGCACCGTCAGCATTTCTGTGGCCGACGCGCCGGCAAGCTGGATGAATGAATCCTGGCCGGGCAGCGTGTCGCCGCTAGCCGGGGCAACAACGGCGTTGGTGATGCCATTGAGGCGCGTGACTGGGATCAGCGCCGTCTCCGCGTGGAACGCGTCATAGACATGCATGTGCGGCATGATCTCGTCACTGTTTTCAAGCTCATCGTTGGTCATTCGATCGGCTGAAATCTCAGTGAGGCCGAGATGAGTTTCGGAATCGATCAGGCCGGGATAGACCGTCATGCCGGTCACGTCAACCACTTTGGCGCCGGTGGGGATAGACGTTCCCGGGCCGCCGACAGCGGTGATGCGTCCGTTCTGCATCACCACTACGCCGTTTTCAATCACACCATGAGTGATGGTGAGCAGCTTGCCGCCTTTCAGAGCAATGGTTTCATTAGTTGAGGGCGCCATGCTGGTAGCGTTGGGCGCAGAGGCTGGCTTCGATTTGGGTTGCTTGCTTTGCGCGGCAACGGCCGCTACAAGGACGAAGAGTACGATCAGGTTTTTCAACATGGCTTACTGGACCTCCTTGTAGTGGGTAAGACCGAGTCCGGGAAGCGAGCGGTCAAAGTAGAGATCGCCGTCGATGAGCACTTTATCCACCAACGCCGTGGAAGAAAGCGGGTAGCTGTTCCAGATCGAGATATCGGCGTCTTTGCCTACATCAATCGAGCCCACGCGCTCGTCTACGCCGATGATCCACGCCGGATTGAGCGTGATTGACTTGAGCGCTTCGTCTTCCGTCATGCCGTAGTGGATGACTTTGCCGGCTTCCTGGTTCAAGCGCCGGGTCACGTCTTCTGAATCGCTCTTGAGCGCCACGCGCACGCCTTTGTGCGCGGAGATGGCGGCGTTCCAGGGAATGCCGTCCCAGGCTTCATACTTGAAGCCCCACCAGTCCGGCCAGGTGGCGATGGCCACGCCGTTGGCGGCAATTTTGTCCGCCACTTTGTAGGCTTCCAGCGCGTGATGGAAAGCGCGGATTTTGTAGCCGAATTCCTTGGCAATCTCCATCTCGGTGAGGAATTCGTCGGCGCGATAGCAATGGATCTGCACCAGCAGCTTGCCGCGCAGCACGTCAGCCAGAGCTTCCAGCTTCAGGTCTTTTTTGGGTGGTGTGGCGTCTTTATCGCCTTTCTTGACTTTGGCACTGTAATCGTCCCAGCTGCGCATGTATTCACGGGCTTCGATGAAGGCCGCGCGCATCACCTCAAAGTTGCCCATGCGCGTGGCTGGGAGCTGGTTCTTGCTTCCATAGACACGCTTGGGATTTTCTCCGCTGGCAAACTTGATAGACTGCGGCGCGCCAGGGAAGATCAGTTCGTCGCGACCGAGGCCATATTTGTGCTTGATCACCACAGCCTGGCCGCCAATCATGTTGGCCGAGCCGTGCAGCAGCAGCGACGTGGTAACACCTCCGGCCAGCGCGCGATAGATCGCTTTGTCATTGTAGTCAAAGGCGTCGCGCATCATCATTTGCGGAGTGACCGGGCTGGTGGGCTCGTTCACGTCATCGTCGAGCGCGATGTGCGAGTGCGAATCGATGATGCCGGGCATCACGAACTTGCCGGAAGCATCGATCACGGTGGCGCCGGCGGGGGCATTCACGCTCTGGCCCACAGCGGCGATTTTTCCGTTGTGGATGTAAATGCTGCCGTTTTCGATCTTGCCATGGGTCACGGTCAGGATTGTTCCGCCCTTGATGACCACATCGTTGTGAATGGCTGGCGCACTAGGAGCGGCCTTCTGGTTCGGCGTGGCGTTCTCCGTAGGTGCGCCGGCCTTGGGTTCAGTTCCGGGAGTGGACTTCTCAGGGCTGGTGGGATTTTGCGGTGCTGATGAGGGCTGCTGCGTGTTCGACGGTTGCTGCGCGACAGCCAGACTGCTTAGCACCCAACACAATGACAGCAGCATCACTCGATATAGATGAGGGCGACGCGCCATGTTTTGAACTCCTGCGGGGAGGAATGAAGAACTCGCGATTCTAAGAGAGCAGCTAACAATTGGCAAATAGCAATTCGCGAGTGCATTTCGTCCCAAGCTAGCATTCAGCACTCAGCAATCAGCATTCAGCAAAAGAACATCGCCGCAGATTCCGCTGATGGGCACAGATCAGCCATGGGTAGCCGCGAATTTCGCGAACGAACACGAATCGAAAACCAGGATATGATTCGCATGTTTCGCATTGATTCGCGGCTAGTTTTCTTAGGCTATTTGCTAGTTGCTTTTGCTGAGTGCTGAATGCTGAATGCTACATTATTCGCATGCGAGCCGTAGTCCAGAGAGTAAGCCGATGCCGCGTTACCGTGGACGCCGAGGTTGTGGGCGAGATCGGCGCCGGTCTGCTGGTGCTGCTGGGTGTGAGCAAGACCGACGCAGAAGCTGCCGCAGACTACCTGGTGGAAAAGATCATCGGCTTGCGCATCTTTGAAGACGCTGCGGGCAAGATGAACCTCTCCGTGCAGGAGGCAGGCGGCGCGGTTCTGGTGGTGTCACAATTCACTTTGTATGGCGACGTGCGTCGGGGTAAGCGGCCGTCATTCGATGCCGCAGCGCGTCCGGAAGAGGCAAAGCGGCTCTACGAATATTTCGTCGGCAAGGTCCGTGCGGCGGGTCTGCGCTGCGAAACCGGGGAGTTCCAGGCCATGATGGAGGTCGAACTGGTGAACAGTGGGCCGGTGACAATCATGCTGGATTCGGAAAAGAGCTTTTAGAGCTTTTCTGAAATCCCGAGCGGAGCGAGGGAGCCCTATTGCCACCAGGGAGCAGAGTCGCGAATAAGCCGGAAGGGATGCTGACATGGCTAAATGCATCGACTGGAAAGGTATGGCTCTTTTTCCGAGAAATTGTAGTTTCAATATTGACCCCTCGCTGCGCTTCGGGGTTTCAGAAAAAAGCCATGTCTCAGCCCGAAGACCTCAGGATCGCATCCGCAATCTTTACCGCCTCCACTGCTGCTTTCACGTCGTGAACCCGAACCATGTGTGCGCCCTTCAAGACCGAAACCGTCACGGCGGCCAGCGAGCCGTGCAGGCGCTGATCGGGCGGTGCGTCCTTGCCGTCGCGCGCCAGAGTCCGGCCGATGAATGATTTCCGCGAGGTCCCGGCGAGAAGCGGAAAACCCAGGTCGTGCAACTGGTCCAGGCCCGCGAGCAGAGGATAGTTCTGTTCGAATTTTTTGCCGAAGCCGAACCCGACGTCGAGCATGATCCGGTCTTTGGCAATGCCGCGACTCACTGCGGAGTCCGCGTACTCGCGCAAGTCGTTTTTCACTTCGGTGACAATATCGGCCGAAGGAGACAGGTCGCGCCACTCCTGCGGACGCCCGCGGGTATGCATCAGGATCACGCCGCTGGCCAACTCAACCACAGCTGAGGCCATCTGCGGGTCCCAGCGCAGAGCGCTGACGTCATTCACAATCTCGCAACCGGCGTTTACTGCGGCGCGCGCGACCTCGGCTTTATAGGTGTCCACGGAGAGGATGGCGCCAGGGCGTTCGCGCAAAATATCTTCAATTACGGGCAGGATGCGGCGCAGCTCTTCCGCCGCGGGAATGCCGCTTTCGGCCACGGGTGTGCCGGGGCGGGTGGATTCGCCACCGATGTCGAGCAGGTCGGCGCCGTCATCGAGCATCTTCAGCGCGTGGGCCACGGCGTGGTCGCGGGCCAGGAACCGGCCGCCATCAGAAAATGAGTCAGGCGTGATGTTCAGGATGCCCATCACCAGCGTGCGGCTCCCTAGTTCCAGCGAGCGTGTACGCAAGCGCCATAGATATGCAGGTCTTCCCATGGCGGCGATTGTATAATCTCCGGCATCCATGCGGAATCGTTCACACCGGGCGCTTTGTGCGCTGGCACTGGTCCTGTCACTCCAACTGTCCGCTGCGGCGGCCAAAAAGCCCGCGCCTAAAAAAGATTTAGCCAAAGAAATCAACGCCATTCTGAGCCAACCGCCGCTTGACCGCGCGCACTGGGGCATCGATGTGGTCGATCTGGAATCGGGCAAGACGATCTATGCGCAGAATCCGGGCCAGCTCTTTCTGCCAGCGTCGAACGCTAAATTGTTTACGACTGCCGCGGCCCTGGCCATTGCCGGGCCGGATTATCGCTTCCGCACTACGGTCGAAGCCAACGGCAAGACCGACAGCAATGGCCGGCTGGATGGTGATCTGGTGATCATGGGGCGAGGAGACCCCAACATATCCGGCCGCGTCCTGCCTTACCAGCTCAAGAGCGAACGCATTCCGCCGCACACGCAAGTGCTGGAAGAGATGGCAGACCAGGTGGCGCGGAGCGGGCTGAAGATCGTGGACGGTGACCTGATTGGCGACGACACTTTTTACGCCTATGAACCGTATGCCGAAGGCTGGGCGGTGGACGACCTGCAGTGGATCGATGGCGCGCCGGTCTCGGCGTTGAGCTTCAATGACAACGTGGTGTTTGTGAATATACAGCCGGGCGAACACGCGGGCGACAAGGCCCTGGTCACGGTTGAGCCAGAGACAAATTATTACGAGCTGGACAATCGCATCCTGACCAGCGCCGCGGGAATGGCAAAGAAAATCGGCGTCCACCGCGATCCGGGTTCAAAGAAGATTGTGCTGTGGGGGTCGCTGCCGCTGGGCGATCCGGGAATGAAAGAGCCGCTGGCCATTGAAGATCCGGCGGAGTTTGTGGCCCAGCTTTTTCGAATGATGCTGGAGCGGCGCGGCATTACCATTCGCGGCAAGACCAGGGCGCGCCACGGCGAGATCGCACAGTTCTTTGATGTGATTCGGCTGCCGCCGAAGGACCAGCCCGCGGCGCCGGCGCTCCCGAGAATCAATACTCTGCCACCCGGTGCTGCGGCAAGCACCCCGGCGCAACCTGCGCTGTCGGAAGATACGCCGCAGGTCCCCACCCCCGGTATCCGGGCTGAACACATCTCACTGCCGTTTCTGGAAGACGTTCGCGTGATCAACAAGACCAGCCAAAACCTTCATGCTGAACTGGCGCTGCGGTTGGTGGGCAAGCTGAGCGGCAGCGGAGGTTCGTTCGAAGGCGGTAGCGCCGCTCTGAAGCAGTTTCTGCTGCAGGCGGGCGTCAAAGAAGATGAGTTTACTTTTCTCGACGGCTCCGGACTTTCGCGCCGTGACCTGGTCACGCCCTCGGCGACCGTCCAGTTGCTGATCTACGCAGCGCGCCAGCCCTGGGGCGCAGCGTATGAAGAATCGCTGCCGGTCAGCGGTGTGGATGGCTCTCTGGCAGAACGGTTTCTCAACACGCCTGCCGGCGGACTGGTGCATGCCAAAACGGGATCGCTCAGCCATGTGAATGCTCTCTCCGGCTACGGGCAGACCAAGTCAGGCCGGCGGTTTGTGTTCTCCATCTTCTGCAATAACCACAATCTGCCCGGCAGCAAGGTGCTGGCGGCGATTGATGCAGTGGTGCAGTTACTGGTGGAAGAGGAGCGCGCAAAGAAATGAGGCTGCTCTACATCGCTGGCGTGGTGATAACGGCCTGCCTTGCGGTTGGGCAGGCAAATCCCGTCAAGGGACAGGTCTTATGGCAATTTGAAACCGGCGGTTGAATTTTTGCCGCGCCCACTGTCAGTGGCAATCTCCTCTTCATTGGGTCATGCGCGGGCAAGCTCTACGCGCTGGACAGGCTAACAGGAAAAGAAGTCTGGTCGTACGATACACGGGTCGATGGCGGCCCACGCAGCTTTCATGGCGATCCTTTGTTGTACAAGGGAACGCTTTTCATTTCCACGGACCGTGGTTGCGGGACTGAAGGCGGTTACGTTTACGCCTTTGAGCAACAAACCGGACGGCTGCGCTGGAAGTACCGCGCCAGCGGACCTTCCACGGGCTTTGTCCAGATGAATAATTCCATCGTATTTGGTACGCGTGAAGACGAATGGCTTTCGGTGGCAATGGATTCAGGCAAAGTGAACTGGACGTTCCGTGACGCATCGCCTGATCCCCAGTGCGAAATTCGCACGTCTCCCGTAACCGACGGCCAGGGTGTTTACTTCGTCACACATGTCGGCACGGTAGTGGAGTTGAATGCCTCCGGGCACAAGGTCTGGTCGAAACGACCGTCTTCGCCGGTTACGACGAGCCTGTTCGTATACAAAGACGTGCTCTACTTTGGCACCCGCGACCGGCATGTGTACGGTGTTAATCCAGCGGACGGTAGCCCTTTGGAGGAACTAACAGCGCCGTCAATTCCCAAGGGGCGATTTGCATGGAGTCACAACGGTGAGCGCGATTCTGAATACGCTCTTGCATCAGACGAGAAGGACCACAATCAGGGTATGCTCATGGCGTTTAGTGACGAGTTCGGGCGTCTGCTTTGGTCCCGTTCATCCGAGCGGGAGTGGACATCAGAGCAGCCTCATGTCTGGAGAGACTGGGTCATTGCAGGAAATTGTAAGGGTGAACTGGCGGCCTACCGTGCCACCGATGGGAAGCTGGCATGGTCGGACCATGTGAAGGGCTGCATTCGGAGCTTTGGTCACGACGATTCCACGCTCTACATTGGAGTTCAGGAAGGGACTGTCTACGCATACCAGCCTTCGAAGCTCACAAACCAGTAGGCGTTCCCAGCTGAGCATGGTGACGGGTCATTACACCGCTTTGTGAATTGGAGTGAACGTGATCGGTCCGGTTTTGGTCCAATGATGGCAATCCGATTTGACGCTGTTTTTCGATATGAAAAGAGGACTGCCGATTCATCTATCAGAGAAAAGCCCCCCAAACTCAGGTTCCTGTGCCGCTCTGGTGCTCATTTTGATTTAGGGAAGCGGGGAAAAGGCCCGGAAAGCGGGCGATTCGCAACGAATCAGAGAACAATTCTCCGAGCTGCAGACTGTCTGGCGGAGAGGGAGGGATTCGAACCCCCGATACCCTTTCAGGTATAGCGGTTTTCAAGACCGCCTGTTTCAACCGCTCACACACCTCTCCGCGTGAGCAAGTGCATACTTATTGTACGACGGCTGTTTGGGTGCCGCTTGGCTGGAGTGTGATTTTCCAGCAAGGGGAGTCTCGCTATTGGAAATAGAAGTTAAATATTTTTATCATTTCGTGCTCTCACGCGTGAGTAACCTTATATAGCTGTCGGTTGCCCGCCATCTGCGTTACCACCGGGTTCAGGCGATCGAAGGCCTCCTGCAGGATACGCCGAGAGGTAGCAAAGCAGATGCGCAGATGGCCGCTGGCGCCGGGGCCGAACCAGCGCGGAGCGCCCGGAACCAGGGCCACCCGGGCCTGTTCCCGGAGTTGCTGGCACAGGCGTTCCGAATCGTCGCTCAGGCTACGCACGTCAGGAAAGACTACATATGTTCCCTGAGGCGGCTGCACAGTCACGCCCGGCCATTTTGCCAGGTGATTTACCACGTAGTCACGCTGGGCCTGCAGGTGCTGAACAAATTCGGCAAGCCACGTCCGGCCGTCAGTAAGTGCGGCAATCACCGCGACTTGCGATAGCACAGAGACGCCGTAAACCGTGCTCTCCGCGTCTGAGGCGGCGACGATTTCCTTCTTCCATTCCGGATCAGGACAGATCAGGCAGCCCACGCGAAGGCCGGCCAAAGCGAAATTCTTGGAGAACCCGTAAACGGTTACGGTGTTGCGGGCGATCTCGGGCGAGATCGAGGCCAGGCTCACATGGTGGTGCGGCGTATATACGATATCTGACCAGATCTCGTCAGACACAATGCGCAAGCCGTGGGAGATGGCCCACTCTGCCACGCGCTGCTGCCAATCTCGCGAATAAACAATGCCGAGCGGATTGTGCGGATTGCAGAGCCACAACATGCGCGTGCGCGCAGTCAGCCGGGATTCCATGCCGGCGATAAACTCTTCGGCGGTGGTGCCCGGCGCAACTTTTACGCGGACGGGCACGCCGCCGGCACTCTGCACGGTATGGTGCAGCAGAAAATCTACGGGATCGGGAATCAGGACTTCATCGCCGGGAGAAAGGCTGGCCCGAGCCAGGACGGCCATGCCGGAAGCGGCACTGTCAGTGGCGAAAACTTCTTCCGAGCAGCAGTCCATCTGGCGGGTGGTAAGCATCCATTCAGCCACGGCTTCGCGGAATTGCGGCAGGCCTTCGGGCGGGCCGTAACTGAGCACACCATCGCGCACGTGACGCACCAGCTGTTCCTGAATGGCCGGGCAAATCGGGAAGTCAGGATCGGCGGCAGTGAGCGGTATGACGTCCGCGGGCTGCTGCGCCCAGCGCATGTTGAAGGCGCGTTCGCGCAGAAGGTCCAGGCGGACCATATTGTCTGAAAATGAACCGCGCTCGACGTGGTTCGATTCCGCCATTGGCAGCAGAACCGTGCTGCCGATTTCAGGAGAGATGAAATGCCGGGTCAATTCGCGTCCTTTGTCTACGTAGGGGACGCATTGTTCCCGCCGTTCCGCAGAGTAGCGGGCGAGGGCGCGTTCCAGATCAGGGGCTGTCGTCGATTTGTCGGCCCCCAGTTTTTCCGCCCCCAGTTTTTCCGCAAGAGCCACGGCATCTGAGACAGCCGAGGTGACTCCCTGGCTGGTGAAGGGTGAGAACGGATGCGCGGCATCGCCTACCAGGACCAGATTGCCGCGATAAAAGGCGGGTACCAGGTCCGTATCCAGCGGCCGCCAAAGATGTGTGCGAGAGAATTTGGTGATGCTGAGCAGATGCGGGATAGGGTCGGCCCAATCACCGACGAGGGTTGTGACAAACGCCTTGCGCGCGGCGGCGACATCCGGAGGCGGCGGAAAACGCTTGGCGTCAAACTGAACATACCAGATGACGTGCTCGGCATCGACGGCCAGTGTTCCCAGGGCAATGCCACCGCTGACCGCATGGAATTTGTTGAAATTTTTGCTAGCCCAGCGGACCGTGTTCTGGCATTCCACCATTCCCACGATTTCCAGCACCTGGGCCTCCGGAGCGGACCAGCCGGGAAACAAAGCCTGTCTTGCGCGCGAGCGAATTCCTTCGGCGCTGACATAGAGATCTGCCTTCACGGTGGCGCCGGTGTTCAAGCGCGCTTGAGTCACGTTGCCGGAGGCGTCAAAATCCAGACCGGCAAGTTCGGCGTCAAAGACCGGAGAGCCGTCGGCCGGCAGCGCGCCCATCAGCGCTCCCACCAAGTTACGCCTGCGGATGCTGCGCGTGCCTGCGGGCAATGGCTGTTCATAGAGGATCTGGCCGGTAGAGTTACGGCAGTAGTATCGTTGCAGGGGAGCGCCACTGTTTTCGCCGGTCAGCTTCACGCCGAAACTTTGCAGGCAGTCAATGCCTTCCGGCATCAGAATAAAGCCCATGCCGGTTTCGTGGCCCTGGCGCATGCGCTCATAGATGTGACAGCGGTGGCCTTGAGCACGCAACGCGATGCCAGCCATCAGACCGGCGATTCCAGCGCCAAAGATCGCTATGTCCATGTGTGCTCCTAGAGAAAATGGTCGACTCTTCAGCGGATTACGCGTGATCCGCAAGACGAAACGCCATTTTTCATTCAATTGAAAAGCCGGGCAAGTCTGACGGCAACCACTCTGCAAATGCGAACTTTCTAGTTGTGAATTCAGGCACTGGAACGTTGCAAAATTTTCTAATCATCGCGCCTGGCCGTGCATCGAATAAGGACCGCAGCCGAGAGTGAAATTGCGTTCCTCACGCGCGGGCGGCCACTGTCTTCTGCCTTCCAAGTATCTGTTGCACGTTTTCCGGCGCGAAGAATTCCGTTACCGGCACCGTATGGGCCAGTACCCCGAAGAAGCGGCTGCGCTGCTCTGGATCGTCGCGCAGGGCTTCCAGCAATTGCTGCACTTCCGCCGGTGGCGGCTGCAACGCGGCCAACTGAGTAGTAAGGTCGAAGTATGGAAGCTCTGCTTCATTGCGGGTCTTTTCATACCCAGCCAGCGCATCTTCAAGCGGCTGGCGTCCGCTGAAGCCAGCATCAATGGCTTCAGCCAGCCATTCCGCGCTGCCGAACGCGTCTGTGATTCCGGACGCGGTGCATGGGTCTTTCTGGTAGCCGGCATCGCCCACCAGCCCCCAGCCTGGTCCATATGGCTTGCGCACGTGGCTGGGGATAGCGCCGCCGACATAACGCGATTCGCGCTTGCCCGCCTGCATGCGCTCCCACAGTTCCGGCGCGTGCTCGGCGAGCACGCTGCTGTGGTGCCTTTCAATGTTGCCGCGGACCATGGGAAGATCGCGGGCGGCGAAGGCAACGCCGATCAGAGACAGGTTGTCGTTGGTGTTGTAAGCGAAAATCACACGGTCCGGACGCAGCCACAAGTGCCAGCCAATCATGGGAACGCCGCTGAAGTAGGCATACCATGAGCCTTCAAGGGCCGGTCCGGTTTTATATTCCGGCGCCTGAACGGCTTTGGCGACCACGCTGAACATGCCATCAGCGCCAACCGTGATGCGCGCGTGCTCCGTGACCATGGGGCCGTTCTTCTGGTGGCCGCGAATTCCGATTACGCGGCCGTTGTCCCACAGCACCTCCTGCACGGAAAAGCCTTCACGCAACTCTGCCCCCGACTTCACAGCGGCATCGACGAGGATAGGATCGAGCCTGATGCGGCGAGGCGCAAATGCTTCTGTAACTCCGCCTTCGGCGGGCACGGGCGAACCCGTGAGCGAGAACGCCCCGTAGTCAAAATGATTGGTGCGGATAGGCGGGCAGTTCGACGCCGCGAGCGCATCCAGCAGGCCCCAGCGCTTCAGCCGGGCGGAGCCTGTCTGATGCACGTAATGATTGGAAAAAGGCATGTCACTGGGAAACGTTCCGCGATCGAGGAGCAGAACTTTGTAGCCTTTGCGCGCCAGCAAAAGGGCGGTGGGGGCTCCGGCGCAGCGCGCGCCGACAACGATGGCATCGTACATTTACGGTTCTCCTGGGCCGGGATTTCTTTCCCGCGCAAAACGCGGCAAAAACGGTACAACTGGGCTGTAAGGTTGTTACGGAAGTGGCTTGATCGTTACAGTTTCTCAGAAAAGGGGTAAAATTTTAAGACTTTTCTCATAAATCGTAAGTACCTGATGAAGCTATGAGATACGCTGCACATAAAGGTGGGCAATGAAGACAAACCTGGAAGTCATAAGAGGGATTTACGCCGGCGATGCCGAACAGATCGCGAAGAACCTTCAGTCAGCCCTGGCGCCGCGCTTTGAATGGACGGAGGCCGCAGGCTTTCCCTATGCCGGGACCTATCACAGCATGGAGGAGGTAGGAAAGAACGTTTTTGCCCGGCTGGCCACGGAGTGGGACGGTTACCGCGCTGAGGTAGACAAGTTTTATGACGCTGGAGATACCATCGTCGTCACCGGCAGGTATCTGGGGACGTACAAGAAATCCAAGGGCATAATGGACGCAGTCTTCGCCCACATATGGAATTTTAAGGACGGCAAGATTGTGAAGTACACACAGAACGTAGATACGAAAAAGGTGTGGGACGCGATTGAAAATCGCCGTGATCGCGCGTGATCGCCGACATCGCGCGTGATCGGAAAGCAAAACCTCACCGCGGAGGCACGGAGACACGACGAGCAGCATTCGCCGCAGATAAGCGTCGATCCGGGAGAGATAAGTGATCTATAGAACGCGATTCAAGCGGCGGATCGTCGCGGAGTTTCTGCCGCCGTTGCGCGCACGACAAAAGCAGCGGGTGATCATTCTTTGCGACGGCATGCCTTCCATTCCGCGCAAGCAGCCGCTGATGGAGTTTCTCGCGGGCAAGGGATATTGGGTTTTCTATCCGCGATACTGGGGCGCATGGGAGAGCGGTGGTGAGTTTCTGGAGCGGTCGCCGCATCTCGATATTCTGGATGTAGTCGATGCACTACCGCGCGGATTTCGCGAGCTGGCGTTCGGCCGGCGGTTCAAGGTTTTGCCCGATGAAGTGTTCGTGATCGGAGGCAGCTTTGGCGGGCCGGCGGCGATTTTAGCGTCGTTGGATAAGCGCGTGGATAAGGTGATAGCCAACTGTCCCGTAGTTGATTGGGCGATCCTTGCTGAAGCAGAAAGGGCGGAGACATCTAACCGCAGCTACGTCGCATACATTCGCGAGGCGTTTGGGAACGGCTACCGTCTTTCCGAGCGCAATTGGCGCAAGCTGCGCAGCGGCAAGTTCTACAATCCCGCGTATCACGCCAGTGAGATCAATCCGGCGAAGATCATGATGTTTCACGCCAAGGACGATCCCAATGTGCCCTACAAATCGGTGAAAGATTTCGCTACTCAGACCGGAGTGAAGCTGAATTCTTTTGCGCGCGGCGGCCACCTCAGCACGGAGATGGTCGTGCAGAAATATTGGAAGAGGATAAAGAAGTTTTTTGACGCTTAAAGCTCTTTGCCGCAGATTTCCGCAGATGCCCGCAGATCAGAGATAATTAGCCGCGAATCCACGCGAAAAAACGCGAATTTGATTTGATTCGTGTTCACTCATGAAATTCGCGGCAAATATCCTTCTACCGACTGACTGGTGAGCATCAGGTTGTTTAGGGGCGACGTAGGAATGAGTCATCAAACCGGGCACTGAATTCTTCCGATGCTTCCTCAAAACGATTGAATCCCTCGTCCCCCATCAGACCGGCGAAGTTTAGACTTCGAGCGGTTCCGCTGATTGCCGACCAGAAATACTGCACCATTCCGAATGCGTCCAGTTGCTCCATTCGCATAATCGTGTAAAGTACACCCGCCCTCAGTTTTTTAGAAGCCACTGGGGACTGAAGAATAGGGTCGAATATCTTCTGATGCAGGAAGTCCATGATCGCCTAAGGGCCACGGGGTGGGGGTAGCCCAAGAAATGGTTCCCTTAAGAGCAGCGGGGCAGATCCCTCGGCCTGCCATTGAATTACCGGCCGAACGACAGTCGAAATGCTCCGGCCTCGGGATGGCGTGTCAGAAGTGGGGGCAGATTCATTTCACGCCTCGCGTCTCATCCTTCGCCGGACTGGCGGCTCAGCATGAGCAGTTCATTAGCGCGGCGGATCATCTCGCTGCGGTCGGCATCACGATATTTTTTGGGCAGCAGGCTCTTGCTGGTGCACTCCAGAACGGCCACAATGTTTTGCAGGTCGATCTCAGTGGGATAAGACGGCGGGATAAAGTCTTCCAGCGCGCCTTTGAGATCAGCTTCGGTGACGGCGGAGCGCTTGTCGAGCGCGGCGCGCATGCGGCTGCGCACCAGCACGGCCTCGATGTCGGCGCCGGAGAGCGTGCCTGAGTCATCGAGGAAGAACTTCTCCATCTCTGGCGTAAACGCCGCCATGGCGGCCTTCTTCTGCATGGCGCGAAGCAGCGCTCGGCGTTCTTCCAGCGTGTCAGGATAGAACAGCGCAATGTGCTCTTCCGCACGACCCTGGCGCTTCAAGTCTACCGGTAGCAGATCAGGGCGGCAGGTGAGCAGAAACCAGATCACTTTGCCGCGATAATCCGTGTTGCCCATAAACTGCGCAATCTGGGCAAAGACACGGTTGCTCACGCCGCTATCACCGGAGCTGGAACGGTCACCAAGCTGGGCGTCGGCTTCGTCGACGATGACACAAATGGGGCTCATGGCTTTGAGCAGGTTGAGCACGCGCTCCAGATTGCCTTCAGTCACGCCCTGCCACATGCTACGGAAGTTCTTGAGCGTGACCGCCGGTATCCCCACCTCGCCGGCAAAGCAGGTGGTGATGAATGTCTTGCCCGTGCCCACAGGGCCGCAGATGACGTAGCCCATGGGCAGCACGTCAGTGCTTCCGGACCGAATGGCGCTGGCGGCGTCTTTGAGCTTCTGCTTGGCCATGTCATTGCCGGCAACGTAAGAAAGATCGAACCGGCTCTGAATGAATTCGAGCAGGCCGCCGGATTCAGATTCAATCAGTTCTTTCTTGCGGTCGTTGAGGAACTTGAGCGTTAAGGGCTGCTTGTTCTGCACCGCATGAGCGACCAGGCTCTGCAATTGCACGCGTTTCAGGCCCGCGGCGAGCTTGGCCAGAATGGTATCGCTGACCTCGGAACCCTGCGGGAGCGGATGGGTGCGAAGCTGCCAGCGGACAAACTCCAGCCGTTCGTCTTCATCGGGCAGGGGAATGGCGATGGAAGCCACACCCGGGTTCTGCACGATTCCCGGGTTCAGCTCGATCTGGTTTTCTGAAATCAGGCAGATAGTGACGTCAGCGTTCAGGAAGTCCGGGTTGCGGGCCCAGCGCTTCAGGATTACCAGCGAATTGCGGTCCTCCGCGGACATGCTGGAGACGTCGCCGGCGGGTGCGATGGTCTCAGCAAAATCGATTACCAGGGCGATCTTCTTTCCGTCGGCAATGCGCAGACGCAGGTAGTTATCGAGAATATTGAGAACGGCGTCCGGGTTGCGCGGCAGGCCGCCTTGGGCGAAATTGGTGCCGTGGAAGCTGTCATAGCCTTCCAGGGCGCGGCGGAAGTCGGATTGGGAGTCGGCGTTGCCAAAGCTCAGGCCGCCACGGTCATAGTGCAGGACGATGTCGCGCTGGCCGAACAGAGCGCCGGAAAGAAACTGGTCGAGCGAGAGGAAGTCAGTTCCGTTGGGCTGGCGGAAGGGGATAAGATCGCGCACATTGCCGTACAGAACAAAAAGAGCGTAAGAGCGCGAATAGTATTTTTCTGAGAGTTCGCGCGCCCACTCGGGGAGTGCGTCAAGATATTTTTCGGTGCCGGGTGATGATGAAGACAACTCAGCTTCCTATCCGTGTCCGTTGCGCGGAACTGCTCGAACTGGAAGTATCCGCATCTTGCATGATGCCTTCCATGTCCGGCGTGAGGCCACTGAAAATTGATTCTACCTGCTGCACGGTCTGCTCGGTTTGCTCAACGTCATGCACCAGGTTGGCAAGTTGATCGCTGACCTGTTGCGGATCGCGCATGGTAACGGACTGGTCGCGCACGAGTTGGAGCACGTCTTCCACGGCGGAGCATTGCGCGTCCACCACCTGGCGGTTCTCATTGATCTTCTGGTATTTCTCCAGACGCTTGCTGAGGATCTCAATGCGGCGCTTGTTGATGTCCTGCACACGGGGAGGATCGGAATTCAGGTGCTGTTGCAGCGCGGTGATTTCTCTCTTGATCAAATCCGGATCCGTGGTCTTAACGTATTGCCGCTGCTGGAAGGCGGCGGTGAGCAGCCGGGCATAGCCGTGCAGCAATCCTTCCAGGCGAGATTCCATCTGCTGGACAAAGATCTGCGAGGTGGAGCAAAGCTGGGCAAAATTGGCGCGTATGGAACCGCAGACCTCAGCCAGCTTGATGTAACGGCCTTGCATATCCGGCGGCAGGCTGCGCAGCATCTCGCTCAGTTTCTGCTCGTGCAGTTTCTGCTCTTCGGCAAACTTCCAGGAGCGTACCAGGCGCTGGAACCGGGGATGCTGCGAAACCACAGCCAGGTACATCAGCTCCAGGCCGCCGGCGAGGGCCAGCGGGATGGCGGTGCCGGTGACGAGAGCAAAGGCCGCGGCGCCGCCGAGCGCAATCCAGTTGTACTGGACATTGAAGGCTTCTTTGACGAAGTTGATCTCTTTTTTGGGTGCATCGGGGCCGGGCGCGTCGGGCAAGTTCGAACCTTGGAAGTCGGAACCGGGAAAGCTGCCGCCGCCGAAACCCATCAGACACTCACCCTCATGTGCCCGCCGATTCCCGGAGCGCTCCTGATCCGGCCCAGCACGTAATGCGTCAGCTCGTGGAACTCGGTCTTCTCTTTGAGCTCCAGGTTGCGCGGGCGATCAAATGACACTTGCACGTCTTCCACGATAGTCCCCGGATGCGAGCTCATGATGAAGATCCTGTCAGCCAGGTAAACCGCCTCTTCCACGTCATGCGTAACAAAAAGAATTGTACACGCGGTTTCGTCCCAGATTTCGAGCAAAAGCTGCTGCATGTCACTGCGGGTCTGGGCGTCAAGGGCGCCGAAGGGCTCGTCCATCAGGATCACGGAAGGGCGCAGGGCCAGGGTGCGGGCGATGGCGACGCGCTGTTGCATGCCGCCGGAGAGGGTCTCCGGGTAGACATCGGCAAACTCGGTCAGGCCGACCGACTTGAGCAGGCGGTCCACCGTCTCTTTGCGCTGGGCCTCCGGGACGCCGTTGATTTTCATGCCGTAGGCGACATTGTCGGCGACGGTGAGCCAGGGGAAAGAAGTGTATTTTTGAAAAACCATGCCCCGGTCTTTGCCGGGATGAGTGACGGGCTGGCCGTTGACCAGTATCTGGCCGCTGGTCGGCTTGTCCAGTCCGGCGATCATGCGCAGCAACGTGGACTTGCCGCAGCCGGAAGGGCCAAGCAGTACGCGGAACTCACCGATGTCGCGCCCTGACGGTGAGAAAGCGTCTTCCACGTCCAGATTGACGTCTTTGAGCGCTTCAATTCTCTCGCCCGTGGGAGAGAAGAAGATGCGCGAAACGTCCTTGACCGAGATTTTGGATTTTTTAGTCTCCATGGCTCACCGCTTTTCTGCGCATACGGCTGCCCGGCACCACCCCCGAGGAGTCTGAAGATTGGGTCGCCTGTCTCCACGGAAAAAGGATTTTTTCCAACACGGTCAAGAGGAAGCGGAAAAGAAATGCCGCTATGCCAATGGCAATGATGCCGGCGTACACCAGATCGGGACGGTGGAACTCATAGGCCGATTGCACCATGGCGCCCACGCCTTTGCTGCGGTTCACAATTTCCGCCAGAATCACGTAGGTCCAGCCAATGTCATAGAGAATTCGGAACGAAGAAAAAATTCCCGGCATGGAAGCACGAAACATTAGCCACAAGACCTGATAGCGCTTTGCTCCCAACGTATAGGCGGTTTCAAGAAGGGAGCTATCCACGCGGTTGACCTCTTCCACCACCACGGCCAGCAGGTAAAAGAACATACCAAACCAGAGGAAGGCGATCTTCATGGTTTCGTAGATCCCAAAGATCCCGATAAACGCAGGAAGAAAGGCGGTGATCGGCATGGAGCGCATGGGCGCGGCCACGGGATTGATCAGATCATTCAGCCAGCGGAAGCTGGCCATGAGCAGGCCCAACGGAACGGCGATGATCACACACCACAGGAAGGCGTGCGCAATGCGCAGCCAGCTGGCGTAGACATTGCCCAACAGTCCTCGTTCAGAGAAGAGCGAGGGGAATGCGCGGAGGACTTCCATGGGCGTGGGAAAGACGTAGCTGCTGATGAGCTCCCAATGTGTGACCAGAGACCAGATCACTACTACCAGCACCCAGGCCAGGGCGGCGAGAAACAGCTTGGTGGTGCGGGAGGTCTCTTTACGGATTGTTAGGAGTTCAGGCATTGGCTCTTTTTCAGGGGCTACATCCGTTCTTGCGGGGCTAAAGCCCCACAGTTTATAGTCGCCTTAACGCGGCCCCAAAGGGCCGCTCTTCCACCAGGCTCAGCGCCGAAGCGCTACACACGTGTTGTTCGGATATGCTAGCCCGTACTACTACCCAGGGTTGGCGTACAACTTTATGTCGGTGCGGCGGTTCTTTTCGCGGCCCTCCGGTGTAGCGTTGGAGTCAAGAGGCTTGTCCGGACCGTTGCCGACCGTGCGCAGCCTTGCGCCGGGGAAGCCATACTTTTCCATCAGAAATTGTCTTACGGCGTCAGCACGCTGGCGCGAAAGCTGCATGTTGTAGCCCCGCTGGCCGGTGGAGTCGGTGTTGCCTTCGATGTCAACGATCGTATTTTCGTAGGCGCGCATCTGGCCGCCGATTTCGTCCACGACGGCGCGCGAATCCAGACTCATGTGGGCAGAGGCGGGATCAAAATAAATGGAGCGGTGCTGCGTGGCTATCGGAGTCGCGCCTTTGCCTGGCTGGTGGTACTCGATAGGCTGCTCGGTGGAAGCGGTGGAGAAATTGCCGCCCAGTTGCTGGATATAGCGGCGGTCGAGGCTGTCTTCGGCATTCGACGTGCGCTTGATCATGCGCAGTTCGCGATACATGTCCTGCGCCATGCCAAAGATGTTGGCATAGTCGGAATTCGAGCCCTGAGTGCCCATGAAAGACGAATTGTCAGCATAGTCCGCCAGCTTTACGCCTTCCAGCATGGTCTTGGCGAGATCAGAAGGAATGTTGAAGTCTTTGATGGTGCCTATCAGGTTGTAGGCCCGCGCGGGCTGAGTGCGGATAAACTCCACGCCTTCAATCCATCCCTGGGAGAGCTTAAGCACGGTCTGAGGGTGTTTAGCGGCGAAACGGTCACTCACCACCAGAATGTCGGCGATGAGGCGGTTGGCGACGCGCGTATCGTAAATCTTTTTGGCGCCCTGGCGCTTCGCGACTGCGTCACTCATGTCCGGGTCCCAGGCCACGGCGGCATCGACTTTTTCCTGCGCAAAAAGATTGGCGGGCTCAATACCGTCTTTGGTGTGGACAGCATTTTTGAAGATCTCATTGCGCTGCTCAGTGCTCAGGCCGGAAGCCTTCAGGCCGTTCCAAAGGAGGAAGTGCGAAGGCGTGTAAGGAGCGAACGCGACGGTTTTGCCGGCGAGGTCTTCAATGCTGTTGATGCCCTGCTTGCCGATCACGCCGTCGGCGCCGCGGGACCAATCGACCATCAGAAACACGTGCGAGCCGAAACCTTTTTCCTGGAACTGGCCGTAATCCTTGGCGTAAACGTCGAGCGTAGTAAGCATCACGTCAACGTTATTGGTGGCCAGAGCGGAAGCGCCTTCGGTCCAGTCGTCGATGATTTTGAAGGAAACCTTCAGGCCTTTTTTGGCGAAGATGGACTCGGGCGCGGTTTCCAGGCCGCCATTGGCGACGAGTCCGCCCACGCAGCCCACCCAGACGTTGACGCGGATACGGACTTCAGCGTTGTCATCGGTGGTGGAGGAAACGGGCAGCGCTAGAGGCTTGGAAGTATCGAGTTTTTCGCCGCTCGATGAGCTCTTGCCACTGACGCCGAGCTTGCTGCCGTCGATAACGCCATACCTCACCAGGCTGTATCCCACCAGCACCAGCCCGACCAGGAAGATCATGATCCAGCCACCTTTTTCAATTTTTACGGCCATATATCGTCTTCTCCTTGTCGCTACGCTCCAAACCGCTAGAGGTTATCGACCACGCTAACAACTTCATGCTCAAGACGCAGCGGGCTCACCGCGTGGTCGGGTTCGCCCTCAACGGATTCTGTTTGATCAATGAAGATCGTCCATTAACCTGCTAAGTCCTCTGTGGTTCTTTGCCGCCGATGGTTTTCTCCGGCGCGGCGCCCGCGCCGGCGCTGGAGGGCGAAGCCAGGCCCATTTCAATCTTGAACTGCTTTACCAGCTCGGCGGACTGTATTTTCTGCGCGTCCTCTTCGATCTTCATTTTCTGCTCATCAACGTTGCCCATGGCCATATCCATGCGCGCCTCATTGACAGCAGTCATCTCCTGCACCTTGCGGACCATCTCGTCATGGGTCTGGCTGATGCCGGCCACGTCAAACTGTTCCATCACGTCAGCAACCTTCTTCTGCCATTGTGCACGGCGATAGTCGGCGATCGCCGCCAGAGCTTCCTGCGTCTTGCGGTCTTTCTCCTGCATGAAGGCCTTCTTTACCGCCATGGCTTTATCAAAAGCGGCGCGGGCCGTGGTGAGCTGTCCCTGGGTGCGCGCCAGGGCGCTCTTGGTGGTCTGGAGTTGGGTAGCAAAGCTGGCGGCAATATCGTCACGATTCGCCTGAATGGCCGACTTTACTTTGGCGGTCAGGTTGGCCACGTCATCCTGGTACTTGGACTCTTCGCGCTCCAGCAATGTGGCATTGGCCTTGACCATGGCGATGCTCTCGTTCATTCGCGGCACCTGGTCGTTCATGTCGCGGATATTCTGTTCCAGGATGATTTCAGGGTTTTCCGCGGTGGAGATGAAGAAACCGACGAAAGAACGAATGAGTCTTGTAAAGCGCTGCCACATAAATGCTCCTTTTCTCCTGCTCTCCTACGACTTTGGGCCTGGTTTCGGTGCGGACGCAGCCGTGCCTGCGCCGGTGGTGATTGGGTTCTCCGTCACAAAGGGCGCAACCGCGTCAGAAATCTTTTTTTCTTCCTGCTGTTTTTTCAG
>WNFM01345721.1_pt1 | contig 22089 bp, 25 predicted proteins | sample 5400271 | NCBI WGS metagenome assembly WNFM01 (sample SAMN13153352, study PRJNA577476) | soil metagenome | isolation source: 60 cm saprolite on Douglas fir-dominated hillslope | place: USA:California | collected 2013-09-17
GCTCAAGTTCTACGCCTCGGCCCGCATCGACATCCGCCGCATCGGCGCCATCAAGAAGGGCGACGAGGTGATCGGCTCCGAGACGCGCGTCAAGATCGTAAAGAACAAGGTCGCGCCGCCCTTCCGCACCGCGGAATTCGACATCCTCTACGGCGAGGGCATCTCGCGCGAGGGCGAAGTGCTCGAGCTCGGCGTGATTCACGGCGTGCTGGAGAAATCCGGTGCCTGGTACATCTACAACGGCGACCGTCTCGGGCAGGGCAAGGACAACGCGCGCGACTTCCTCAAGGAAAATGCGGCGATGGCCAAGGAGATCGAGGCCAAGATCCGCGAGAAAGCCGGCGCGAAGCCTGCGGCACCGCAAGTTGAAGCGGCAGTTGAGGACAAGAAAGTCGAGCAGCTGCCGACCCGCAAACGCAACAGCAGTTGAAAGCCGAGATCCCTGATACGCCCGCGGAGCTGAAGGCGCGGGCGCTCAGGCACCTGGTGCGGCGCGAGCACTCACGCGCGGAGCTCGCCCGCAAGCTCGCTCCGCACGCGGAGTCGCCGCAGGCGATCGAAGCCGTTTTGGATCTGTTGCTATCCAAGAAACAGCAATCCGATGAGCGCTTCGCCTTGGAGCGCGCGCGCTCGCTTTCCCGCAAGTACGGCGTGGCACACATCAGGCACGATTTGAAGAGTAGGGGAATCTCCGATGAGATTTCCGAAAGAGCCTCTTCCGATTTGAACGAATTGGAAAAGGCCAAGGCAATCCTGCAGCGAAAATACCGCGAGGCGGCGAGCACGCGCGAGGAGCGCGCGAAGCGGGCGCGCTTTCTTCAAAGCCGCGGCTTCTCTTACGACATTATTCGCAGCGCGCTGTCATCCACCGATACTGAATAAACGTTCATCTCCGTACGCGACGTTGCGTGGAGAGGGGGTGAATGGAATGGATCAAGCACAGGCATTGGCGGTAGTCAGGTCTCTCGCCAACGGCGTCGATCCCGAAAGCGGCGAAGTGTTTCCGCCTGAAAGCGCCTATCAGCGACCACAGGTCGTTCGGGCGCTGTACGAGGCGGCCACGGCGCTCGAGAGGATCGAGCGCTTCGAGCGCCGCAGGGCGCAGATGCCGCCGAAGACCGGCGAGCCGTGGACCGAGGAGGAGGACCGCAAGCTGCTCGCGTCGTTCGACGCCGGGCGCGCGCTGCAGGAGCTGGCGGCCGCGCACGAAAGAACGATGGGCGCGGTGCGAGCCCGGCTTCTCAAGTACGGGCGCATCAACGCATAGCAAGGCGGGGCTTTCCCGGGGCGGCCGGCCGGCGCGCCCGGGGTTTTTCGCCGCTGCCTTTAGCCGGGGTTCTTCGGCCCCCGTACAGTAGAATTCCCGCAATGAAATCGAACGAGATTCGGTCGAGCTTCCTCGACTATTTCAAGTCGAAAGGCCACAGCATCGTCGCGTCGAGCCCGCTCGTGCCCGCGAACGACCCGACGCTGCTGTTCGTCAACTCGGGGATGGTGCAGTTCAAGGACGTGTTCCTCGGCAAGGAAAAGCGCCCGTATTCGCGCGCCACGACCTCCCAGCGCTCGCTACGCGCCGGCGGCAAGCACAACGATCTGGAGAACGTCGGCTACACCGCGCGGCATCACACGTTCTTCGAGATGCTCGGCAATTTCTCGTTCGGCGACTACTTTAAGAAGGATGCGATCCGGTTTGCCTGGGACCTGCTCACCAAGGTCTACAAGCTGCCACCCGAAAAGCTCTGGGCCACCGTTTACCAGACCGACGACGAGGCCTACGAGGCCTGGACCAGGACGATCGGCGTGCCGCCCGAGCGCTGCGTGCGCATCGGCGACAAGCCCGGCGGGCAGAAATACCAGTCGGACAACTTCTGGCAGATGGCCGACACCGGGCCCTGCGGCCCGTGCAGCGAGATCTTCTACGACCACGGCCCCGGCATCCCGGGCGGGCCACCGGGGTCCGCCGACGCCGACAGCGACCGCTACATCGAAATATGGAACCTCGTCTTCATGCAATTCAACCGTGACGAGAAAGGCGTGATGCACCCGCTGCCCAAGCCCTCGGTGGACACCGGGATGGGGCTCGAACGCATCGCGGCGGTGCTGCAGGGCAAGCACTCGAACTACGAGATCGATCTCTTCCAGGACCTGATCAAAGCCGCGGCGCGAGAAACCCATCAGAAGCAGCTGAAGAATCCGTCGCTGAACGTCATCGCCGACCATATCCGGGCCTGCAGCTTCCTGATCGTCGACGGCGTTATCCCGGGCAATGAAGGCCGCGGTTACGTCTTGAGAAGAATTGTGAGAAGAGCGATTCGGCACGGCTACAAGCTCGGCCAGAAGAAGCCTTTCTTCTATCGATTGGCGGAGGATCTCGACAAGGCGATGGGCGATGCCTACCCCGAGCTTCGCTCTTCGAAACAGAAAGTCTCCGAAGTGCTGAAACAGGAGGAAGAGCGCTTCGCCGAGACGCTGGAGAACGGCATGGGCGTGCTCGAGTCGGCCCTCGCCTCGGGCGAGAAGCTGCTCGACGGCGAAACCGTATTCCGCCTCTACGACACCTTCGGTTTCCCGGTCGACCTGACTGCCGATATCAGCCGCGAGCGCGGCGTAATGATCGACATGGCCGGCTTCGAGGCGGCGATGGAGCTGCAGCGCGAGCGGGCGCGCGCCGCATCGAAGTTCTCGATGGCCGCGGGGCTCGAGTATTCAGGCGGCAAGACCGAGTTCCACGGCTACGACAGCTTGAGCCTGCCGGCGAAGGTGATAGCGCTGTATCGCGACGGCGCGGCTACGCAAATGCTGAAGGGTGGCGAGGCAGGCGTGGTGGTTCTCGATCGCACGCCGTTTTATGCCGAGTCGGGCGGCCAAGTGGGCGACCGCGGAGAGCTCGCGGCATCCTCCGGCACCTTTGCGGTGGAAGACACGCAGAAGATCCAGGCCGAGGTGTTTGGCCACCACGGCACGCTCAAGGCCGGGACGCTTAAGGCGGGCGACAAGGTCGAGGCGCGCGTGGATACGGCGTTACGCGAGCGCACTATGCGGAACCACTCGGTCACACACCTCATGCACAAGGCCCTGCGCGAAGTGCTCGGACCGCACGTGCAGCAGAAGGGCTCGCTGGTCGACTCGGACAAGACCCGATTCGATTTTTCGCACGACAAGCCGCTGAGCGACCAGGAAATCCGCCAGGTAGAGCTCCAGGTGAACAACGAGATCATGCGGAACACCCCGACGCGAGCTCAAGTCATGCCCATCGAGCAGGCAAAGAAATCGGGAGCCGTGATGCTGTTCGGCGAAAAATACGGCGACGAGGTCCGGGTGCTCGATATTGGCTCGTCCCGGGAGTTCTGTGGCGGCACCCACGTTGCCCGCACGGGCGACATCGGCGTTTTCAAGATCTATTCCGAAGGCGGGGTGGCCGCGGGCATCCGCCGGGTGGAAGCGGCGACGGGTTCAAATGCACTTGCCATGATGAATGACCAGCTGCAGGAGCTCCGCGAGATTGCAAAGCAACTTAAGACGCAACCTGGCGCCGGAAGGGTTGAGAAGGCGATAGACGGCCTCCTCGAAGAGAAGAGGGCGCTGGAAAAGGAGCTGTCGCGTCTCAAATCGAAGCTTGCGGCGAGCCAGGGCTCGGACCTCAGTGCCCTGGCGGTCGACGTCAAAGGCGCCAAGGTTCTCGCGGCGACCCTCGACGGCGCGGATTCGAAGACCCTGCGCGAGACGATGGACCGGCTCAAGGAGAAGCTGAAGTCGGCGGCGATCGTGCTCGGCGCGGTGAACGACGGCAAGGTATCGCTGATCGCCGGGGTGACCGCGGACCTTACGGCGCGGGTGAAGGCGGGCGAGCTCGTCAACTACGTTGCCCAGCAGGTGGGCGGCAAGGGCGGCGGCCGGCCGGACATGGCGCAGGCCGGCGGCACCGAGCCGGCGAAGCTGCCCGGAGCGCTGCAGTCGGTGCGCCCCTGGGTGGAACAGCGCCTCTAGATCTAGAAGCCGATCCGGGCTTTCTTGCCGCGCGGGTCCTGGATGTCGTCCGGGCCGACTTCGCTGCGGTCGTCGATTTTCGCGTTGCCGAACGCCGTTTGGATCGAGCGCCGCATCTCGCGCGGCGGCATCGCCACCAGGCGCTCGAGCACCGCTTCGGACAGGGTCTCGGGGAACTGCCGGCCCCAATCGTGGGCGCCGCGGATCTCGCCGTAGATCGATTGCGCGATGCGCGCCGCGCCCTCGGCGTCGGGCGCGTCGATCTCGTAAACCGCCAGCCGGTTGAGCAACGGGTCGGGTATGCGCGCCGCATCGTTCGCCGTCGCGAGCCATACCGCGCCTGACGCGTCAATCGGCAATTCCACGAATTCATCCACAAATCGAGTCGCCGTTTCGACCTCCAGCAGCTCGTAGAGCGCGCCGAGCGGGTCGTACTGCCCGTCGGAGCTCGTTTTGTCGAGCTCATCGACCACGATAACCGGGTTGGCGTAGTCGCCGTTCAGGAAGGTGTCGAACACCTTGCCGGGCTTGGCGTTCTTCCACTGCGACGAAGCGCCCGACAGCACCCAGCCCGCCGTGAGCGAGCTCATCGGCACGAATCCGTAGCCGGTGCCAAGAAGCTGCGCAAGCCGGCGCGCGAAGTGCGTCTTGCCGATGCCGGGCTCGCCGAGCAGCAGCATCGGCGGCAGCTCGATCGAATCGTTGCTGTCGACGCACAGCGCAAGGTGCTTGCGCACGTCCTCGAGCACTTCGCTGAAGTTGGGCAGATCTTCGAACAGCGCATCCATCTCGGGAAGCGCCGACGGCTTCACGGTAAAACGCTGCCCGCCAAGGCGCAGCATCTTCTCGTAGAGCGACCGCAGGGCCTCGTTTGCCGTCGAAGAAAGCTCGTGCAACGCCTTCTCGACGGCCGGGACATCGTAGACGTCCTTGAAACCCGCAATCGGAATAGCAGACATTTGTTATCTACCTTCCTTTCTTTTCGCCGCTACAGCCACCTCGCATTGAAAAACTAGCATGATGCTTTCGACCTAGCAAACCTCGAGCCAGCGCGGCGGCTGGCAGTCGGCGCCAGCGAGTGCCAATCGTGTACAGTAGTTCGCATGACCGTGAAAACGCAGCAGCCTCGTTCCGGGATGACACCCGAACACTTCAGGACCTTCGGCACCGGCTATCTTCCAGGGCTGGTCGGCGTGGAAATCCTTTCCGTCAGCGCCGCCGGCGTGGAGAGCCGGATGCCGGTGCGCAAGGAGGTGATGGCGCCCAACGGCTTCCTGCACGCCGCATCGGTAATCGCGCTCGCTGACACGAGCTGCGGCTACGGCTGCGTGGCGCTGCTGCCAGAAGGCGCGAGCGGCTTCACCACGATCGAGCTCAAGACCAATTTCCTCGGCACCGCGCGCGAAGGCGTGATTCGCTGCCGCGCCACGCCGTTACATCTCGGCCGCACCACCCAGGTTTGGGACGCGCTGGTCACAAATGAGGCGACCGAAGCGAAGATCGCTCTTTTCCGGTGCACGCAGATGGTGCTCTGGCCTAAGGCCTGACCATCACCGCTCCATAGAGGGGGACGCGGACTTCGGCTTGCCGTAGTGGCTCTTGCCCGAAAGGGTTCGGATCAGGCCGTCCACGCCGTTGTTGCGCACTTCGTCGGCAAACGCCGTGCGGTAGGTGCCTATCAGGCTGATGCCTTCGATGCGCAGGTCGTATACCTTCCAGCCGGCGGGGGTCTTCTCCATCTCGTATTCGAAGGTGACAGGCTGCTCGCCCGGCCGCTTTACCTGCGAGCGCACGGTGACCTCGGTATCCGAGGGCCTGACGCGCAGCGGACTGACCACGACCTCGGAGTCGCGCGAGTTGGCGACCGCCGCCGTGTAAGTGCGCACGAGCAATGCGCTGAACTCTCGCGTCAGCTCCTCGCGCTGCTCGGGAGTGGCGCTGCGCCAGCTGAGGCCCATGGCGATCTGTGTGGCGCGCGCGAAGTCGAAGTGCGGCAGGATCTTCTCCTCGACGAACGGCCCGACCTTGGCCGGGTTGCCGGCGCGCAGCTCCGGGTCCGCCCGCATGGCGGCGAGAACTTCTTCCGAGAGCCGCCGAATCAGCGCGTCAGGAGCGGGCTCTTGCGCGAGCGCCGAGGCTGAGACGAGCATGAAGGACGCGAGGAGGCTTTTCATACGGCGGCTCTAGCCGGTGCGGGAGGAGGGCTTCAAATCGTGGATCGCGGGCTTCGCATCGACCTCGTCCATGTAGGCAAGAGCAAGCTGGGCCGTCGGCACGGCAAGCGCGCCCACGGCGAGCGCGGCGGCGGTGAGGAGGAGTTTCATTGTGAGCTCCGGAATAAGGCCCCCAGTGTGAAACCGTCGTCTGTCGGAGGGATTTCCGGCAGGGCAGGCTGCGTTACATCCGAAACGGATCTATTTGCCAAACCGCCGCCGGCTGTGATTGAATCCCCTCCATGCAACGCTGGTTCTTCGGTTTCTTCTTTTATTTCCCCTGCCTGCTGGCGGACGGGACCGGCTAAGCTCAACCCCGAATCCGAGAAAAACCGCCAGCGCCGAAAGCCTGGCGGTTTTTTTTTGGCTTCAAGGAAAACTCCATGACCACGCCCACCGATAACTACCTCGCCGCGGTTCCCGCCGACAAGACCTCGCTCACCGACGACGAGCGCATCGAGCACATCGTGCCGCTGCCCCCGCCGGAGAATCTGATCCGCTTCTTTCCCATCCAGGGCACGCCGGTGGAAACGCTGATCGCCGACACGCGCCGCAAGCTCCGCGAGATCCTGCACGGGCGCGCCGACCGGCTGCTGGTGGTGATCGGGCCCTGCTCGATCCACGATCCCGCCGCCGCGGTCGCCTATGCAGAGGGACTTCTTGTTGAAAGACAGAAACATAAAGGCGAGCTGGAAATCCTGATGCGCGTGTATTTCGAGAAGCCGCGCACTACGGTGGGCTGGAAGGGCCTCATCAACGACCCCTACCTGAACGGCAGCTTCCGCATCAACGAGGGGCTGCGCATCGCGCGCGATCTCCTGGTCCGGATCAACAGGGCGGGCGTGCCGGCAGGCTGCGAGTTTCTCGACGTGATCTCGCCGCAGTACATCGGCGATCTTGTGTCCTGGGGCGCCATCGGGGCGCGCACCACCGAGAGCCAGGTGCATCGCGAGCTCGCTTCGGGCCTGTCGGCGCCGGTCGGCTTCAAGAACGGCACCGACGGCAATGTGAGGATCGCGGTAGACGCGCTGCTCGCGGCGCGCCAGAAGCATCACTTCCTCTCGGTGCACAAGAGCGGGCAGGTGGCGATCGTCGAGACTCGTGGCAACGACGACTGCCACATCATTCTGCGCGGCGGCAAGACGCCGAACTACGAAGCCGCGGCGGTGCAGGCGGCCTGCGAGGAGCTCGCGCGCGCCAAGCTGCCCGAGCGTCTGATGATCGATTGCTCGCACGCCAATTCATCCAAGAAGTACGAGCGCCAGGTTGACGTGGCGCGCGACATCGCCGGCCAGGTCGGCGGCGGCGAGCGGCGCATAGTCGGGGTCATGGTGGAGTCGCATCTCGTCGCCGGGCGCCAGGAGCTCGAGCCGGGCAAGCCGCTCAAGTTCGGGCAGAGCATCACCGATCCATGCCTGGGCTGGGACACTTCGGTGGAGCTGCTGCAGACTCTGGCGGAGGCGGTGAAGGAGCGGCGAAAACGCCGCAAATAGCGGCAGATTCGGCATAATGGCTGCCGCATGCTGGCGGCCCAACATCTTTCGCACCTGGAGCATCTCGGCGACGCGACCAAGTTCGCCGCCCAGATCCACGCGCTGATACCGAAGTGCGCGCTGCTGGAGAATTTCTCCACGGCGGAGGTGCGCCTGCTCGCCCATTTCATGGAGATGTACCGCGCCGGGGCGGCGGTCGAGATCATCCGCGAGGGCGAGGGCGGCGACTTCATGCTGATGATCCTCGAGGGCAGGGTCGAGGTGCACAAGCGCGACCGCTGGAATACGCAGCAGCTCATCGCGACCGTCGATGCCGGCAAGACCCTCGGCGAGATGTCGATGATCGACGGCGAGGCGCGCTTCGCGACCTGCATCGCAATCGAGCCGGTGCTGGTCGCGGTCCTCGACCGCGAGAACCTGGCGCGCATCATCGTCGAGCAGCCGATGCTCGGCGCCAAGATCCTGATGGAGCTCGTGCTCATGCTCTCGCAACGGCTGCGCGCCACCAGCCAGCGGCTGCTCGGGCTGCTCGACGAGCACCCGCAACGCGCCGAGACCGTCTCCTAGCCCGCGTTACAGCCGAAATGTAATTTGGCGCTTTCCTGTCAGACTAACGGCGTATGCACGCCACCCTTCCCCTGATGCGCAGCTACGGCTTCCCGGCGCTGCGCCGCGGCCGCCTCGAGACCCTGCAGGCCAACCTGGGCTACAAGTGCAACCAGAGCTGCGTGCACTGCCACGTGAACGCCGGCCCGACCCGCACCGAGATGATGTCGCAGGAAATCCTCGCGGATGTTCTTTCGTTTCTCGCGGTCTCATCGGTAAGAACGCTCGACATCACCGGGGGAGCGCCCGAGCTGCACCCTCGTTTTCGCGACCTGGTAGCGCGCGCGCGCGAGCTAGGCGTGCACGTCATCGATCGGTGCAACCTGACAGTCCTGCTCGAGCCGGGGCAGGAGGACCTCGCCGCATTCCTCGCCGCGAACCGCGTCGAAGTCATCGCCTCGCTGCCCTGCTACACCGAGGAGCTCGTCGATCGGCAGCGCGGCAAGGGGGTCTACGAGAAAAGCATCGAAGGCCTGAAACGGCTCAATGCGCTGGGCTACGGCGCCGAGGGCGGCGGCCTCGCGCTTAATCTCGTCTACAACCCGCAGGGTGCGTCGCTGCCCCCGGCGCAGGACAGGCTCGAGGCGGACTACAAGCGCTTTCTCGGCGAGGCGCACGGCGTGGTGTTCAACAGCCTGTTCACCCTCGCCAACATGCCGATCCAGCGCTTCGGCTCGACGCTGATATCGAAGGGGCAGTTCAACGACTACATGGCGCTCCTGCACCGCTCGCACCGCGACGAGAACCTCGAGTCGGTCATGTGCCGCACGCTGGTGTCGGTGGACTGGCAGGGTTACGTCTACGATTGCGACTTCAACCAGATGCTCGACCTGCCGCTCTCCGTTCCGGACAAGAAACGGCCCCGTCTCTCGGACCTTATCGGGCGTGATCTCTCGGGCAACCCGGTCGCGGTGCGCGACCACTGCTACGGCTGCACGGCCGGGCAGGGCTCGTCTTGCGGCGGCGCCCTGCATGCATAGCGCAGGGGCCGGCAGGGCCTGCCCGGTCTCGTATCGCTATGGCCCGGCGGCCCTCGCAGGAAAGCCGCAGCTTGAAGTCGAGACGCTGTGGGTCGCGGGCGGCCTTTACGGCAACCCGTTCGCCCTTGAACGCCTGGTCGAGCTCTATGAGCGCGAGCACGGCAGCAAGGCGCTCGTCTTCAATGGGGATTTCCACTGGTTCGATGTCGCTTCTTCGCAGTTTTCGCAAATACAAGCTTCGATAGAGAGATTTGCGGCGATCCGCGGCAACGTCGAGACGGAGTTGGCAGCCGCCGCCGGCGACGCAGGTTGCGGATGCGGGTACCCGGAGTGGGTCGACGACGATACCGTCCTGTGCTCAAACAACATAATTGAAAAATTGCGAAAAACGGCGATGCAATTTCCGCAAGCCAGGGCGAAGCTCGCTGCGCTGCCGATGCATCTTGTGGCCATGGTAGATGGCGAGCGCGTGGGCGTGGTGCACGGCGACGCCGATTCGCTCGCAGGCTGGGGGTTCTCCCAGGAATTTCTTTCGACACCCGAAGGGATCCTCGCTGCAAGGCAGGCCTTTGCGAAAGCCGGCGTCAGAGTGTTCGCCTCAAGCCACACCTGCCTACCCGTGCTTCAATCGTTTCCGGAAGAGCGAGCCATCGTGAACAACGGCGCCGCAGGCATGCCGAATTTCCGCGGCACCCATTTCGGCCTCGCAACGAGAATTTCGATCAGGCCTTCAAAGAACCCCGCTTATTTCGAAAAGCTGAAGCATCTCTTTGTGGAGGCGGTGCCGCTCGAATACGGCGCGCGGGCGTGGGAGGAGTGCTTCCTCGCGCAATGGCCCGCCGGGTCCGATGCACACCGCTCGTACTACGGGCGCATCGTCAACGGCCCGCGCTACGCCGTCGAGCAGGCCCTGCGCCGCGCGAAAACGGGATCGCCCCGGCTCGCTGCGTGAGCCGGTCGCGCGTCGCCGTCCTCGTTGTGATCGCCGCGCTGGCCGCGGCGTTCTTCTACTTGGACGCCGGGCAGTACCTGAGGCTGGAGTACTTCCGCGAGCAGCGCGCGGCGATCGAAGCGTTTTACGTGGCGCATCCCATGCAAAGCGCGGCGATCTACTTCGCCGTCTACGTCGCGGTGACGGCGCTGTCGCTTCCGGGCGCGGCGATCATGACTCTCGTCGGCGGCGCCATCTTCGGCCTGCTGTGGGGCACCGTGATCGTGTCTTTCGCTTCGTCCATCGGCGCGACGCTCGCCTTTGTCGCCAGCCGGTTCCTGCTGCGCGATTGGGTCCAGCAGCGCTTCGGCGACAGGCTGCGCCCGATCAACGAGGGCGTCGCGAAGGAGGGAGGGTACTACCTGTTCGCGCTGCGCCTGGTGCCGGCGTTTCCGTTCTTTGTCATCAACCTGGTGATGGGGCTCACGCCGCTGCGCACCTGGACTTTCTACTGGGTGAGCCAGCTCGGCATGCTCGCGGGCACCCTCGTCTACGTTTATGCCGGCACCAAGCTCGGCGAATTCAGGCTGTCAGTGGGCCTGGTGGCGGCATTCACCCTGCTCGGAATATTTCCCCTGGTGGCGAGAAGGGCGCTGGAGGCATTCAAGGCGCGGCGCGTCTACGCGCGTTGGCGACGCCCGGCGAGGTTCGACCGCAATCTGGTGGTGATCGGCGCCGGCTCAGCGGGGCTGGTGTCTGCGTACATCGCCGCGGCGGTGAAAGCCAAGGTGACGCTGGTCGAGAAGCACCGCATGGGCGGCGATTGCCTGAACACCGGCTGCGTGCCTTCCAAGGCGCTCATCAAGAGCGCTCGGGTGCTGTCGCAGTTCCGCCGCTTCAAGGACTATGGTTTTCAAAAAGCAAGCGTCGAATTCGACTTCGCGGATGTCATGGAGCGCGTGCAGCGCGTCATCAAGACCATAGAGCCGCACGACTCCGTCGAGAGATATGCGAGCCTGGGGGTGGAGTGCCTGCAGGGCGAAGCGCGAATCATTTCACCCTGGGAAGTCGAGATAAGGACCAACGGAAAAGTCGCGATACGTTCCACCCGCTCCATCATCATCGCCGCGGGCGCGCGGCCGCTGGTGCCGCCGATTCCCGGGATCGACCGGATCGAGGTGCTGACCTCCGACACGGTGTGGGATCTGCGCGAGCTGCCGCGGCGCCTGGTGGTGCTGGGCGGCGGGCCGATCGGCTGCGAGCTCGCGCAGGTGTTCGCCCGCTTCGGCTCGCGGGTGAGCCAGGTGGAGATGCTGCCGCGCATCCTGGCCCGCGAGGATCCCGAGGTTTCCGCGATGGTGGCGGAGAGATTTCAGGAAGAGGGCGTGGAGGTCCTCGCGGGGCACAAGGCGAAGCAGGTGGTTCTGGAGAACGGAAAGAAAATCCTCGTCTGCGAGCATGGCGGCAAGGACATCCGGATCGAGTTCGATGCGCTGCTTTGCGCCGTGGGGCGCGCGCCGAACACTGCCGGCTACGGGCTGGAGGAGCTAGGCATCCCGGTCACCAAGGCGCGAACCGTCGAGACCAACGAGTACCTGCAGACCCTGTATCCCAACATTTTTGCCTGCGGCGACGTCGCCGGACCCTACCAGTTCACGCACACGGCTGCGCATCAGGCCTGGTACGCGGCGGTGAATGCGCTGTTCGGCGGCTTCAAGAAGTTCCGCGCCGACTATTCCGTCATCCCCTGGGCGACCTTCACCGATCCGGAAGTGGCGCGCGTCGGCCTCAACGAGACCGAGGCGAAGGAGAAGGGAATCGCGCACGAGGTCACGCTCTACGGCATCGACGATCTCGACCGCGCCATTGCCGACGAGGAGGCGCAAGGCATGGTGAAGGTTCTGACCGTGCCGGGCAAGGACCGCATCCTTGGCGCGACCATCGTCGGCGATCACGCCGGCGACCTGATCGTGGAATACATCGCCGCGATGAGGCACGGCATCGGCCTGAACAAGATCCTCGGCACCATCCACATCTACCCGACGCTCGCCGAGGCGAACAAGTACGCCGCCGGCGTGTGGAAGAAAGCTCATGCTCCCGCGGGGCTCCTGAGAAAAGTCGAGAAGTTCCACGCATGGATGCGCGGCTAGCCGTCGTTGCTGCCGCGTTCTGGGCGAATTGCGCTTTTCCCCAGGCATTCGATCATTCGCATCAGGCCTGGGACGCCCTGCTCAAGAAGCACGTGGTGGTGCTCGACGGCGGCAAGGCATCGCAGCTGCGCTACGCTGCAGTGGCGCGAGATCGCGCCGCGCTGAAGGGCTACCTCGAAAAGCTTTCTTCGGTAACAGAAGCCGATTTCGAACGCTGGACGGCGCCGCAGCGAACGGCGTTCCTCATCAACGCCTACAACGCCTTCATGGTGGAAAAGATCCTCACGCGCCACCCGGACATCAAATCGGTCTGGGACTTCGGCAAGCTGTTCGGCAATCCTTTCAAGGATCGCTTTTTCATCCTGTTCCAAAAGCCATTTTCCCTGGACGAGATCGAGCACGAGAACCTGCGCAAGAAATTTCGCGAGCCGCGGGTCCACTACGCGCTGAACTGCGCGTCGGTCGGCTGCCCGATGCTGCGCGAGGAAGCCTACGCGGCCCATCGGCTGGAGCGGCAGCTTGAGGAGCAGGCGGTGCGCTTTCTGTCGGACCGCGCGCGCAACCGCCTGGCGGGAGGCAGGCTCGAGGTGTCGAGGATCTTCGACTGGTACAAGGAGGATTTCGAGCCGCGTGCCGCTTATTTCGCGCGCTATGCAAAGCTGCTGGCCGACGACCTCGCGGAGCGAAGCAGGATCGCGCAGGGCCTGGCGCCCATTTCCTTCCTCGAGTACGACTGGGCGCTCAACGACGCGCGAAAATGAAGCTCTCGGTGATCATCCCGGCACTGAACGAGGCGGCGCAGATCGGCGCCTGCCTGCAGGCGCTGGTGCCGCTGCGCGGCCGCGGCCACGAGCTTGTCGTGGCGGACGGCGGCAGCGACGACGCCACGGCGCAAATCGCGCGCCCGCTGTGCGACCGGGTGATCGAGGCGCCGCGCGGCCGGGCCTCGCAGATGAACGCCGGCGCGCGGGCGGCGGGCGGGGACGCGCTCGTCTTTCTGCACGCCGATACGCGCTTGCCTGCCATGGCGGATGAACTTATTTTCAGTGCCTTAAGAAACAGCAGCTGGGGACGATTCGACGTCAGAATCGAGGGCAGGCACCCGATGCTCGCGGTGGTGTCCTGCGCGATGAACCTGCGCTCGCGGCTCACCGGCATCGCCACCGGCGATCAGGCGATCTTCGTGCGGCGCGAAGCGTTCGCGGGATTCCCCGAGATCGCCCTCATGGAGGACATCGCGTTCAGCAAGGCGATGAAACGCCGCGGGCCGCCCGCCTGCCTGCGGGGCCGGGTCAGCACCTCGGGACGCGGCTGGGAGCGCCGCGGCGTGCTGCGCACCATCGTTCTCATGTGGCGGCTGCGCCTGCTGTACTTTCTCGGCGCGCGCCCCGAAGATCTTGCGCGCCTTTATCGCGGCCAAGTCCGCGATCCAAATGCGTACCGGAGCTGACGTCGCGGTCCTGGTCTTTGGCAAGGCGCCGCTGCCGGGCCGCGCCAAGACCCGGCTGATTCCCAGGCTCGGCGAATGGCGCGCGGCGCGGCTCCAGGCGCGGCTCACCGTGCGCGCGATGCGCACCGCGCGAGACGCCCGCTGCGGCACGGTAGAGCTTCACGTTCTTGGCGGAAAAAAATTTCAGATAAGAACGAAAAGGCAGAAGGGCGCCGATCTCGGCGAGCGGATGTACCGGGCATTGAGAGGCGCGCTGCGCCGGCATCGGGCCGCGATCGTCATCGGCACCGATTGCCCGGTTCTCACGCCGCGCGATCTGCGCCGTGCAGCGCGCCTGCTGCGCGGCGGCTGCGACGCCGTCATTGCGCCCGCGGAGGACGGCGGCTACGCGCTTATCGGAATGAAAAAAATCTCCGCCGGGATTTTTTCTGGAATCGCCTGGGGCGGCCCGGAGGTCTACAGCGAAACTGCGAAAAGACTCGAGTCGGCGGGCTACCGCTGGCGCGCCCTGCGCACGGTCTGGGACGTGGACCTGCCCGGGGATCTGGATCGGCTCGCGAGCCTCGGCTTCAGATCGCGCCGCTTTTCCTGAGCCCCGCGGCCAGCCGCTCGGCGATCACGCGGTAGCCGCGCGCATTCGGGTGAATCTGGTCGGATTTCAGGCTCGAGTCGCGCAGCACCTCGCCGATGACGCCTTCCTCGTAGGGCAGGCGGAACTCTTTTGCGATAGCGGCGAAGAACTCGGGCGGCGTCACGCTGAAGCCCGGCTGCGGCGCGCCGATCAGCATCACCTCGATGCCGCGGCCTCTCGCGAGCTTCACCATCTCGCGCACGTTGCTCTCCGCCTGCCGGTTGCCCAGGCGCCGCAGGAAATCGTTGCCGCCGATGCAAAGCAGCAGCAACCGCGGGGAATGCTCGTCGAGCGCCGCCGGCAGCCGCGCGAGCGCCTGCGCCGTGACCTCGCCCGGCACGCCGGCGCCCACCACGCGGCGGCCGATCAGCTGCTCGAGCTGCGCCGGGTAGCTTTCCTGCTCCGCGGCGCCGGTGCCGAAGGTCAGGCTGTCCCCAAAGGCCAGCACCACCGCTTCGCCCGGCAGGCGAGCGAGCCTGGCGGGGGGATCGCCACAGCCTGCGGTAAGGGCAGCGGCGAGAACCGGCAGCACCACGATGAAGCAGCGCAGCAGAGAGGCTGACATTCGGCGCAAGCGCGTTGGAAGGAAGCGATGTTACACTTTGCCGCACAGAGGACGCGCGGCCCGGCACGGCACCGGGCCCGCTCGGCAGCAGCTGGAGGAGACAATGAAAATCAAGAGTCCGAAGGACTTCTGGGCTGGCCTGATGTTCATTGGGTTCGGCGCGTTCGCCATCGCCTGGTCGTTGACCCACTATCAGATGGGCACCGCGGTTCGCATGGGGCCGGGCTACTTCCCCACCATGCTCGGCGGGCTGCTCGCATTCCTTGGAATCGCCGTGCTGCTCGAAGCGCTGGTGGTCGAGGGGCCGAAAGTGCCGCAGTTCCATTTCCGGCCGCTGATCATGATCAGCATCGCGTGCGTGGCCTACGGTTACCTGATGAAACCGCTCGGCCTGATCCTCGCGACCGCCGCGCTGGTGTTCATCAGCGCCTTCGGCGGCCACGAATTCAAATGGAGGGAAGTCGGCGTCCTGTACCTTATCCTCGTAGTGTTCTCCGTAGCGGTGTTCGTGAAAGGGCTGACGCTGCCCTTCCCGCTGTGCCCGGATTTCATCGAAAACTGCCCGATCCGGTAAAGCCGCCATGGAAATCCTGAACAACCTGATCCTCGGCTTCGGCGTCGCAGTCAGCCCGATCAACCTGTTCTACTGCCTGATCGGCTGCCTGCTCGGCACGCTGATCGGCGTGCTGCCCGGCATCGGCCCGGTGGCGACGATCGCGATGCTGCTGCCGATCACGTTCAACCTGAACCCCGTGTCGGCGCTGATCATGCTCTCGGGCATCTACTATGGCGCTCAGTACGGCGGCTCGACCACGGCGATCCTGGTGAACATACCCGGCGAATCCTCTTCGGTGGTCACCTGCCTGGATGGTTACCAGATGGCCCGCCAGGGGCGCGCCGGTCCGGCGCTCGCCATAGCGGCGATCGGCTCGTTCTTCGCCGGCTGCGCGGCGACGCTGCTCATCGCCTTTGCCGCGCCGCCGCTTGCCGAGCTGGCGCTGAAATTCGGTCCGGCGGAATACTTCTCGCTGATGGTGCTCGGCCTGGTGGCGGCCACGGTGCTCGCGCACGGCTCGCTCATCAAAGCGATCGCCATGGTGATCTTCGGCCTGCTGCTGGGGATCGTGGGCACGGACGTGAATTCCGGCGTGCTTCGCTTCACCTTCGACGTTCCCGAGCTCTCCGATGGCATCGGCTTCGTGGTGGTCGCGATGGGGATGTTCGGCACGGCGGAGATCATCGCCAACCTCGAGATGAAGGAGAAACGCGAGATCTTCACGGCGAAGCTTGCGCACCTGTTCCCGACCAAGGAAGACTGGAAGCGCTCCTGGGCGCCGATCCTGCGCGGCACCGCCCTGGGATCGATGCTCGGCATCCTGCCCGGCGGCGGCGCGCTGCTCGCCTCCTTTGGCGCCTATACGCTCGAGAAGAAAGTCTCCAAGTATTCGCACGAATTCGGCAAGGGCGCGATCGAAGGCGTCGCCGGCCCGGAGTCGGCCAACAACGCCGGCGCCCAGACCTCGTTCATCCCAATGCTGACCCTCGGCATTCCCGGGAACGCGGTGATGGCGCTCATGATCGGCGCGCTGATGATCCAGGGCATCGCGCCCGGCCCGCAGGTGATGAACGAGAAGCCGCAGCTCTTCTGGGGCCTGATCGCCTCGATGTGGGTCGGCAACCTGATGCTGGTGGTCCTCAACCTGCCGCTGATCGGCATGTGGATCAAGCTGCTGACGGTGCCCTACCGTTACCTCTACCCGTCGATCCTGGTGTTCATGGCGATCGGCGTCTACAGCCTGTCGAACAACGCCTTCGACGTCCTGATCATGGCGGTGTTCGGCGTCCTGGGCTATGTCTGCGTCAAGCTCGAGTGCGAGCCGGCGCCGATGATCCTCGGCTTCATCCTCGGGCCGCTGATGGAGGAGAACCTGCGGCCGTGCGATGCTGCTCTCGCGGGGCGATCCGTTCGTATTCGTCAGCCCGTCGAAGCCGATCAGCCTCGGATTTCTCGTCGCCTCGGCGATCCTGCTGACGATCGTCGCGCTACCGTCAATCCGCAAGAAGCGCGACGAGGCCTTCGCCGCCGAAGACGCGTAACTAGAGAGCGGCGATGGTCTGCACCTCGACCAGGAATTGCTCCTGCACGAGCCGGTCCACGATCAACAGGGTGTTGGGCGGATAGACGCCGTTCGCGAACATCTTCGGGAATTCGCGCAGCCGGTACTGCATGAATTTCGGGATGTCCTGCGAGTGCACCAGGTAGGTGGTGAACTGCACCACGTTGCCCCAGCCGGCGCCGCAGGATTTCAGCGCCTTCTCGATCTGGCCGAACACGCCGGCGCATTGCGCGTCGAAATCGTCGCCAGGCGCGAGCATTCCCGCGATGAACAGGAGCTCGCCGGCCTTGACCCGCGTGATGTGGGAGTACTGGCCGAGCGGTTTGCCGAGGCTTTCCGGGTTGACGATCCTGATCTCGGCCAAGGCGCGCGCTCCTTTATCTTTGCCTAATTCGGCGCGGCGGGGCGGCGCCGCGCCGCGATTTGCTTCTTCACGGCGGCCACGAGCTCGGCGCGGCGCACCGGCTTGACGTGGTAGGCATTGGCGCCGGCCGCCTTGCATTCCTTGACTGTCTTGGAATCGGATACCACGGACACCACCAGCACCGGGGTGGCGGCGTTCGGCGACGCGGAGCGGATGTCTTTCAGGACCGCGAGACCGCCGATGCCCGGCATCAGCAAATCGAGCAAAATCGCGTCGTAGGCGTAGGTCTCCGTGAGCCTAAGCGCCTGCTCGCAGGTGCCGGCGAGCTGCACGTCGGCATCCAGGTCGGTCGACAGCATGCGCGCGAGCAGCAGCCGGGTGGATTCGTCGTCGTCGATGATCAGGATGCGGTGCCGGGTGATCTGCTCTTCGCGCGCCACGGCTGCCAGTTTCTCACGCAGGCGCCGGCAACTACCAGTCTTTCACGCAGGGCCCGGAATAGAGCACCGGGCCGGTGGGCGCCCCGGTCGGCGAGCCGCCCGGAGGCTCCAGGCTTACGGCCAGCATCGGAACGTCGGACAGCGTCTTGTCCGCCGCAGCGGCCAGCTGCAGCACGGCCCGGTTGGTGCCCGGCTTGCCGCGATCCGATATCAGGCCGAGCGATTTGGGCTTGCCGCCCCTGGGCAGCGCCCACAGCTCGAGGCTCGCGTCGCTGACCTGGATCGATGGATCCAGAGTCCGGACCCGGAGGTAGGTCTCATCGCGGCGCGCCGAGACCATCAACACCGGCTTCTGCGTCTTCGGGTCGCTGAGCAGCGCGACATAGCCGGCGCCTGCCGGTTTCTGCGGCAGCAGGACCGTCATGAAAACCAGCGCCGCCGCCGCCCCGCCGGCGACAAGACCCAATCCGCGCCAGAAAAGGCCTTTGTCTTTCGTCGACGGTCCCGGGGGGCCGAGCCGTGCCTGAATCTCGTGCCACACGCGCGCCGGCGGGCGCCGCGGCGCTACCGTTTGTGCGAGCGGCGCAAGGCGCGCTTCCCATTCGAAGACGGTGCGCGCGATCGCGGCGTCCTCGCGCATCCAGCAGCGGAAGCGCGCGCGCGCGGCGCCTCGCAGCGTACCGAGCGCGTACTCGGCCGCGAGGCGTTCTTGCAGCTCCGCTTTATTTTTGTAGTTCAAGACAGTCCTTTAACCTCAGCAGGCCGCGCCGCACCCACGTCTTCACGGTGCCGAGCGGCTCCCGCATGTGACTCGCGAGCTCGGCATGCGACAGGCCGTCGTAGAAGGCGAGGGCGATCGCCTGGCGCTGCTTGCCTTCCAGTCCCTTCAGGCAGCGCGCCAGCGCCTGCGCGTCCTTGGCACGCTCGAGTTGGGCCAGCGGGCCTGGGTCGCCGCTTTCGGCGCTATCGGCGATGGCGCCGTCCGCATCGCTCACTTCGGCGCGCGGCCGGCGCAGCCAGTCGAGGCAGCGATTGCGCACGACGCTCGTCATCCAGGTCATCGGCGCCGCCAGCGCAGGGCGGTACTCCGGCGCGTGCGTCCAGATGCTGACGTAGCACTCCTGCAGCACCTCTTCGGCCCAGTCTTCACGCCTCAATATACGTACCGCGACGCCATATAGTTTCGCCGACGTCGCCTCGTAGAGCCGGCTGAAAGCGGTCCGGTCGCGCCTGGCGCAGGCGGCAAGCAGTTCGGGCAGCGGGTCGGCCGGCGTCACCGCTTCTTGCGCTGGTGGCGCCACTGGACGTCGGGGCGCCCGGCGCGGCGATTGAGCGCCCGGCCGGCGACGAACAGCAGGTCCGAGAGCCGGTTCAGGTACTGGCGCGCCTGCTCGGTCACCGGCTCGGTCCGGCCGAGCGCCACCAGGCTTCTCTCGGCGCGGCGGCACACGGTACGCGCGACATGCGCCGCGGCGGCGGCGCGGCTGCCGCCCGGCAGGATGAACTCCTTGAGCGGCGGCAGGCCGGCGTTCCAGGCCTCCAGCAGCTTTTCCAGGTCCTGGATTCTTTGCGCAGCGAGCATGGCGTGCCCGGGAATGCTCAGCTCGCCCCCGAGATCGAGCATGTCCTGTTGTACGCGCCCGAAAGCCTCCCGGATGTCTTCCGGGACCTCCTCGGCCAGCAGCGCGCCGAGCGCCGAATTCAGCTCGTCGACATCGCCGAGCGCCTGGACGCGCGCGCTGTCTTTCGCCAGGCGCGAGCCGTCGCCGAGGCCGGTCTCGCCGGCGTCGCCGGTGCGCGTGGTGATCTTGGAGAGCCGGTGGCCCATCGGACTCCGGGGATTATATGGGTCAGCGCCAGAACGCCAGGATCATCGCGATGATCTGAAGGTTGATGAAATGGTAAGCCGCGTTCAGGCCGAAGAGCTTCCAGGGCCGGTTTTCCCAGGCGACCGCGCCCAGCAGCATCGGAACGAAGAACCCGAGCCATATCCAGAAGCCGTTGAAGAACCCGTAGAAGTAGGACGGCTGGTCGGCGCCGGCGCCCCAGACCGAAGGCCGCCACACCTCGCCGGTGAACACGAGGACGTACGCGGTGAGAAAGGTGCCGAGTATCTGCAACCCCATGGAGCGCAGCATCATCTTCGGCTCGGGCTTGGCGTCGGCCGGCACGTTCATCAGCGTCGCCCATATCTTGCCGAACAGCGGTCCGTGCCACAGCCAGGCGAAGACGAAGCTCGCGATGAGGAGTTCACGTGGATCTGCATGGTTTCTCCTCTCAGGTTTTGCTGCGCACTTCGCTTTCGAGCGAGCCTTTCGATAAGCGGGTAGTCAAGCGATCTCCCTCGTCCACCTGGGCTGCTTCGGTGATCACTTTACCCTGCGCGTCCAGGGTGATGCTGTAGCCGCGAGCCAGCACGCCGGCCGGGTTGAGTCCCGCGAGCGCGATTTGCAGCTTCTCGATTTTCGATTCGAAAAGATGAAGGTTATGTGATAGCCCCAGGGCGAGCCGGCGGGCAAGATGCGCGAGATGCTGCCGGGAAGCGCTCAGGCGCGCCGCCGGGTGAACCAGCCTGCGCGCAAGCGCATCGAGCGCCTGCATCGCATACTCGAGCCGGCGGCGGGTTTCGCGCGACAGGCCGCGCGCGCAGTCCGCGACGCGCTCGAGGAGCTCGGCGCGCAGCGGGGTCACCAGCTCGGCGGCCGCGGTCGGCGTCGGCGCGCGCCGGTCGGCGGCGAAATCGGCGATGGTGAAATCGGTCTCGTGGCCGACGCCCGCCACCACCGGGATACTCGAGGCGCGGATTGCGCGGGCCACGGCCTCTTCATTGAACTGCCACAGGTCCTCGATCGAGCCGCCGCCGCGCACAAGGAGCAGGACGTCGCACTCGGCGCGCGCGTTTGCCGCGGCGAGCATCGCAACGAGGCGCGCGGCCGCCCCTTCGCCTTGCACCGGAGCGGGGTAGACGATCACCGGAATGGTCCGGTTGCGGCGCGCGATAGTCGTCAGCACGTCGCGCAGCGCAGCCGCCTGCAGCGAAGTGATTATGCCGATCGCGCGGGGATGCCGCGGCAGCGGGCGTTTCGCTGCGGGGTCGAACAGGCCTTCGCGCTCGAGCTTGTCTTTCAGGCGCAGGAAGCGCTCGTAGAGCGGCCCAAGCCCCGCCTGACGCAGCGCCTCGACGTTCAGCTGAAAGCGCCCGCGCGGCTCGTACAGCGTAACCAGCGCGCGCGCCTCGACCCGGGCGCCTTCACGCGGCTCCCAGTCGAGCGCCGCGGCCCGGCTGCGGAACATGACGCAATCGACCTGTGCCGCGCCGTCCTTCAGGGTGAAGTAGAAGTGCCCGGAGCCCGCCCGCGACAGGTTGGACAGCTCGCCCCGCACCCAGAGGAGCGGGAAGCGCCGCTCGAGCGTGTCGCGCACGCTGCGCAGCAGCTCGGAAACGCTGAGGATGTCGTCGGGGCTATCGCTTTTGAGCAACTACCGGGCCCTCGCTGCGCGCAATTTCATGAAATCCATTGCCGTTTTTCGCTACTTAGTATTTACGAACGGAGAAAGACTAATCCACACCACGGAGGCTTCGCTGCCTGGCGGCGGCAGAGTCCTTCGCGGAGCCCGATTCCTTTGCGTAACGTGCTGTTCTAACACTGTAAAAAACTGCTCAAATTTTGATCGCAACCGTCTTTGTGACGCATTCAGCAGGCTTGGGTGCCATTGTTCATCGGCAATCCACAAACTTATCCACAGTTTTTTGTGGATATCGCGGAGTTAACTGCGCCGGATCATTTGAACAGGACTTCGAGCGACCGTTTGGTGCACTGCGGAAACTTGCGGCGGCGCAAGAGTATGGCTTAAAGTCGCCGCACCAAGAACCCTAAGCTCCGCTAAAAAGGGACGGCGAGAAGCCGCCGCAGGGCAGAGCAGCAGAAAGGCACGGGAAAACGCGTTGTTCTCCATTATCCAGGCCGCAGGATGGCCGATCTGGCCGCTGCTGCTGGCTTCGGTCATCGCCGTAGCGCTCATCATCGAGCGCACCATATCGCTGCGCGACAACAAGATCGTCCCTCCCGACCTGCTCGAGCAGGTGGTGTCGGTCTATCAGCGCCAGGGGGTCTCGGGGGATGTCGTGGAGAAGCTCGCCAAGGATTCGCCGCTCGGCGCG
>WNFM01102646.1_pt2 | contig 22088 bp, 24 predicted proteins | sample 5400271 | NCBI WGS metagenome assembly WNFM01 (sample SAMN13153352, study PRJNA577476) | soil metagenome | isolation source: 60 cm saprolite on Douglas fir-dominated hillslope | place: USA:California | collected 2013-09-17
CGTTCTCCTCGAATTCCGCTCGGGTGGTGAAATGGCAGACACGTACGTTTGAGGGGCGTATGCCGCAAGGCGTGGGGGTTCAAGTCCCCCCCCGAGCACAGGAGAAGATCGGGCCAACTACAGTTTACTACAAATTTGCTCGATTTCCGGCCTGAAAACCGGTATTTCCGCTTGCCATGCCTTGGGAGCGCTCCATCGGCAAGGCTTCAGCGTCTAAGCTGAAGATCTACGCGAAAAAAGACGGACGATACGATGTTTCCTGGTACGATCAGGCCGGCAAGAGGCATGTCTCCACGAGACAAACACTCGCAGCGGCCAAGTCTTTCCAGGCACAGAAAATCGCGGAATTGCAACGCCACCGGGAAACAAAGTTTGATGTCGACGATCGTGAAATGTACAGCCAGGCGCGCGATATAGCGTCCCAGTACGGCTATACCGTCCTTAGGGCCGTTCGAGAGTGGGCCACATTGAAAGGCTCCAGTAAAGCCATGCCGCTGGGCGAGGCTATCGAGAAGTTCCTGACCGACAAGTCGAACCGAGCGCCGGCATACATCGTTAAGCTGAACAATGATTTAGCACTTCTAAAGTCACATTTCGGCGCTGACAGATCGATAGACCGCATTCGGTCAGACGAAATTGAGGATTTTCTGGACTCAAAAAGGGCAACCGCCAGACGGCGCAATAATCTGCGCTCCGAAATAATCACTCTATTCCGGTACGCCCAGACCCGGCTGCGCGCGCTCCATCGCGACCGCAAAACTGAAGCCGAACTGGTACTCAGGGACCAGACAAAGCGCAAACCCGTCGAAACATTCAGCCCGGAAGAGTTTGAGGCGTTCTTAAGAGCGGTCAAACCTGAATGGCTTCCTTGGCTTGCGCTTGGCGGCCTGGCCGGCATCCGGACCGACGGCGAAATATTCCGTATCAGGTGGGAATGCTTCAAATGGGATAGGCGGATTATCGATCTGTCCACGACCGTGACAAAAATTAACGAACGCCGGCATGTGCCGCTTTGTGACCGACTAATCGATCTGCTTAGGCCAGTACGCCGTGCGTCCGGCCCGGTGATCAATCTCAAAAAACCCGAAGACGAGACGGAAAGGCTCGCGCGAGTGACGGGTCTTCCATTCTCGCCGGTCTTCGTATTATGGTAAGCCCGCTCTAGGCAAACGGGTAAGACGGCGAGAAAGGCGGCGGTATAGAGATCTTCGGATTTCATTTTAAAGGGTTTAGAACCGTTTCCACTCCTCATTGTAAATGAGGAGAGGCCCCCGAAGATCCAAAAATTAGCCGATGTAAAGAAATTAATCCCTCGAAAACATTTTTCTTCCTTATTTTGTCCCCATCTTTTAGGCAGGGGGCATGAACCTATTACAATTCCGCCGTTTCAGACCTAAATTTGCCTTTTTTCTCCCCTACCTACCGAAATCCGCTACTACTAGTTCATATTCTTTAGGTTGGTTACCTAAATCCGGCGGTTTTCTCTTTTTGTTCTTCTTTTCCTTAACCGCTTTTGCGGCCAATTATTACGTTACGGAGCTCGGGGGCGGCAACCATAGCGGGACGAGCCTCGGCAATTCCTGGTCGATCGGCGACTTTAACCGGAGCGGTAAACCGACCGGGGGAGACACGGTTTTCTTTTTCGGGGTCTTCACCTCGACCGTAATCCCGGCGAAGGGGGGTAATGGCGCCGCCCGCTTAACCCTGGACATGACGGGGGCCACGCTAACCAATACCGATCCCCGGATTCAGATTAATAACCTCACTTATCTAACGCTTAAGGGCGGCAACTTTGGTAGTTCCTATAGCGGGGGTATCATAAGCTTTAATGGGGGCGGTGCTCCCGCCCACGATATTACTATCGAGGGGTGCAGTTATACCGGCGTGGCTAACGGGATAGCCATTTTCCTTTCCCTTAATCATGTCTACAATCTGGTCCTCTCTAATTGCACCGTGGATAATGTTTCCATGTTCGTTTTAGGCGATTCGACGCTTAACCACGATATCGATATTACCGGCTGTTACGCCCGGACGAGCACGGATACGATCGCGCAAGACGACCTAATCCACATCGGGGACGCGGCAAATATCACGATCGAGAAGTGTAAGCTCATAGGCCGGGCTCCGGCCAGCTCGACGGGCCGACACAACGATATCGTGCAAAATTTTAAGAAAGGGGGGACCAATAATCCGGGCAACCCGACGAATTGGGTTATCCGCTATAATTGGTTCGAGATGCAGAATGTCTCCGGTTCGGGGGATGCCTCCTTCCTAATGTTCCAATCCATGGCGGGCAACCCGGCGCTTAAGCTTTACGGGAATGTCTTTTTGGGCAGTGGCACGATCGGTAATAACGGCGTTTGCGTGGGCAGGAACGTCGGCGGCTCCTATTATTGCTACAACAATACCTTTATCCGGCATAACAACCCGGATAATACGGTTCGTTTCATGGATAGCGGTACCGTCTACGCGAAGAATAATCTCGGAATGTCCGATCCCTCCGTCGGTGTCTACCAGCACTTTTTAAATTTTACCATGGCCATCGGCGCGTGTGATTATAATTTCTGGTACCTTACCTATTCGCCGAGCCATTACGCCGGGCCGCACGGTTCGGCAACGGTTAACCCGCTCTTTACGAATTACGCGGGCCACGATTTTAGCCTTTCGTCGAGTTCCCCTCTTCGGGGAAAGGGGGACCGGAGCATTGGCCCCGAGTATAGCCTCGGCATTGCCCCCGGGGCCACCTGGCCGAATCCGGCGCTAATTAGCCGGTCGGCCTCCTGGAACGTCGGGGCCTATTAGGGCGGGAGCGATCGCTATGCCGTTCTAGTATTAATATGGCTAGCCAAGATCCGCCTCCTTCCCTCTCTTCCGATATAGAACGGGCGAACGCCGGAAAAACCGTTCTTCCTTTAAACGAGGAGGAGCGGATGGATTTACACCGGCTTACCGAGGATACCCGGGAATACCGTTGACAACTGGCTCGCATGGCCGGGGGAACGGAACCGGCCAGCGCCCGGGCGGTTAAGGGAGCCCTCCGTAAGGCGGGGGCGGGCCGGACGGGCCGGATGCCCGGTTCGAAGGCGGCGGATAAGTGGTTCGCGGAGGTGCAAAAGACGAACGGGGAAATTGCCTTAGCTCTACGGGAGGCGAACGGTTATGCCGGAGGAGAGTGAAGCCCTAGTTCCTTACGCCGATTCTCCGATCGGAGAGGCCATTTTAGCCGTTGAGCTTTGGTCGCGGTCGGTGCATTCCGCCCAGCGGCTCGCTACCCTCGATGCGCTTTCCGTGCCGGAGCGGGTCTCCGCCCTAATGCGGGACGTTAATCGCTCCCTTTCCGCCCCGGACGAGCAACGGGACCGGGCCTACGGTCGGCGGGCGAACGAATTGCTCCGTAATAGCGCCGTAAAGGGCCATCTCGCCTCGTTTCTCGCCGTCGAGGGTCAGATAGAGCGGCTCGCCGCTATAACCCTCTCTCAGGGCGAAATAGACCGCACCCTCTCCGATCCGGAATTCCTCCGCACTCTCGACGCGAACCAGCTTATCGCCCTCCAGCGTTCCCAGCACACTCAGATGCTAGAGCTACTGGCCTTCCTAGAGAAAAAGAAGTATGACGGCCTTGCCCAGGTGACTTCCCTTCTTTCCGTGCAGGCGGCGGAAGAGATTAAGAGCGGCTTTACCGAACTCGGCAAGCTGATATCAGTTTCGCAGTTATTCATGAGCGAGCGAAGCGGCGGCGCACAACGAGCCGGAGCGAGCTTGTGAATAACTGCGCCGCCAGCCACAATAGGGCCGGCGGACGTCCTGCCCTGGCTCGATCACGGTCCCGGCTAGCTTACCCTAAGAGGGTTAGCTTTAGACCACCGGCCGAGCCAGCGACCCTTGCTCCGACATCTAATAGAAAGTCGCCTCCGGAAGGCCATTATATCAGCTTGATGGACAGCAGGGCAAAGCGACGCAAAAACCAGCAAAAAACCATGAATGAGTCTGGGCAGTGGCAACAACACCGGGCATTTGGCGCTTTGGATTGGGCCAGCGAAAAACACTCCGTCATCGTTGTCGATCAAGCCGGTAAGGTGATCGAAGACTTCGAAATCGAACACTCGGCTTTAGGTTGGAAAAAGTTTCGGGAAAAACTTCAACCTTATGGCTCGATTCCTTTTGCGATCGAGACCAGCCAGGGAGCTGCGGTCGAGCAACTCTTGGAGGCCGGTATGATCGTTTACCCGCTTAATCCCAAGAGCGCTCAGGCCTATCGAGAACGCAAAGCCCCCAGTGGGGTTAAAGACGATCGGCTGGATGCGTGGAGTTTTGCCGATGCTTTACGGGTCGATGGTCAGGGCTGGAAAGCCCTCAAGCCAGAGGAGCCGCTGATCAAAGAATTGCGTTTACTCTGTCGGGATGAAGTCAGTCTGATTGAACAACGCAGCGCCTTTATTCAGCAGCTGCGCCATGCCTTGGCAGAATATTATCCCGCGGCTCTCGAGGCCTTTGGGGATTGGACCGGTGTCTCGGCCTGGATGTTTTTACAGCGCTTTCCTACTCCCCAAGCGCTGGCTCAAGCCGGCAAGCGAAAGTGGCAGAACTTCCTGCACAGCCGCCGGCTGTGGGGTAGCGACGAGGGGCCTCGACGCATGGAGATCTTCGCTCGCGCTACCGAATTTGCGGGCACCGCACCCACTGTCAAAGCCAAGAGCCTCCTGGCCTTGAGTCTGGTAGAGATGCTTTTTACGGTCGAAAAGCAACTGGGCCTCTATCGGCGGCACATCGAGGAGCTTTTCGCTTCTCATCCCGATCATGATCTGTTCGGTTCCTTACCTGGGGCCGGAACCAAGATTGCTCCGCGCTTGCTGGCCGAGATTGGCGATGACCGCCAGCGGTTTGGCGGTGATGTTCAAGGTCTGCAATGCCTTGGCGGAACAGCCCCAGTGACCAAACGTTCGGGAAAATACCGTCACGTTCATCAACGTTGGGCTTGTGACAAACACCTCCGGCACGCCCTCCATCTTTTCGCTGAGCGGAGTTTGTCCCGTTGTGTCTGGGCCGAGCGTTACTATCAGCTTCATCGCCAAAAGGATCGCAGTCACGCTAATGCCCTACGGCGACTCGCGCACCGCTGGCTCAAAATCATTCACAAAATGTGGATGGATCGAACCCCTTACGACCCCGAGCTCCATCACCGCAATCAACTCCAACACGGCTCCTGGATCTTTCAGCTCAAAGCCTTGTAACCAACCACTTTATCCCTTGAAGACCCATAGAAAGTCTAAAGCCGGGCGGGTGGGAGCTAGTCGGGAGCCTTTTAAATAAGATTCTAACCAATCTCGCTACCCGCCGGGAGACGGAAAAGGCCGTGGCCGCCGAGCTAGACGACGCCGCCACTTCTCCGCCTATTTAAGGAATGAAATTAGCAAAGTGGTCGAATAGGTTAGATTTCCGTTGGGAGCGGAGGGGTAATCAAATTTGGATATTGGCTATTGATGTTGAAGAGGGCGAATATTGGCTTAGATTTTTTCCTTAGTAAGCTAAAATGTCGGAACTAGAGTTGCTCGTTGGGGAAGTGCTCGAAGGGGAAGACCTTAAGATCCTCGACCGGTTAACCGAGCGGGAAAAGGAGGTGGCCTGGGCGATTCTTCTTTCCCTCCGGGAGTCGGGGGATTACGGGGCCATTGCCGATTTTTGGCAGTTAGATTATGAGGTAAAACCGCCGACCCCGGCCCAATTTCTCGACGATCCGAATTACCTACGCACGGTCGGGCGGGATCCTCCCCCAGAGGAACGCCAATAATCGTCGAGAAATGTACGGTTATGAAATTTAGATTTAAACAATGGTTAAAAGACTTTTTTACCGTCCCTTGCGAGCGCGAACGGAAAGAGATGGAGAGGGGCACCTTCGCGGTAAGCGGGGGGAGTCTCTATTCCTACGTCCGTTGGAATAACGGTTATTCGGAGACGATCGAGGTCTTCGACCGAAAGAACGACTATCTTGGCAGCTTCGAAGCCTTATACGAGGCCCTCGCTTATTGCGAGCGGGTTTACGGTTCGCCGGTTAAATCGGAGAATCGAGAGGCGTGCCCCCCGGCGAGGAGCGCCGTAGGGCGGCCTGCAAGTGCCGTAGGCGGCGTTTTGCCTGTAAGGTAGCGGTTAATTTCGCGGGCGGAGGGAGGAAGGCTGCAATCGACTCGTAGCACTCCCGGTGAAAATGGAGAGGTTCTACTTCCGGGTAATGGAGGGTAACGATTACCGGGGCCTCGGAGAGTAGGAGAAGGCACGCTTCGCAAATCGTGTCCGCGTAAGCGGTATCCGAATCGTAAAGGAGGTTCGTAGACATACGGAGAATTACCTAGCGGTAATCCGGATCGGAATTAGACTTCCAAGTCGTGCCCGATCCCGGGTAATCCGAGGTAGGTTCTTGCTTAGGGGTTAGGTCACCCTTTTCGGTGGCCCTCTTCAATAGATATTCGCCGTAAGTGCTTTTCTCTAACTTTTGGCCTAAGCGGACGAAGTCCTGGTAGGTAATGTAGCCTTCTTCGAAAGCAATCTCTTCCGGGCAAGCGATGCGGAGGCCTTGGCGCTTTACTAAGGTTTGGACGAAAGCGGAAGCTTCGAGAAGGCTATCGTGCGTCCCGGTATCGAACCAGGCGAACCCCCGCCCCATGTGCCTAACTTCGAGCTGGCCGCGCAAGAGGTAGGCGCTCAGAACGTCGGCAATTTCGAGTTCCCCCCGGGCGGAGGGGGTTAATTTATCCGCGATCTCCACGGCATGTTCATCGCAGAAGTACAGACCGGTCACTGCCCAGTGGGAACGGGGAAAGATTCGCTATGTTATGAAATGGTTAATCTTATCGATATTGAAGGCTGTCCGGGGCACGAGAAAAATAAGAGTAAGGACCTCATCGACGCCCTTGTCGGGGCAGTGGCTAATCTCGTCGAGTCTGAGGACCCGATTGCCCTCGGGGACGAGGAGGACCGGTTCCCGGTTTGGGGATCGATGCATGCGAGCCGGGCCGAGAATAGGCCGAAGATGCCGGTCGAGGAGAAGCAGCTAGTCGATCCGGATTACGCTAAATTCGACAATATTTTTATTGACCCTTAGTCTTTTGCCCAATGGCGGCGGCATAATTCGTACCGCTCGTCGGGATGCAATGTTCGTCAATTAGCATAAGGAGTTCCAGGAGAGGCTTATCCCTCTCCGGAGAGAAGTTATGCATTAGTTCATGTAGGGCTAAGTGGTAGATTATTCCGCCCGTCTTGCGTACGACGGCTTCCGGAAAATGCTCGGTTAGGGAGGGCAAAATACGGTCGGAGTCGGCGGCTTCGGAAGGATCTTTCTCGATCATGTAGGCGACCGTCGGGCGCTCGATCTTCGCCGAAGGATAACGAAAGGGGGAGCCGGGTACGGCCCGATAGCGAAGCGGAAGAGTTTCTCTAACCACCCTAGCCAGAGCAAGGCTCCGGTCCGACCACTGATAACGGGTAGCGCCGACGAAATCGTCCATAGCAAAGATCCCGCCCGGTTTTAGAATTTTCCGGCTCCAGGCCAGCGCCTCGGAGACGTCCGGCATGTGGTGCAAGGCGTCGTTCCAGACGACAAAATCGTAGCTAGCCGGGGTTTTAATTTCCTCTAGCGCATTGCCGAGGCGGAAGTTCATTACCTCGGCTAGCCCTAGTCGGCGGGCTAGAAGGCGTCCGCTTTCGATCGACTTTTCGGAAAACTCGTAAAGGTCGAAGTTCCTTACGATTCCGGCCCGGATAAAGCGTATTTCCTTACTCCCGTCTCCACAACCTACCGAGATGCCTTTCTCTAGCGGGAAGAGATCTCCATAAGAATTTTTTAACCACTCGATTATTCCGGCACTACGACCGTCGACTTCCCGCCCGCAGATGCGGGCGTTTATTTTTCGAACGACTAAGGGGTTATGCCACCAGCCGGTAGCGTCCCCTCCGTGACTACGGATTACGCTTCTTAACCATCCTTTTACCGGCAAGCGTTTTTCCGAGGCGAGCATTTTCAAAAATCTAATGACTTTATCAGATTTTCGGTTTTTTTCGACCGATCTATCCCAAAACTTGCCGATTTTTTCTACTTCTTTTTCGTTAATCATATTTCTTCGAAGATAGTGGGGACCCCGTAAACGACCCGCTGAAAGATTTGCCCCGCCCGCTTCGCCCAGGAATGTTCCTCCCGCACCAAGGTGCGGGCCCGCTCGACCGCCGTGCGGGCTTGCGGATTTTTCCGGTCGGCGTCTAATTTAGTCGCGAGGTCGGAGCCGTCCGGGTTTACGGTTAAGATGGCATCTAGGGGAAGGAGTTTCTCGTATTCCCCGCTCCCGGGAAGGGTGCCGAGGAGACGGGCTCCCGCCGCGAGACCTTCGAGGTAGCGCATAACGAAGGGGCTAAAGCCGCCTGTTCTTTCCGGAGAGGCGAGATTCGGCGGAGCAACGACGAAATATTGCGCGCTACCGGTAAGCCGCCCTAATTCTTCCGTCGAGAATTCGCCTGGGCGTTGCGTATAGCGATATTTTAGCCCGCGTTCGCGGCAATAATCGAGGAGAGCCCGGTGCAAGGGCTCGTAACGGCGGCCTAGGGAAAAGGCAAAGATGGGCCGTTCGCCGGGGACGGCATCGAAAACCCGGGTATCCACGCCAAAGGGCAACCATTCGAAACGTCCCCGGGGGAAGCGTTTTCGTAATTCCTCGTAGCCTTCCCGGAAGGGGACGAAGGCGGGATCGAGACGTTGGAGGACGGCGAGGCTCCCGATTTTAGTAAGATGCTGTTTCCAGGCATCGACAATGAAAGCGGAGCGCCGCACCGGCCCCCGGAGGAGCGAGGGAAGGAAAATCGGCCACTCCGGTCGGCTTGACATCTGCATCCAAAAGAGGGTATCGACCGAGCCTAGCTCGCCGAGAATTTTTCCCCACTCGCGAAGGTGGGCCCGGTTTAGCGGGGGTGGGGCAATTAAGCGGGCCTCGGGATAGGTGGCTAGCGGTTCGAGAAGGGGAGGCCCGAGGGTCGTCCAATTTATCCAGGGGTTTAGATTCTTATTCGAGAAGACTCCGAGGCGCATCGATTTTCCTACCATTTCGTTAGCTTCCTCTTTACATTTCGGCAAAGAAAAACCCCGCTTAAAGCGGGGTCTTTCCGTAATCCACTTTTCGTAGGTCGGGCTTCCCGGCGGAGGAGTGGCCGTCGGTGCCGGAGTCGGCGATCGCGTCGGGGTAGGTGTCGGAGTCGGCGTCGGAGTCGGAGTAGGTGCCGGACTATCGCTTAAGACTAGATTATCATCCCCCGACCAGCCGTCTTTCGGATCGGTCGGCCAATCGATATCGTACCAATCGACCGGCGCGCCGTTAAAATCGGCGGTCGTTGGTCCGGCTATTAACGTGCCTATATCGGGGGCATCGTGAGTGCCGAGGAGGGCTCCGGCGGGAGTCGAGCGGACGTTAAGCGAACTCGTCGGGGTAACGAAATCCCCGACGCTGAATTTAGCCGCCGGGGTCGGGGTCGGGTAGGGGGGTGGCGTCGGGGAGGGAGTCGGGGTAGGACTAGGAGCCGGAGCGGCGTTGCTAACGAAGGCTCCGACATCCCAAGCGCCGGTCCGGGTAACCAGGGTCGGGTTCGGCCAGGTCGAGCCGGGGGCGATGCCTTGGTTGTACTCAGAACCGAGGGAGTTGTCGCCCGCTCCCCGGCAGGGCGAATTCGCGGCTAGACTAAAATCGTCGTTGTTAAAATTCGCGAATCGGGGGTCGGTCGTGCTCGATCCTCCCGGGCCGGGAGGAATCGCCGGGACGTTACTAGGATGATTGCCAAAATTATACCAAAAATTGTTCGAGATCTGCCCTACCCTTAAATTATTCGCGGTTGAACCTTGGCTCGCTCCGGTTAAGGGGCAATAGGCAATATTATTTACGCAAAAGAGGGTACCGTTACCGTTTCCGGCGGGCTTATTCGCATCGTTATAAGAAATGGCGCTCCCGGGGGCGTTTCCTTTCTTAACCACCGTATTATTGTAGAAAATATGTTGGTCGCCAGCCGCTTTCCCGGAGCCCATGTGCACTCCGTTATTGATTCCTCCGGCGTTGCCCGGGCAAACGAAAACGTTGCTGTAAATCTTAAAGAATCCCCCTTGGGATTCGATCATTAGCCAAGAACTATTGCCGTCGCTGGCTGGAGAAACATTTTGGTTTTCGATCCAACAATAGCGAATCGTCCAGTTCGTCGGCGATTTGCCGTTACTTCCTCCGGTAGCGAAGGTTTGAATAACGTCATTATGCCTGGCGCTGCCATCCGATCCACCCTTTGCGCTTCCCGGGGCCCGGAGCACTATTTTAGATTTCTCGATCGTAACATTTTGCGCCCCGCCGAGGTGTACGAGATCGGTTTGGTTGCCCGCATTGGTTGTACCGTTCTGGCTACTTACCACATCGCAACCGGTAATAAGCACCCTATTATCATTATTGCCTAGGAAGGCGTAACCGCAATTGGAAACCGTGCAGTCTGAAAAAGTGAGATTCGTGCAATAGCTGGAATATGCGAAAGTCGGCCATCCGTTTATGTCGCTACTATTAAAAGTCCACTTGTCTACCGTAAGGTAATTGCAGCTGGATGGTTTTATCGCCGTCCCGCTAGTCATGGAAGAGGCGGTCGTCCCGCCGGAGAGGGTTAAATAGCTTTTGCTGTTAATCGTTACCGTGGTGCTTACCGTCGCCCCTTTTAAATCGAGAAGGAGTTGGGCCCCGCTCGTGCCATTCGCCGACGGGTTTAACCCGGTCGAAAGAGTGCCGCTAAAGAAAACCGTGTCACCTCCGGTCGGTTTAGTAGTCGCATTAAAATCGCTGACCGCCCAGGCGTTCGCCGCGCTCGACCCGTCCCGGTTCCCGGCTCCGGATTGGGTAACGTAATAATTGGCTGCCAGGGTTTGCAAGACGCTGGCCAGAAAGATAAGAATAGTGAGGCGCTTTCTCATAACGATTTGTTGGCTTTAGAGGTTATAAGTTATCAGTTAGTCGTCGCTAGTTATAAAACCGGCAACTAGTCCTGAAAACTTAGGTTTTAATGAAGTAATTTATGGCGACGAAGGGCGGCATATTGTTATGCGCCGCGTTGCCGCCCGCCGGATCGATATGCACGCTAGAGTAAGCCCCGGCGACGGTAATGCCAATTAGGGTCTGCACGACGGAAATATTGGCATTGGCTCCCTGGGTACCCGTAATGCCGGTGTTGGCGGGACTTGTATTCGTTGCGCCGAGGGGGTTGTAGATGGATTGGCCGGGGCCCGCCGGAATATTAAGTCCCTGTCCGACCGAGTTGATAATGACATGAGAGTGGCCCGGATCGCTAATCCCGTGCGCGTGGGGAGTTTGCGAAATCGAATGTGAGTGGTAGGGCATCTCCGCTGTGGAGAGGACATGCATTTCCTCGCCCCCGATCGAACCGAGGCCCCGGTTGCTTAAGCCCGGTCCGGAGCCCGCTCCGATTGGATTACGCCCCCGGAGGTCGGGTACGTTAAAAGTGTTCGCGCCGTCTCCCGGTCCATAGATCGTGCTAATTGCCGCGAAAAGGGCGGCGTAAGTGTAACGGGAAGCTTGGGAACCGTCGCAAAAGAGGAATCCGGTAGTCGGGCTAGTACGGGCGGAAGGGATAATCGTTCCGGAGGGGAGGGCGGAGGCCGTCTGGATAAGGGAGATAACGTCGGGCCCTAGTTTATCGAGGGAGACACAGGCGGCGGTAAGGTTCGCGTTAAACTACACAGGCTGGGGCTAGGTTCGACGCGGTAACGCAGGAGGCGGCTAGTTTCGCATTAGTTACCGCCGCGTTGTTAATCGAGTCGGTAACCACCGCTCCCGGGGCGATATTCGAGGAAAGAATGGTCCCGGAGGCAATTTTGGTATTGGTGACCGCTCCGAAGGCGAGCTTAATTTGGGTAACGCAATGATCGGCTAGTTTAGAGGTGGTAACCGCCCCGTCGGCTAGCTGGTTAGTACCGACTGCCCCTTGCCGCATTTCCAGGTGTTTTTATTCTTCGGTTTGGTAACCCATTTATAGGAGTCTACCCCGGCTTTAATTAGGTAGATCTTAGCCCCGCAGGCGTGGCAGATCGCTTCTTTTAATATTTCCACTTTTTCTAGTTCCGGCTAAACTCGACCGCCCAACCTGGCCCAGCCAGTAAGCCGGATTCGTATTCGGCTAAAATAATCCCTGCGATGTAGATTAGGATTGTTGGTTCGTTTTCGGGCATAATTTTTCCAATTTCTTTCGAAGATCTTCGAAACATTCAATAACCCCGGCATGTTGGGGATTATTGAGAGATTTTAAAAGATTTAGTCGCTCGATAACCCAGGCTAAAATCCACTCCCGTTGCGCTTCCGTAATGGAAAGATTCATGCCCGCCCGGAGTTAAGGAAGAGTTCGTAGAAGAAGCCCGCCGATTCGGCAATAAGGTTCCGGGCCCGTTCGCTATTACGCCACCACGGCGTCGCTGTATTCTCGCCGGGGACCTGCCAGGCGATAACCCCGACTTTCGTTTTCGGGCCGAGGGCCTTCGCAAAAACGAGGGCACTCCGCCCGGCGTGGGTGCCAGCGGTAAAGACATTGACCGCCTTAGGGTGGAGGCCGAGGGCGTCCAGTTTTTCCCGCACGACGCGAGCGGAACCGTAAGTGCGCCCGGATTCGCTTTCCGGGGCGGGAGCGGCCAGGATTTTTTCTCTTGGCACCCCCGAACGGATAAAGTGTTCCGCCGCCCCGGCGGCATAGTTCCAGCCTCCCCGCTCCCAGCCGTCGGTAATCGTGGTTCCCCCGCTGGTAACGATTAGCGCATAGTGGCCCGCTTCGAATTCGGCTTTAGCCGCCGCCAGGCCTTCCGGCCCGATCCACCCCTCCACGATAAGAAGCGAGGCTCCCTCCATCCGGCGGCTAGCGGAGAGAAAGGATTCCCCCCGGTAAAACCACCAGATTAGCGGGCCGAAGAAGAGGCTGGCTAGGGAGACGAGGCCTAGACCGGTCGGGGCGTAGAGGGTGCGGCGGCGAAAAAAGAGATGTTGGATTTTCATAAGGAGACGTCTCTTCATTTACCGGCGGGGGAACCGGGGAGTAAATTCGGGAAGATCTCAGATCTTAAGGATCGATCCAGCTTAGCCTTCCCCCATTTGCGGGGGTGGTTAAGATCCAGGTAGTCGGCCCGATGGCATACATGTCGCCCGCTTGCCTGCCTCTTAAGGGGAGGGCACTAGCATTGTTTAGATAGCCACGGAAAGTGGCGGAGACGAGTTGGCTCCGGAAAAAAGTGCGCCGAGGGCTAGAACCCGGCGCACCGTAGGAGGCGCTTTAGAAGCGCACCGTTGCCGCTACCGAAGGCACCCCTTGTCCGTTTAGGATAAAGAGGAGGTAGTTCCCCGGCGGGGCGATAGCACCGCTCGCCGGAGCGGTAACGGTAAGCGTGTTCCCGCTCGCGCTAAAGGAGAGGGGGACGAAGCGCTGGCCCATGTTGAAGGCATGGGTAGCCGCCCCGTAACGCACGAGGTTAACCGCGCTAATCGAGCCCGCATCCGGGGAGGTAACGCTAAAGGTCGACCCGTAGCTTATCTTGCCGCTCGGGGCGGAGTCGATGTTAGGCCGGGGCCCCTTAAAGAGGTAGGGCGGGGCGAAGAGTTCGCCGTTGAACTGGTCGCTAGTAACGGTATAAGATACGGAACGGCCTCCTCCGCCGATGTAGACCCGCCCGTCCGGAAGAAGGAGCCCCTCCGAATGATAGAGCCGAGGGGCGCTCATAGAAGCGAGGGTAGTCCAGTTGCCGCTTGCGGGCGACCAGAGTTCGACCGGGAGAACAGCGTTGGCCACCGCGCCCGGAGCGTTGGTCGGTCCGCCCCCTGTCACTAAAACCGTGCCGTCCGGAAGGATCGTGGCATTATGGAAAATACGGGCAAAGGCCATGGAGCCGGTCGGCTGCCAAACCGGGTTGTCCGTCGTCATGTCGATCGTATAAGCCGTGGCAAGCGCCGAATAGTTGGGGGTTATGTTCGGGTCGCCGTAACGGCCACACTTTAGCACCTTCCCGGGTAAGTACATGACCGCCGTGCCACCGTCGTAGTTGTGGGCCGGGTCGACGGAGGTCCAGGTCGGGGTCGTTAAGCTAAGATCGAGCACCTGGCTAACGATGTTGTGCTGATCCATAGAGGAGACGAAGAGGCGTCCATTCGGGAGAACGAAGGTATGTGGGTAATAGAATTGGAAGGGGAAGGCCGAATTGCTTAGGGCCGTCCAAACATTACTCCCGACATCGTAAACTTCCGGGATTAAGGCGTTCGTCCCCGCGCCGTGTGCTTCCCCACAATTGACGATAGGCTTACCATTCGAAAGCATGGTTACCGTGGGGTACCAGCGGGAGAAGTTCATGCCCGCTACTTGCGTCCAAGTGAAGGTGTTCGGATTAAAGATATTGCTATTTTGGATGCCTACCTGGAAGTTATCGTGATTCTGACCGCCCACGATAAAAATCCGGCCATCGCCGAGCTGCTCCTCCCCGGTGCAGAACATGTTAGTTTGCAAGGGGGTCGGTACCCAGTAGAAGGCATTTTCTATCGGGTTCCAGGTCGTGTGTATCCAGCCGAAGATTTGTCCGTCGTTCATCAGGATAGAACCATCCGGGAGAAGGGCGGTGTTAAGTGAAACGATTGGCATCGGGATCTGTCCCGACATAACCCCGTTAACCGTTTCGTCACCCGCATTCGGATTAGAGAAGGCAAGGGAGACGGGGGCGGAGAAGGTGCTATTGCCCGCCGCGTCGGCAGCCTCCGCCACGAGGGTATGGGTGGTGTTCCTAAATTTGCTCGTATCTAAGGCGAAGGTATAGGGCGGGGTAATATCCGCCGTACCGTAGAGAACGGAGTCGACGAAGAGGAGCACGGAGGCGACTTTCGTCCCCCCGTTATTATCCGAGGCGTTTACGGTTATCGTAACCGTGCCGGAGCCGGTTCCGGGCGGGACGATACTAACGGTCGGAGCCGTATTATCCGGGGCTTGCGGGATTGCCCCCCGGAAGGCGACCATTTGCATCACCCAATCACCATTGCCAACTACTTTATTGCTAGCCCCGCTATAGAAATCGATTACGGTGGCAATGCGGTCTTCGGCGAGATTATAGCCCGGTCGGGTTACTATCCGTTGATTAAAGCTTAGCCCCGCGCCGGTATTGTGGCCTTCACCCGTATCCGCCGCGAAGAGGAGATCCGGGGCGAAGGTCGTCTTTACCGTATTGGTAAAGGCGGGAATGCTGCCGCTATTGGTAACGTCGGAGGTACTAACCGCAACCACGTCGATCGGATTGCTATTATTTACCCCAGAATATTCGAGGATGCGCACGTCGGGGGAAGTGGTGCCGCTAAAGGTAACCGTTACCGTGTCGGCCCCCGGTTTAATACCCGCCGCGTAGTAGATGGATTGGTTATCACCTATGGCGGAGGAGGTTGGCCCGATGGCCAAGTTGTAAGGGTTGTTATTGCTATCCGAGATCGAGCTAACCCCCGAGCTGCCGTTCCAACCCACGACGACCACGTTAAAGTTTCCGTTGCCCTCCGCTTTCGAGTAGGAAACGGTTACCGAGCTTACGCTAGAGCCTACCCCATAAGTGCCTTGGACAAAGGCTAAAGCCGTGTTTGGAGGCGGTGTAGGAGTTGGCGTAGGGGTAGGAGTTGGCGTCGGAGTAGGAGTCGGAGTAGGAGTTGGCGTAGGAGTAGGAGTTGGCGTCGGAGTAGGCGTCGGCGTCGGAGTAGGGGTAGGGGTAGGAGTAGGAGTTGGCGTCGGAGTAGGAGTCGGAGTAGGAGTAGGGGTAGGGGTAGGAGTCGGAGTGGGCGTCGGAGTGGGCGTCGGAGTTGGCGTCGGAGTAGGCGTTGGTCCACCGCCGCTTGCCGCCTTAAAGGCGACGAGTTGCATCACCCAAGGGCCCGTCCCGCCCATAGAAGCGGTCGCGGTATAGGAGCCCGCCACAGAGGTTACGGCGTCTTCGGTAATATCGGAATCCGGTACGGTAATCCCCCGGCTCGTATAACCCGCGCCCGGGCCTTTCATGTATCCCGAAGAAGTATTAGCCGCGAGGAGAAGATCGACCGCGTTGGTTGTAACGATAGGACCAGCGTTTGTACTACCTCCCCCGTATCCGATTTTCCCCGATGCCACGTCGAGGGGATTAACGTTATCGAGCCCGCTATATTCGAGCACCCGGATATCCGGGAAGTTGGCGGGCGAGTTAAAGGTAACCGTTACCGTATTATTTCCGGGGAGGATATCTCTTGCGTAATAAATATATTGTGAAAAACCGGTTGTTGTTGTAGGGCCGACCGCTAGGGAGTAGGAGTTAAGTTTCGAGTCGGCGACGGAGGGTGTCCCCGCCGTGGTATCCTCCCAGCCGACCACGATAACGTTTAGGTCGTGGGCGGTTTGTGCCGCCGGGAAAGTAACCGTAACGCTCGTTTGCGGTGTCTGGGGATCTTGATAAGCCGATTGGACGAAAACGGGGTCGGCGATAGCGAGCCCCCGGGCTCCGAGGAAGATGAGTAAAAAAGCGACCAAGAAGGACGCCCGGTTTGTTTTAGTCATTTTTAGTATTTTTGGTTAGAGACTTGTCTTAGTTAAATCGGCTTAGTTCTTTAGTTCTTTAGCCTTCGGATTTAAGCCGCGTTGCGTCGTCCGCTCGCGGCTTCTATTTCGCTCGCCCGGGCCCAGCTCGGCGGGAGGTTCTTATAAATTTCGATGTCTTTAAAGATCCCGCTACTCCGGGCACCGTGTTTGTTTACCCAACGCGCCATTTTCCCGATGCCTCTTTCGAGGGAGGTTTTCTCCCGCTTGCCGAAAACTCGTTCCGCCTTGCTATGATCGGAAAAGGCTAGCTTTACCTCATTTCGCGGCTCTAGATGGGTTACCTTGCGCTCGGCTCCCATAGCGGCGGCGACGACTCCGGCGAGAGCATTAACCGTAAAGGGCACGTCCGCCCCGACGTTAAAGATCTCGTTGCGGGCGGCGGGGAAATTAACCGATTCGGCGATGATTGCGGCGACGTCGTCGATGTGGGTAAAGGCCCGTTGCTGTTCTCCGTCCCCGAAGATGGTCATGGGTTGCTCTTGCAGAATCTGATTCATAAAGATCCCGACCACGTTGCGGTAGCGGTCGGCGATGTTCTGCCCTTCCCCGTAGACGTTGTGCGGGCGGAAAATAATATAATCCAAGCCGAACATCTCATGGGAAACCCGTAGCTCCGCCTCGATGGACAGTTTCGCGATGCCGTAGGAATCTTCCGGCACCGGAATCATGGCCTCGGTAAGGGGCGTCTGACCGGCCCCGTAGACGGCGATAGAGGAAGTAAAGACGAAGGCTTTTGTTCCGTGGTTGACCGCCGCATTAATTAGGTTAACCGAGCCGATAACGTTATTGTTATAGTTGAACCGTTTTATGAAATGGCTTAAGCCTTCGGCGGCGTAGGCGGCGAGGTGATAAACGTAAAGGAATTTATATTTCTCGAATAGCTCCTCGATTAGGGCGACGTCGAGAATCGATCCTTCGACGAAGGTAGCCCGGTTAGAGACGTTTTCCCGATAGCCCCCGCTTAGATCGTCGAGTACGACGACCTCGTGCCCGCTCCGAACTAGGTGTTTCGCCACATGGGAGCCAATAAATCCGGCACCTCCGGTAACTAGGAAGGTGCTCTTTTTTAACTTCTTTTCCATTTTTTCGTTTTAGTAAATGATTTAGCGTTTATCCGGCGCTTAGGCTCTCTATCGGTGCCGGAGCGAGCGGTGCGTAACCGAGATCCGGTTCTTTACCAGAACGGATAAATTCGACCGGGTTTAGCCGGAAATTCCATTGCAGCGCGACGGCGTATTTCTTAAGCCGTTTTTCTAAGGCCTCGTCCCGCTTAAAGAGGCTCTTTGCCTTATAACCGGCGTAGCGGAGGCCGAGCCCGAGGAGATTAACCCGCCGGATAGCCAGGAGGCCTTTCCTACCGTAATGCTTATAAAAGAAGCGGTAACCGTTGCGGTAGGTCTCTAGGGTAAAGCGGATCGGGGCTCGCCCGACCGATTGGCCGCCGAGATGGATGATTTTCGCTTCCGGGCAAAAGCGGACGGAGGAACCGGATAAGGTAACCCGGTAACAGAGATCGGTTTCCTCGAAGTGATAGAAAAAACGTTCGTCGAAACCCCCGAGGCGCTTTAAAAGCTCGCCCCGGAGAAGGAGGGCGCAACCGAGGGCAAAGCCGATCGTCCGTTCTTCCTCCCCCTGCCAATTCGGGTAGGTATCGGAGCCGAAGGCCCGGAAGTAGCGGCCTAACCTTCTTAGGTAGAGGGCGGAGACTAAGGCGCTAGAGACGGTCGGAATCGGGCGGGCGGAGATCTGGTAGGAGCCGTCCGGATTTAAGACCCGGGGACCGAAGGCCCCGGATTCGGGACGAGTATCGGCAAAGGCAACGAGCTTTTCTAGGGCCCGATCGAGAATGATTGTATCCGGGTTTAGGATTAAAACGTATTCCCCCTTCGCTACCGCTATTCCCCGATTGTTGCCTTTCGCGAAACCGAGATTCTCTCCGTTTTCTACGATCCTAACCGCCGGGAAATTGGCTCGGATAAAGTCGACCGAGCCGTCCGTCGAACCGTTGTCGGCTACGATCACTTCGAAGTCGAGGGCCCGCGTTTCCTCGAAAATGGATTTTAAGCAGTTGGGGAGGACTTTTAAGTCGTTCCAGCAAATAATGACGATGCTGAGTTTCATTTAGGGTAGTTCGGTTCTTTCATTTCCTTGCCCGATTTAGATTCATTTCCTAGGTTCTTTCGGTGGTTTTTCGAGGGCCTCATCGAGGGCTTCATCGAGAAAGTTCCATAAGGTAAAAGCCTCGATGCGGGTTTAACCAACAACGGAGGTTTTTCCCTTGTTCGGGGAGGAAAATCGAAACAAAGAAGAAGAGCGAACTTCTCCCCGTTCCTAAAAAGACGTACCGAAAAGCTAGGCGAGGAACCCGGAAGGCTAATTTGGGTTTCCATTTGCTAAATCTTTTCGACCTGCCTTCTCTCTTCTTAAGTAAAAACTACTAAAACATAACTGGACGGGCCGCATCGAGCACCGCTCCGGCTACGATCTCTTCGTCGATATGCGGGGGCTAAAGATCCTGAAGTTCAACCGCTCGAACGCCAAAGGCTTCCAGCTCGATTTTTCGCGGTGGAACTACATACCTAGAGCTATGGGCGGTTAAATCGATGCCCTTAGCCCGAAAGTAATCGACGATTTCTCTTTGCCGCGCTTCCGAGGCATTTAATTCCCCTAGTTTCTTTAGCGCCCGGCGCGCTTTACCTAATTCGCCACGAGTCGGCTCATTCATTCTACCGTAACTAGAACGGGCTATGCGCTTATTTTCTCTTCTGGAAGAGGATTTTCTAAGACGATGACGTTCGGTTGGAAATCCGCCGCAACCGGTTCCTTCCGTTTAAAGACCTCGGCAAAAATAGCAGGTAAGGTGCGAAAGATAATCCCGAGATCGACGGAAAGGGAGAGATTCTTCGTATACCAAATATCCATCTCGATCATCTGGGCGAAAGTGGTCTTATTCTTGCCGTTAACCTGCCAATAGCCGGTTAGACCGGGGACGGCGTTATAACGTTCCCGTTGCCCCGCCGCGAGCCGCTCCCATTCGAAGGGGAGACAGGGCCGGGGCCCGACGAGACTCATCTCTCCCCGGAAGACGTTAAAGAGCTGGGGCAACTCGTCGAGGCCGCTGGCCCGGAGGAGGCGTCCCCCGGGGATAATGCGCGGATCGCCTAGATGGTCGAGCTTCGTCATAGGGATATCCGCCTCGATAAAGCCGTTCGCGTGTTTTTCATGCAGCGTCGTCTCGACATTCACCTTCATGGTCCTAAATTTTAACATGATAAATCGCCTTCCCGTAAAACCGACCCGCTCCTGTCGGAAAAAGATGGGCCCCGGAGAAGCAATCTTAATCCAAAGGGCAACCAGTAGGAAAATCGGCAAGGTAAGCGGTAAGCTAACCAGCATACAAATACCATCCAAGGCACGCTTCCAACGAGGAATATGCCCGGTCCCTGGGCACGAATGTAAGTTTTCAACTTTTGGACTTCCCGTATCGATTAAACGCATAGGCTTAGAAAAAAAGGCTAACGAGGGTTATTGACGACCTTTCAGGAAGACCATTTAGCGGGAAGGCCAGGAAAATAGTGGTTAAAGCGCGTTCGCGAGATCTAAAATTATAGCCAATGCAGATAACTACGATGGTTAGTTAAGTTTACCCGCTGCTGAAACCGCCCTGAAGTGGTATGATGATGGTGCAAGTTCTCGCGAACCCGAACTTTTGATGTCCAAGCAACCACGCCTGCTCGCGCAACTCCTGCGCAACAACCAAAAGCATGAGTGCTGGGGGCGCGATTTTGCGAAAAGATCACACTGCAAGACGGTGTTTCCTACCGTATCGGAGTGAGACGGGGAATCGCTTGGAATGGCGAGGAGTATCTGTCGGTTTATCCGCTACGAGGAAAATGTTATCCGTGGGGTGACATCTCGATCGCGAAGCAAGTCAAGATGTCAAGATCGCGGCCTACATATAGCACACCCAAAGGGCTCGCTATTTTCCTATCGTCGCGCCTGTGACTTCACACGGATGGCTTCAAGACTCGAGATCGACTCTTAGCGCGACCCGTGAACCTGCGCTGGCCGCTATCGGTATGGGGATCGCCAAAGTGAAATAACGCCGTCGCCCGGATTTTGTCTGGATCACATGGCTCGTTAGCGTGCACGCTCCGATATCCCAAAAAAGGTAGAGATTGCCGGGCACCATCCGAATCTGCTTAAACCTAAGCCGACCTAGGAAAAAAAATTCGCCAGTTTTTGTTCAAAAAACTCGAAATAAATTCGTACCAACGCAAATTCAGGCTCCGATGGCGGGTCGGCATGGCAGTCCTTTCGCATATAGTTAATGAAGTCTAGTTTTTGAGCTACCGCTTGCTGATCACGAATTCCATAAGCGCAAACGAGAAGCTATTGCACACTGACTACGACACAAATCTTTACTCCCTTCGGCTAATAAGCATAATGAGCGAAAGCAAGATGCTGAAACTCATCCTAGTGCAATAAGTCAGTGACTTGTTGAGGGATTATGTTGTACACTGGGAAGCATGAGTTTAGGTAGAATTGTGTTGGCACCGCCCGAGCGGCGTGAATTGAAACGTAGGGCGCGGAAGCGGTCTCTGGCAGTGGAGTTGGTTAAGCGTACAGAGGTCATTTTGATGTTAGCGCCGCGGGTCATTCTTACCGGGAAATTCGGCAGCGACTGGATTGCAGTGACGAGTATATCCGGGAGTGGAAGAGGCGCTTTCAAGAGGAGCGTTTGGCAGGACTCGATTCGCGTTATCGTGGTAGTCAACGCCGAACGCGGACAGCTGAGACCGAGGCGCGTATCCTGGAGGCCACGCGTCACGGTCCCACTGATGGTACGACCCACTGGAGCAGCTATCGGCTTGCCAAAGAGCTGGGCATTAGTCAGTCGAGCGTAAGCCGTGTCTGGCGCCATTTCGGTATTCAGCCGCATCGGCTGCGTGGGTACATGGCCAGCAATGACCCTGAGTTTGAAGAGAAGGCAGCCGACATTATTGGCTTGTACCTGAAGCCGCCGGTCAACGCCGCAGTGTTCTGTGTCGATGAGAAGAGCGCTATCCAAGCACTCGACCGACTTGACCCGGTTTTGCCGCTCTCCCCTGGCCGAGCCGAACGGCATGGCTTTGAATATTTTCGTCATGGCACGCTCTCACTGTATGCAGCGCTGAACACTCGCACTGGTGACGTCATGGGCAAGACCTCCGCTCGGCATACCAGCGCCGAGTTTGTCGACTTTCTAGGCCAGATCGTTGCCAGCCAGCCTCAGGGCCGAGAGATTCACATCGTGGCCGATAACTTGAGCGCACATAAAACCAAGAATGTTTTCGAGTTCCTCCAAGCCAATCCAACCGTACGGATCCATTACACCCCGACCTATTCCAGTTGGCTCAATCAGGTCGAGATCTGGTTTTCCAAAATTCAACGCGATGTCATCGCTCGGGGAATCT
>WNFM01236581.1_pt4 | contig 22080 bp, 33 predicted proteins | sample 5400271 | NCBI WGS metagenome assembly WNFM01 (sample SAMN13153352, study PRJNA577476) | soil metagenome | isolation source: 60 cm saprolite on Douglas fir-dominated hillslope | place: USA:California | collected 2013-09-17
TGGTATCCGCCATAACCTCGCGATGCTACACGACGACCCGCGCCGCCGGAAAGGAAAAAGCCGGGCAATGAACCCGGCTCCTTCGGCAAACGGCACTGCGAAGTGATTTACTTCGCCGGGGCACTTTCCGGCGCGGCTTCGGCATTGGGCCGGTCGATCAGCTCGACCAGCGCCATCGGGGCGGCGTCCCCTTGCCGGAAACCGAACTTCAGGATGCGCAGATAGCCGCCGGCACGCGCCTGGTAACGCGGACCCAGCTCGTTGAAGAGCTTGGTCACGATATCGCGATCGCGCAGCCGGTCGAACGCGAGGCGGCGATTGGCCACCGTCGACGTCTTGGCCAGCGTAAGCAGCGGTTCGGCAACGCGGCGCAGCTCCTTCGCCTTCGGCAGCGTGGTCTTGATGGCCTCGTGCAGAAACAGCGAATTGGTCATGTTGCGCAGCATCGCGAGGCGATGGCTGCTGGTCCGGTTCAGTTTCCGCAGTCCGTGGCGGTGTCTCATGGCGATTCCTTCAAACGTTTGGCGCGGCTTCGCACCGCGCTCGATTCTTGGTCTTAAAACAACTGTTACGGGCGATCGAGACCGGCCGGCGGCCAGTTTTCGAGCTTCATGCCCAGCGACAGGCCGCGCGACGCGAGCACTTCCTTGATCTCGTTCAGCGACTTGCGGCCGAGGTTCGGCGTCTTCAGCAGTTCCGTTTCCGTGCGCTGGATCAGGTCGCCGATGTAATAGATGTTCTCGGCCTTGAGGCAGTTCGCCGAGCGCACGGTGAGTTCGAGATCGTCCACCGGGCGCAGCAGGATCGGGTCGACCTGCGGCGAGCTGCGCTCGGTCGCCGGCACGTCCGTGCCCTTCAGATCGGCGAACACCGACAGCTGCTCGACCAGCACCGACGCGGCGAAGCGCACCGCCTGCTCGGGCTCGACGACGCCGTTGGTCTCGATGTCGAGCACCAGCTTGTCCAGGTCCGTGCGCTGTTCGACGCGCGCGGATTCGACCGCATAGCTCACACGGCGGACCGGCGAGAACGACGCGTCGAGCAGGATGCTGCCGATCGTGCGGCCGCCTTCGGGCTTGACGCGCGCGGTCGCGGGCTGATAGCCGCGGCCCTTCTCGACGCGGATTTCCATCTCGAGCTTGCCGCCTGCCGTGAGGTGGGCGATCACGTGCTCGGGATTGATGATCTCGACGTCGTGATTGGGCTCGATGTCCGCGGCGGTCACCACGCCTTCGCCCGATTTCTGGAGCTTCAGCATGACGTGGTCGCGGTTATGCAACTTCAGCACCACGCCCTTCAAGTTGAGCAGGACATCGACGACGTCTTCCTGCACGCCGTCGAGCGCGGAATACTCGTGCAGCACGCCCGAAATCTTGACTTCGGTGGGTGCGTAGCCGGGCATCGACGAGAGCAGCACGCGGCGAAGCGCGTTGCCCAGCGTGTGTCCATACCCGCGCTCGAACGGCTCCATCACCACCTTGGCGTGGAACGGCGACGTCGATTGAACGTCGATGATGCGCGGCTTCAACAGGATAGTGCTCTGCATGCGTTACCTTTATGGGTTAAGAACCCAGACAAACAAAGTGTCAGCCGCGGCTCTATCCGCGGCTGACGTTTACTTGGAATACAGTTCGACGACGAGGCTCTCGTTGATGTCCTGTGCGAACTCCGAACGATCCGGCGCACCCTTGTACGTTCCGGCCATCTTCTTCGGATCGACTTCGACCCATGAGGGGAAGCCGACCTTTTCCGCCAGCTGCAACGCGTCCGTGATGCGCAGCTGCGACTTCGACTTTTCCGTCACCGTGACGACGTCGCCCGCCTTGAGGACGGCCGACGGAACGTTGAGATGCTTGCCGTTGACCATGATCGCGCAATGCGTCACAAGCTGGCGCGCTTCCGCCCGGGTCGAGCCGAAGCCCATCCGGTAGACGACGTTGTCCAGCCGCGACTCGAGCAACTGGAGAAGGTTGGTGCCGGTCGAGCCCTTGCCACGCGCGGCTTCCGCGAAGTAGCGGCGGAACTGGCGCTCCATCATGCCGTACATCCGGCGCAGCTTCTGCTTCTCGCGCAGCTGATTTCCGTAATCCGACATGCGCATGCCGGATTTCACGCCGTGCTGGCCGGGCTTGGCTTCCAGCTTGCACTTGGAGTCGAGCGAACGCCGCGCGCTTTTCAGGAAGAGGTCGGTGCCTTCCCGCCGCGCGAGCTTGCATTTCGGTCCGGTATATCGAGCCATCTCTATCCTTTCGTCCGAAAGTGGAAACCTACTTTCGGCCGGTTTATCACCTGTGAATCGCCGGCAAAGCCGGTCAATTCACAGCGGAAAAATCATTCTCAAATTCTGCGACGCTTCGGCGGGCGGCAGCCGTTGTGCGGCACCGGCGTCACGTCCGTGATACTGGAGATCTTCATGCCCAGCGCATTCAGCGCGCGCACGGCCGATTCGCGGCCAGGGCCCGGGCCCTTGATCCGCACTTCGAGATTCTTGACGCCGCACTCCTGCGCGGCACGCCCGGCGGCCTCGGCGGCGACCTGCGCCGCGAACGGCGTCGACTTGCGCGAGCCCTTGAATCCGGCGCCGCCGGAGGTCGCCCACGACAGCGCATTGCCCTGCCGGTCGGTGATCGTGATGATCGTGTTGTTGAAGGACGCGTGGATGTGCGCGATGCCTTCGGTCACGTTCTTCTTGACCTTTTTGCGCGCGCGCGCGACGGTTGCCTTTTGCGACGGTTGCTGTGCCATCTTCGATATTCCCTCGATTTACGTCCGCGCGTTACTTGGCGGTCACGCCCTTGGCGAGCGCGACGGTGCGACCCTTCTTTGGTCCCTTGCGCGTCCTTGCATTCGTGCGCGTGCGCTGGCCGCGAACAGGCAGGCCCTTGCGGTGACGCGAGCCACGGTAGCAGTTCAAGTCCATCAGCCGCTTGATGCTCATTGTCACCTCGCGGCGCAGGTCACCTTCGACGCTGAACTTGGCGACCTGTTCGCGCAGGCGGTCCATTTCAGTGTCGGAGAGGTCCTTGATCTTGGCCGACGGCGCGATGCCGGTCGCCTTGCAGATCGCCTTGGCGCGAGCGGGGCCGATGCCGTAGATCGCGGTCAGCGCGATGACGGTGTGCTGGTGATTCGGAATGTTGACGCCTGCAATACGGGCCATTTGTTTGCCTGCCTGTCCTGTTCGTGTCCGCTAAAAGTGGCCGCTTTTCAACCCTGCCGCTGCTTGTGGCGCGGGTCGGTGCAGATCACGCGCACGACGCCGTTGCGCCGGATGATCTTGCAGTTGCGGCAAATTTTCTTAACCGATGCCAGTACTTTCATGATCGTTCCTTTTCTCCACCCACCTATTTCGCGCGGAACGTGATCCGCGCCCGGGAAAGGTCATACGGGGAAACCTCGACCGTGACCTTGTCGCCCGGCAAAATCTTGATGTAATGCATCCGCATCTTCCCGGAGATGTGCCCCAGGACCACATGCCCGTTCTCCAGCTTGACGCGGAACGTGGCGTTGGGGAGCATTTCGACGACCTCCCCCTGCATCTGGATCGTTTCCTCTTTCGACATCAGCGCGTCGGCAGCCCGCCCTTGAAATTGGCTTTGCGAAGCAGGCTTTCATACTGCTGGGACATCAGGTACGCCTGCACCTGCGTCATGAAGTCCATCGTCACGACGACGATGATCAGCAGCGACGTGCCACCGAAATAGAAAGGCACGTTCTTCCACGCGATCAGGAAATTCGGGATGAAGCACACGATCACGAGGTAGAGCGAGCCCAACAATGTGAGGCGCAACGTGATCTTTTCAAGGTACTTGGCCGTCTGCTCGCCGGGGCGGTAGCCCGGGATGAACGCGCCGCTCTTCTTCAGGTTCTCGGCCGTCTCCTTCGGGTTGTACTGCAGCGCCGTGTAGAAGAAGCAGAAGAAGATGATGGCGGCGGCATAGAGCAGCTCGTGCACCGGCTGCCCCGGCGCCAGCGTTGCCGCGATGTCGCGCAGCCAGATCGTGTTCTCGCCCGAGCCGAACCACTGCGCGATCGTCGCCGGGAACAGGATGATCGATGAAGCGAAGATCGGCGGGATCACGCCGGCCATGTTCAGCTTGAGCGGCAGGAACGAGCTTTGCCCCTGATAGACCTTGTTGCCGACCTGGCGTTTCGCATAATTCACGAGAATCTTGCGGATCGCGCGCTCGACGAAGACGACGAACGCCGTGACCGCGATGACCAGGACGGCAATGCCCAGCACCAGCGGAATCGAGTACGCGCCCGTGCGAGCCTGCTCCAGCGTGAGGCCGACGGCATTGGGCAATCCCGCAGCGATGCCCGCGAAGATGATGAGCGAAATGCCGTTGCCCAGGCCGCGCTCGGTGATCTGCTCACCCAGCCACATGAGGAACATCGTTCCCGTGACGAGCGTCACCGCCGAGACCAGCGACTCCAGTGCCGACGAAATCGCGAGCGCCTGGAAGAACGCCAGGCCAAGCGTCGCGTAACGCGTGTATTGCGTGATCTTGCGGCGGCCGGACTCGCCTTCCTTCTTCAACGCTTCGAGCGTGGGCACGACGACCGTGCAAAGCTGCATGATGATCGACGCCGAGATGTACGGCATGATCCCCAGCGCGAAAATCGACCAACGCGACAGCGCGCCGCCCGAAAAGACATTGAAAAGGCCGAGGATGCCGTCCTTTTGCGAATTGAACAGTTCCTCCAGCGCGGACGCGTTGATGCCCGGCACCGGGATGTGCGTCCCGATCCGGTAAACGACGAGCGCGAGCAGCAGGAACCACAAGCGTCGCTTGAGGTCGCCGTACTTGTCGCCGCTCTTCTGTGCCGGGTTGCCCGTTGCCACTTAGCTCTTTCCTCAGTTGCCTACTCAGTTGCTTACTCAGTTGCCTACTTGGTCTTCTGCTTGCTCTTCGCCTCGCCCTTCGGCTCGGCCTTGGTCTTATGCTCGCTCTTTGATTCGGCCTTCTGCTCGGCCTTATCCGCCTTCTTTTCGGTCTTCTTCTTCTCGGCCTTTTCGGTCTTCGGCTCGGCCTTCTCAGCCTTCGCGGCCTTCTGCCAGGCCTTTTCCTCGATTTTCACAATGCGCGGAGGTGCATCGGCTACGCTTCCGCCGGCCGCTTCGATCGCCGCCTTGGCGCCCTTGGTCGCGAGCACGCCCGTCAATAATTTCACCGCCTTGTCGAGCTTGCCCGTCCGGATGACCTTCACCGTCTTGGCGCCGATCGGAACCATCCCGGCGGCCTTGAGCGCGAGCACGTCGATTTCAACGAGCGGCAGGCGGGCGAGATCCGACAAGCGCACTTCGGCGTTGTCGTTCTTCGCGAGCGAGACGAAGCCGCGCTTCGGCAAGCGCCGCTGCAGCGGCATCTGGCCGCCTTCGAAGCCGACCTTGTGGAAGCCACCCGAGCGGGAACTCTGGCCCTTGTGGCCCCGGCCAGCCGTCTTGCCCAGGCCGGAGCCGATGCCACGGCCTACGCGGCGGCGGTTCTTCTTGCTGCCGTCGGCCGGCTTCATCGTATTGAGTCGCATCGCGATAGTCCTCAGTTGCCCTCAGTTGCCACTCACTGCTCGACGACCTTGAGCAGGTAGCCGACCTTGTTGATCATGCCGCGTGTGGACGGCGTGTCGATGACTTCGACCGTGTGGTTCGTCCACTTGAGGCCCAAGCCACGCACCGTGTCGCGGTGGTCCTGGCGCGTGCGCCCGATGCCTTTCGCGAGCGTCAACTTGATCTTGTTCTTGCCGGCCATCGTGGCCGCGATTTCCGACGGCGCGCTGCAGTTCTGCAGCGCATTCAGCGTGGCGCGAACCAGGTTGTACGGATTGGTCGAGCCATGGCATTTCGCCAGCACGTTGGTCACGCCGACGACCTCGAACACCGCGCGCATCGGACCGCCGGCAATGACGCCGGTGCCGTCCGCCGCCGGTTGCATGAACACCTTGGTCGCGCCATGGCGGCCTTCGACGGCGTGATGCAGCGTGCCCTTCTTGAGGCTGACCTTGACCATCTTGCGGCGCGCCTCTTCCATCGCCTTTTGCACGGCAACCGGGACTTCCTTCGCCTTGCCCTTGCCGATGCCCACGCGACCGTCGCCATCGCCGACCACCGTCAGCGCGGCGAAGCCCAGGATCCGTCCGCCCTTCACCACCTTGGTGACGCGGTTGATCCCGATCATCTTTTCCTTCAAGCCGTCGCCGCGGTCGTCCTGCTGCTGATTTCTCGAACCTGAACGTTGTTGGGCCATGGTCTTCTCTTCCGCCTCAGAACTTCAATCCGCCCGCACGGGCGGCTTCGGCCAGCGCCTTGACGCGGCCATGGAACCGGAATCCGGAACGGTCGAACGCGACCGCCTCGATGCCCAAACTCTTTGCCTTTTCGGCGATGCGCTTGCCCACCTGCTCGGCGGCAGCCTTGTTGCCGCCGGTCTTGCCGTCTTTGCGCACGTCGGCCTCGAGCGTCGACGCGCTGGCAAGCACCTTGTCGCCTTCGGGCGCGATGATCTGCGCGTAGATGTGGCAATTCGAGCGGCTGACCACCAGCCGCGTCGCACGCTGCTCGGCAATGCGCACCCGGGTTTTGCGGGAGCGGCGGCTACGAGCTTGTTTCTTGTCCATACTCGTCCTTCTCAGGTCTTTCTGCGTTGAATCGTCGGGCTCTGCCCGCGATTCGACGGTGACTTATCCGGCCAAAAGTAGGTTTTCACTTTTGGACGTCGCTTTACTTCTTCTTCGTTTCCTTGATGACGACGCGCTCGTCGACATAGCGCACGCCCTTGCCCTTGTACGGCTCGGGCGGGCGGTAGGCGCGGATTTCCGCCGCGACCTGGCCGACGGCCTGCTTGTCGATGCCCTTGACGATGATTTCCGTCTGCGCTGGCGTCTCGACCTTCACGCCCTTAGGCATTGCGTGGACGATCGGATGCGAGAATCCCAGCGACAGGTTGATCTTGTCGCCCGCGGCCTGCGCGCGATAACCGACGCCAACCAACGTCAGCTTGCGCTGGTAGCCGTCGGTGACGCCCTTGACCATGTTGGCGACGAGCGCGCGCAACGTGCCCTGCATCGCGCTCGCTTCCGGCGATTGCGCCTTGAATACGAGCTGCTTACCGTCCTTACCGTCGGTAACGCTATCGATTGTTACTGTAGGGCCGAACTTGCGCGTGAGCGAGCCCAGCGGACCCTTGACGGTGATCTCGCCCGCGGCCAGCGCCACTTCGACTTTGGGCGGCAGCTTGACCGGATTGTTGCCGATGCGTGACATTTCGTTGGCTTTCTCTTTGGTTTTCCGTTACGCCACGATGCAGAGCACTTCGCCGCCGACGCCGGTGGCGCGCGCCTTGCGATCCGTCATGACGCCGCGCGACGTCGACACAATGGCAATGCCCAATCCGTTCATCACCTTCGGAATGTCGTCCTTGCTCTTGTAGATGCGCAGGCCCGGCGTGGATACGCGCTCGAGCTTCTCGATGACGGCGCGGCCCGCGTGGTAGCGAAGGGCTATCTCCAGCATCGGCTTCACTTCCTCGCCGGCAACCAGGAAGCCGTCGATGTAGCCTTCGTCTTTCAGCACCTTCGCGATCGCGATCTTGACCTTCGACGAAGGCATCACGACCGTGGCTTTTTCCGTCATCTGCGCGTTGCGGATGCGCGTCAGCATGTCGGCGATGGGATCTGTCATATTCATGCAGTAGCCTCAGTTGCTCGTTACCAGCTGGCCTTGACGATGCCGGGGATTTCGCCGCGCATGGCGTATTCGCGCAGCTTGTTGCGGCCGAGGCCGAATTTGCTGAAAACGCCGCGCGGGCGTCCGGTCAGCGCGCAGCGATTGCGGATCCGCGTCGGATTGGCGTTGCGAGGCAGCGCCTGGATCTTGAGGCGCGCCTGGAAGCGAACCTCCTCCGAGGCCTTCGCATCGTCGACGATCGACTGCAGCGCGATGCGCTTCTTCGCGAACTTCTTGACGAGCTTCTTGCGCTTTTCGTTGCGATTGATGACAGCCAGTTTGGACATGGTGCCCTCTTTCAGTTCCGGAACGGGAAACGAAACGCGCCAAGCAGCGCACGCGCCTCGGCGTCTGTCTTCGCGGTCGTCGTGATCGAAATGTTCATCCCCCGCAGCGTGTCGATCTTGTCGTACTCGATCTCCGGGAAGATGATCTGTTCCTTGATGCCGATGTTGTAGTTGCCCCGGCCGTCGAACGCGCGGCCCGAGATGCCGCGGAAGTCGCGCACGCGCGGCAGCGCGATCGTGACGAAGCGGTCGAGGAACTCCCACATCCGGTTCTGGCGCAGCGTGACCATGCAGCCGATCGGGTAGCCCTCGCGGATCTTGAATACCGCGATGGCCTTGCGCGCCTTGGTGATGACAGGCTTCTGGCCTGCGATCTTCTGCATGTCGCGGACGGCGTTATCGAGGATCTTCTTGTCGCCCACCGCCTCACCCACGCCCATGTTGAGGACGATCTTGGTGATCCGCGGCACCTGCATCGGCGACTTGTACCCGAACTGCTTGGTCAGCGCGGGCGCGATTTCCTTGTTGTAGATCTCTTTCAGGCGGGCCATGATTTTTCCTGTGCCGATAGCTTCAGACCAGCTGCTCGCCGTTGCCCTTGAAGAAGCGGACCTTGCGGCCGTCTTCGAGGACGCGCAAGCCGATGCGGTCGGGCTTTTGCGTGACCGGGTTCCAGATGGCGACGTTCGACACGTCGATCGGCATTTCCTTGGTGACGATGCCGCCCGGCTGATTCTTCATCGGGTTGGGCTTGGCGTGCTTCTTGACCTGGTTGACGCCGTTCACGAGCACGTGCCGGTCGTCCACGATCTGCGACACGTCGCCGCGCTTGCCCTTGTCACGGCCCGCGATGACGACGACGTTGTCGCCTTTCTTGATCTTGCGCATTTCTATGCTCCCGCGATTCTCTCTATCCGCTTACAGCACTTCCGGCGCGAGCGACACGATCTTCATGAACCGCTCGTTGCGCAGCTCGCGCGTGACCGGTCCGAAGATGCGCGTGCCGATCGGCTCGAGCTTGGGGGTGAGCAGCACGGCGGCATTGGTGTCGAAGCGGATCAGCGCGCCGTCCGGGCGGCGCACGCCCTTGCGCGTGCGCACGACCACCGCGTTGTAGATCTCGCCCTTCTTCACGCGTCCTCGCGGCGCCGCGTCCTTGACCGAGACCTTGATCACGTCACCGATGTGCGCGTACCGGCGCTTGCTGCCGCCCAGCACCTTGATACACATCACCGAACGTGCGCCGGTGTTATCGGCGACGTCCAGCACCGACTGCATCTGGATCATTGCTCACTCTCCAACTTGACCCGCCGCCCTTCGAAAACTCCCTGTCGACCACTTTTCGGGAAGTTCGAAGGCCTTGGTCAATCAATGCTGCTGGCGGCCAGTTTTGGACCCCGTACGGGGAGACTCCACCGCGGGACCCTTAAAACTGTGTCCGCGGCGGGCGAAAACAGTAATTATGGCAGGAAATGGCGTATTAGGCAACTTCCCGCCCCCTTCCCGATCAGACCGGCTGCGCCTTTTCCAGGATGTTCGAGACGCGCCAAGCCTTGGTCTTGGACAGCTTGCGCGTGGCGGAAATCTCGACAAGATCCCCTTCCTTGCACTCGTTAGCCTCGTCGTGCGCGTGGTATTTCGCCGATTTCATGACGATCTTGCCGTACAAAGGGTGCTTGACGCGGCGCTCGACCAGCACGGTCACCGTCTTGTTCATCTTGTCGCTGACGACGCGGCCCGTCAGCGTCTGGATTAGCGCCTTCCTGGCCGGCTGGGCGTCGGCCGCGGGGGTGTTGGCTTGTTCGGTCATGCCTGGCCTCTCTTTTGACCCATCATCGTGCGCACGCGGGCGATTCCGCGCCGCACGGTCTGCAGCTTGGACGTGTCCTGGAGCTGCTGCGTCGCCGCCTGCATCCGCAGGCCGAACTGCTCGCGCAGCAACGCCTCGAGCTCCGTTTGCATTTCAGCGGGCGTCTTGCCCGCGAGCGTCTTTTTCGATTCCGATTTTTTCATCGCCATTGCCTCATCTGCCTTCTAGCCACCGATCAGCCGGTGCACGAACGTCGTCTTGATCGGCAACTTGGCCGACGCCAGCGCGAAGGCCTCGCGCGCCAGCGCTTCCTCGACGCCGTCCATTTCGTACAGCACCTTGCCCGGCACGATCTCGGCGACGTAGAACTCGGGATTGCCCTTGCCGTTGCCCATCCGCACTTCGGCGGGCTTTTTCGACATCGGCTTGTCCGGGAAGATGCGGATCCAGATGCGGCCGCCGCGCTTGATGTGGCGCGTCATCGCCCGCCGCGCCGCCTCGATCTGGCGCGCTGTCAGCCGCCCGCGGCCGACCGCCTTCAGGCCGTACTCGCCGAAGCTGACCTTGTTGCCGATGGTCGCAACACCTTTGTTGCGGCCCTTCTGTTCCTTGCGGTACTTCCTTCTAGCTGGTTGCAGCATTCTTCGCTCCTGGCCCTGCGCGACGGGGACGCGCCGGCGCGGGGGCCGGTGCCGGCGCCTGCGCGGGTTCTCCGTTGTGCGGCATCACTTCGCCCCTGAACACCCAGACCTTGATGCCGATGACGCCGTAGGTCGTGCGCGCCTCGGAAAAGCCGTAGTCGATGTCGGCGCGCAGGGTGTGCAATGGAACGCGGCCTTCGCGATACCACTCGCGGCGCGCGATTTCCGCGCCGTTCAGCCGTCCCGACGACATGACCTTGATGCCTTGCGCACCCAGCCGCATCGCGTTCTGCATCGCGCGCTTCATCGCGCGGCGGAACATGATCCGCTTTTCCAGCTGCTGCGCGATCGAGTCGGCGATGAGCTGCGCATCGATTTCCGGCTTGCGGATTTCCTCGATGTTCAGGCCCACTTCGCCGCCCATCATCCTGCGCAGGTCGGCCCGCAGCGTCTCGATGTCCTCGCCCTTCTTGCCGATGACCACACCCGGTCGCGCGCTGTGGATCGTGATGCGCGCATTCTTCGCAGGGCGCTCGATCGTGATCTTGGACACCGATGCGTGCGAGAGTTTCTTGCCCAGGTATTCGCGGATGCGGATGTCCTGCGCCAGCGTCGCGCTGTAATTCTTGCTGTTCGAGTACCACTTCGACGTCCAGTTCCGGTTTACGGCAAGACGGAAACCGGTCGGATTGATCTTCTGACCCATGACCCGTTATTCCTCTAGTTTCCGTCGCCAACGACGACGTGGATGTGGCAGCTCTGCTTGCCGATGATGTTGCCGCGGCCCTTGGCCCGGGCGCTGGTGCGTTTCAGCGTCTCGGCCTTGTCGACGTAGATCGTCTTGACACGGAGCTCGTCGATGTCGGCGCCGTCGTTGTGCTCGGCGTTCGCGATCGCGGACTCCAGCACTTTCTTGATGATCTTGGCGCCCTTCTTCGGGCTGAACGCGAGGACGCTCAGCGCGCGGTCGACCGGCAACCCGCGGATCTGGTCCGCGACGAGGCGGCCTTTCTGTGCCGAAAGGCGGACACCGCGCAGCGTGGCAGTGGTTTGCATCATGGGCTCCTTACTTCTTCCGGGGCGGCGCGGGCGCGGCCACCTTCTTGTCGGCCGAGTGGCCCTTGAAGGTGCGCGTCAGCGCGAATTCGCCCAGCTTGTGGCCAACCATGTTTTCCGACACGTAGACCGGAATGTGCGCCTTGCCGTTATGCACGGCGACCGTCAGGCCCACGAAATCCGGCGTGATGGTGGAGCGGCGCGACCAGGTCCTGATCGGCTTCTTGTCGTTGACCGCGCGCGCCTTTTCCACCTTGGCCTGCAGGTGACCATCGACGAACGGGCCTTTCTTGATTGAACGAGCCATCTGATCTTGTCCTCAATTAACCCTTGGCTGCGTGGCGGCGGCGGACGATCATCACGTCCGTGCGCTTGTTCTTGCGCGTCTTGTAGCCCTTGGTCGGCGTGCCCCACGGCGAGACCGGATGGCCGCCGCCGTTGGAGCGCCCACCGTGCGGGTGGTCGACCGGATTCATGCAGATGCCGCGCACCGTCGGGCGGATGCCACGCCAGCGATTAGCACCCGCCTTGCCGATCGAGCGCAGGCTGTGCTCTTCGTTGCCGACCTCGCCGATCACGGCGCGGCAGTCGACGTGCACCTTGCGAATTTCCCCCGAGCGAAGGCGCAACTGGGCATAGATGCCTTCGCGCGCCAGCAGCTGCGCCGATGCGCCGGCCGAGCGCGCGATCTGCGCGCCCTTGCCTCGCTGCATCTCGATGCAGTGCACGGTCGTGCCCACCGGGATATTGCGCAGCGGCAGGCAGTTGCCCGGCTTGATCGCGGCCTCGATGCCCGACATCAGCGGCGTGCCGACGGCGACGCCGCGCGGCGCGATGATGTAACGGCGCTCGCCGTCTGCGTACAGCAACAACGCGAGGCTGGCGCTGCGGTTGGGGTCGTACTCGAGACGCTCGACCTTCGCCGGGATGCCATCCTTGCTGCGCTTGAAGTCGACGATGCGGTAATGGTGCTTGTGACCGCCGCCCTTGTGGCGCATCGTGATATGGCCGTTGTTGTTGCGGCCCGAGCCGCGCTTCTGGTGCTCGACGAGCGAGGCGATCGGCGCACCCTTGTGCAGGTCGGGATTGACGACCTTCACCATGGCGCGGCGGCCCGCCGACGTTGGCTTGACTTTGACGAGGGGCATGTCAGGGCTCCGTCGCGAAATTGATTTCCTGGCCTGGCTTCAGGCTGACGTACGCCTTCTTCCAGCCGCGGCGCCGGCCGATGAAACGGCCGAAGCGCTTTTCCTTGCCCTTGACGATCGAGATCTGGACCGTGTCCACCTCGACCTTCCACATGAGCTCGACCGCAGCCTTCACTTCGGGCTTGGTCGCGTCAGGGACCACGCGGAAGATGACCTGCGAGTGCTTGTCCGCGATGTACGTGGCCTTTTCGGACACGACCGGGGCCAGCAGCACCGTCATCAGGCGCTCGGTGTTGTACTTCTTCTTGTCGCTGGTCGCGGTATTCATCCCAGAATCTCCTCGAACTGCGTCACGGCGCCTTTCGTCAGCAGCACGTTCTTGAAGCGGACGAGGCTGACCGGATCGACTTCGCGCGTCTCGAGCACGAGGACGTCGTGCAGGTTGCGCGACGACAGGTAGACGTTGTCATCGAGGTTGTCGGTGACGACGAGCACGGTGCCGGTCAAGCCGTACGCCTTGATCTTTTGCGCGAACTGCTTCGTCTTGGGTGAGTCGAGCGCTAGATTGTCGATCACCGACAGACGCTCCTCACGGACCAACTGTGACAGGATCGACGCGAGACCCGCGCGATACATCTTGCGGTTGACCTTGTGCGAGAAATTCTCGTCGGGCGAGGACGGGAAGATCTTGCCGCCGCCGCGCCACAACGGGCTGTTGGCCTGGCCCGCGCGCGCGCGGCCCGTGCCCTTTTGCGCCCAGGGCTTCTTGTGCGACTTGTTGATGTCGGCACGGCCTTTCTGCGCGCGCGTGCCCTGGCGCGCGTTCGCCTGGTACGCGACGACGACCTGGTGCACCAGCGCTTCGTTGTACTCGCGGCCGAACAGTTCGTCCGACGCTTTGAGGCTCGCGGCGGGCTTGCCGTTGCCGTCGATCATCTTGAGGTCCATGGTCTCTATGCCCCCTTCTTCGCGGGCGTCTTCACGGACGGAAGAATGACGATGTGGCCGCCGTCGGCGCCAGGCACACAGCCCTTGATCAGCAGCAATCCGCGTTCGGCATCGACGCGAACAACCTTGAGCAGCTGCGTCGTGCGCGTGACATTGCCCAGCTGGCCGGCCATGCGCTTGCCCGGAAACACGCGGCCCGGGTCCTGCGCCATGCCGATCGAGCCGGGCGAGTTGTGCGAACGCGAGTTGCCGTGCGACGCGCGGTTGGAACTGAAGTGGTGGCGCTTGATCGCGCCCGAAAAGCCCTTGCCCTTCGAGGTGCCGGTCACATCCACCAACTGGCCGACCGCGAAAGTGTCGACGCCGACGACATCGCCCGGCTTGAACTTTGCCAGGTCATCGGCCGCGATCTTGAATTCCTTGAGGATCACACCCGATTCCACGCCCGCCTTCGCGAGGTGGCCCGCCTGCGGCTTGGTCACGCGCGATGCGCGGCGCTTGCCGTAGGTGACCTGCACGGCCGCATAGCCGTCGGTCTCGGGAGTCTTGATCTGCGTGACGCGGTTGTTGGCGACGTCCAGCACCGTCACCGGGACGGCGGCGCCATCATCGGTAAAGACGCGGGTCATGCCCACCTTGCGCCCGACAAGTCCGAGGCTCATTTTCGTTTTCCTTTCGACGCCGCCGATTACGATTGACCGACGGCTAACGTTTGAACAGCTACTGCCTTTTCCTCTTGCCGATGTTTCTTATTGCAACTTGATTTCTACGTCGACGCCTGCGGGCAGGTCGAGCTTCATCAACTGGTCGACCGTCTTGTCCGTGGGGTCGATGATGTCCATCAGCCGCAAGTGCGTGCGGATCTCGAACTGGTCGCGCGACGTCTTGTTGACGTGCGGCGAGCGCAGGACGTCGAACCGCTCGATCTTCGTCGGCAGCGGGACCGGGCCTTTGACGACGGCGCCCGAGCGCTTCGCCGTCTCGACGATTTCCAGCGCCGACTGGTCGATCAGCTTGTAATCGAACGCCTTCAGCCGGATACGGATACGTTGGTTGTTCATCTATTACTCCAAAATCTTGGCGACGACGCCGGCGCCGACGGTGCGGCCGCCTTCGCGGATCGCGAAGCGCAAGCCCTCTTCCATCGCGATCGGCTGGATCAAGGTCACCGTCATCCCGATGTTGTCCCCCGGCATCACCATCTCGGTGCCCGAAATAAAACTGCGGCCGATACCCCGGGAAGAACGGCGTATGCCGCCCGCCCTCTTCCTTGCTCAGGATGTACACCTCGCACGTGAACTTGGTGTGCGGCGTGATACTGCCCGGCTTGGCCAGCACTTGCCCGCGCTCGACCTCTTCCCGCTTGGTGCCTCGCAGCAGAACCCCGACGTTATCCCCGGCCTGGCCCTGGTCTAAGAGCTTCCTGAACATCTCCACGCCCGTGCACACCGTGGCCAGCGTGGGTTTGAGGCCGACGATCTCCAGGTTGTCGCCCACCTTGCAGATCCCCCGCTCCACGCGGCCCGTCACCACCGTGCCCCGACCCGAGATCGAGAACACATCCTCCACCGGCATCAGGAACGGCCCGTCGATCAGCCGCTGCGGCTGCGGGATATACGTGTCCAGCGCCTCCGCCAGCTTGAGGATCGAGCCTTCCCCCATCTCGCTCTTGTCCCCGTCCAGCGCCATCTTCGCCGACCCGGTCACGATCGGCGTCTTGTCCCCAGGAAACTGGTACTTGCTCAGCAACTCCCGGATCTCCATCTCCACCAACTCCAGGAGCTCGGCGTCGTCGACCATGTCCGCCTTGTTCATGTACACGACGATGTACGGCACCCCCACTTGGCGCGCCAGCAGGATGTGCTCGCGCGTCTGCGGCATCGGCCCGTCCGCAGCACTCACCACCAGGATCGCCCCGTCCATCTGCGCCGCCCCGGTGATCATGTTCTTGATGTAGTCGGCGTGCCCCGGACAGTCCACGTGCGCGTAGTGCCGGTTCTTGGTCTCGTACTCCACGTGCGCCGTGTTGATCGTGATCCCCCGCGCCTTCTCCTCCGGCGCCGCGTCGATCTGGTCGTACGCCTTCGCCTCCCCTCCAAACAGCTTCGACAGCACCAGCGTCATCGCCGCCGTCAGCGTCGTCTTGCCGTGATCCACGTGCCCAATCGTCCCCACGTTCACGTGCGGCTTCGTCCGATTGAATTTGCCTTTGGCCATGATAAATATTCCTTAACGATCAGGATTTCTTGTTGATCACCGCTTCGGCGACGTTCTTCGGCGCCTCGGTGTAGTGCTTGAATTCCATCGTGTACGTCGCGCGTCCCTGCGACAGCGAGCGCAGCGTCGTCGAGTAGCCGAACATCTCGGCCAATGGCACTTCCGCCTTGATCACCTTGCCCGTGGGCAGGTCATCCATCCCCTGGATCATGCCGCGGCGCGACGACAGGTCGCCCACGACGTTGCCCATGAAGTCTTCCGGCGTTTCGACTTCGACCGCCATCATCGGCTCGAGCAGCGCGGGATTCGCCTGCCGCATGCCGTCCTTGAACGCCATCGACGCGGCCATCTTGAACGCGTTTTCGTTCGAATCGACGTCGTGGTAGCTGCCATCGAACAGCGTGACCTTGACGTCGACGACCGGGAAACCCGCGAGCACGCCGTTGGGCAGCGTTTCGACCAGGCCCTTGGCGACCGCCGGAATGTACTCGCGCGGTACCGTGCCACCCTTGATGGCGTCGACGAATTCGTAGCCCTTGCCCGGCGCCTGCGGCTCCATCTTGATCCACACGTGGCCGTACTGGCCGCGGCCGCCCGATTGCTTGATGAACTTGCCTTCGACCTGCACGGCTTTCTTGATCGCTTCGCGATACGCAACCTGCGGCGCACCGACGTTGGCTTCCACGCCGAATTCGCGCTTCATCCTGTCGACGAGAATTTCGAGGTGGAGCTCGCCCATCCCCGAAATGATCGTCTGGCCCGATTCGTCGTCGGTATGGACGCGAAACGACGGGTCTTCCTGCGCGAGGCGATTGAGCGCGATGCCCATCTTTTCCTGGTCGGCCTTGGTCTTCGGCTCGACAGCGACGTGGATCACCGGCTCGGGGAAGATCATCTTCTCGAGCATGATCACGTGCGCCGGGTCGCATAGCGTGTCGCCCGTCGTCGCTTCCTTCAATCCCACCGCCGCCGCGATGTCGCCGGCGCGCACTTCCTTGATTTCCTCGCGCTGGTTGGCGTGCATCTGCAGAATCCGGCCGATGCGCTCCTTGCGGCCCTTGACCGGGTTGTAGATCGTGTCGCCCGAATTGATGACGCCCGAATACACACGGAAGAAAATGAGCTGGCCGACATAAGGGTCGGTCATGATCTTGAACGCGAGGCCCGCGAACGGCTCGTCGTCGGCCGCGCGGCGCTCGCCCGTCTTGCCGTTCTCGAGCTCGCCCTTGACCGGCGGAATGTCCGTCGGCGCCGGCATGAATTCGACGACGGCGTCGAGCATCGCCTGCACGCCCTTGTTCTTGAACGCCGAGCCGCACAGCATCGGCACGATCTCGCTGGCGATCGTGCGCATCCGCAGGCCGGCCTTGATCTCCTCGGCAGACAGTTCGCCCGTCTCGAGGTACTTGTTCATCAGCTCTTCATTCGCCTCGGCGGCGCTCTCGATCATCTTCTCGCGCCATTCCTTGGCCTTGGCTTCGAGCTCGGCCGGGATCGCGCGCATCTCGTACTTCATCCCCTGCGACTTGTCATCCCAGTAGATGGCCTGCATGCGGATCAGGTCGACGACGCCTTCGAATTTTTCCTCGGCGCCGATCGGAATCTGGATGGGCACCGGATTGGCCTTCAGGCGCGACTTCATCTGGTCGTAGACCTTGAAGAAGTTCGCACCCTGACGGTCCATCTTGTTGACGAACGCGAGCCGCGGCACCTTGTATTTGTTGGCCTGCCGCCACACGGTTTCCGACTGCGGCTGGACGCCGCCGACTGCGCAATAGACCATGCACGCGCCGTCCAGCACGCGCATCGAACGCTCGACTTCGATCGTGAAGTCGACGTGGCCGGGCGTGTCGATGATGTTGATGCGGTGCTCGGGGAAGTTCTTGTCCATCCCCTTCCAGAAGCAGGTGGTGGCGGCGGACGTGATCGTGATGCCGCGCTCGCGCTCCTGTTCCATCCAGTCCATGACCGTGGCGCCGTCGTGCACTTCGCCGATCTTGTGCGAGACGCCGGTGTAGAAAAGGATGCGTTCGGTGGTCGTGGTCTTGCCTGCGTCAATGTGCGCACTGATGCCGATGTTCCGGTAACGATCGATAGGTGTAACGCGAGCCATATATTTTTTGACATTCGAGCAATGAGTCGTTTTTTCTCATTGCTCGTGAGATTCGCCTTAAAAGGTTCTTCGTAGGTTTTAGAATCTGAAATGCGAGAAGGCCTTATTAGCCTCCGCCATGCGGTGCACTTCCTCGCGCTTCTTCACCGCGCCGCCCCGTCCTTCCGAGGCCTCGATGAGTTCCGCCGCAAGGCGCTGGCCCATCGACCTCTCGCCGCGCTTACGCGCCGCTTCGCGCAGCCAGCGCATCGCAAGTGCGGTGCGCCGCACCGGCCGCACTTCGACCGGCACCTGGAAGTTGGCGCCGCCCACGCGGCGGCTCTTCACCTCGACCATCGGGCGCGAATTCGACAGCGCCTGGGTGAAGACTTCCAGCGGATCCTTGCCGCCCTTCTTGGCGATCGACTCGAACGCGCCGTAGATGATCCGCTCGGCGACCGACTTCTTGCCGCTGTCCATCAGCACGTTGATGAACTTGGCGACTTCGGTGCTCGCGAACTTCGGATCCGGCAGGATTTCGCGCTTGGGTATTTCTCTGCGTCGTGGCATGTGAACTCGTCCTGTTCTTAACGCTTGTCTTATGCAGCCTTCGGGCGCTTCGCACCGTACTTCGAGCGCGCCTGCTTGCGATCCTTGACGCCGGCGGTGTCGAGCGCGCCGCGCACCATGTGATAGCGCACGCCCGGCAGGTCCTTCACGCGGCCGCCGCGGATCAGCACCACCGAGTGCTCCTGCAGGTTGTGGCCTTCGCCGCCGATGTAGCTGATGACCTCGAAGCCGTTGGTCAGGCGCACCTTGGCGACCTTCCGCAGTGCCGAGTTCGGCTTCTTCGGAGTCGTCGTGTACACGCGCGTGCACACGCCGCGCTTTTGCGGGCTGTTCTGCAACGCCGGCACCTTGCTTTTCGACACGGGGGCCTTGCGGCCCTTGCGCACGAGCTGATTGATCGTTGGCATCTAAATTTTCCGTTTCTTGCGGTCCCAAGCCGTTTCCGACGAGGCGCCGCGGGGCTTAATGCTCGGCCAGGTTACGTTTGGCCGGCTTCCCGAAACTGCGACGTGATTCCACACAATTCGGTATGCACGATTCTGACTTCAATAAATCAAAGTGGCCCACGCTTAGCGCCAGCGGAAAATGCCGCTGGCACAACGCACGGACCACTTTTTAGCGCCTCGGTTGACAAAGTTCCGTGCCGCAACCGGGTACGCGCATCCCCTTTGGCGGGCTCGGCTTTGTTCACCGGACGTCCGAAGGGGGTGAAAAGACCGAGATTATAGGCTCCGAAGCCCTTTTTGGTCAACAGCCTGTTGCAATGCAAAACGCCGGGCCGGGCGGGTTTTGCGGGTCTTTCCCGGGATTTGCGCCGATAACCGAAGAAAAACGGGCCGGCGCGAACGCCGACCCGTCTTCCGCACAGTGAGATCAGGCAGCGTCGGCCGCCGCCTCCGTCGTTGCCGGCGCGGGGGCCTCATCGCTGGTGGTGAACGCCGCAGCAGCCGCCTCCGGACCCATCAGCTTGAGACGCTTGCGGGCCGTGTGGTACGCGAGGCCCGTGCCCGCCGGGATCAGCCGGCCCACGATGACGTTTTCCTTCAGGCCACGCAGGTCGTCCCGCTTGCCCATGATCGCGGCCTCGGTGAGGACGCGCGTGGTCTCCTGGAACGACGCCGCGGAGATGAACGAATCCGTCGACAACGACGCCTTGGTAATGCCGAGCAGCAGGTGGTGGTACTGCGCCGGCTCCTTGCCGTCCTTCACTGCCTTGTCGTTCTCGTCGAAGAGCTCCGAACGCTCCACGCCTTCCTCGCGGATGAAGCGCGTGTCGCCCGGCTCGGTGATGATCACACGCCGCAGCATCTGGCGAACGATCACCTCGATGTGCTTGTCGTTGATCTTCACGCCCTGCAACCGGTAGACGTCCTGCACTTCGTCGGTGATGTAGCGCGCGAGCGCTTCCACCCCCAACAGCCGCAGGATGTCGTGCGGATCGGCCGGGCCGTCGACGATCGTCTCGCCCTTGTTCACCACCTGCCCGTCGTGCACCGTGACGTGCTTGTCCTTGGTGATCAGGAACTCGTGCGCGACGCCGTCCATGTCGGTGATGACCAGGCGCTGCTTGCCCTTGGTGTCCTTGCCGAACGACGCGGTGCCCGTGACTTCCGCCAGCATGCCCGCATCCTTCGGCGAGCGCGCTTCGAAGAGCTCCGCCACGCGCGGCAGGCCGCCCGTGATGTCGCGGGTCTTCGACGTTTCCTGCGGAATACGCGCGAGCACTTCGCCCACCGCGACCTGCTGGCCGTCCTTCACCGTGATGATCGAGCCCAACTGGAACGTGATGTTGACGTGCAGTTCCGAGCCCGCAAGCTTGATTTCATCGCCGTTGTCGTCCAGCAACTTCACCTGCGGCCGCACACCCTTCGCGGTCGCCGTTGCGCGACGCTTGGGGTCGATGACGACGAGCGTCGACAGGCCGGTGACATCGTCCACCTGCTTCGCCACCGTCACGCCTTCCTCGACGTGCTCGAACTTCACCCGTCCCGCGTACTCGGTGATGATCGGTCGCGCCGTGGCGTCCCACATCGCCAACACTTTGCCCGCCTTCACCGCATCGCCGTCCTTCACCTGCAACGTGGCGCCGTAAGGCACCTTGTGGCGCTCGCGTTCGCGGCCGTTGTCGTCGTGGATCAGCACTTCGCCGGAACGCGCGATGACGACCAGTTCACCTTTGCCGCTGGTGACATAGCGCATCAGCGCGGAGAACCGCACCGTGCCCGCGGACTTCGACTCGATCTGCGAAACGGCTGCCGTACGCGATGCCGCGCCGCCGATGTGGAACGTACGCATGGTGAGCTGCGTGCCCGGCTCGCCGATCGACTGCGCGGCAATGACACCCACCGCTTCGCCGACGTTCACGAGATGCCCGCGGCCCAAGTCGCGGCCGTAGCACGTCGCGCACAGGCCATGGCGCGTGTCGCAGGTGAGCGGCGTGCGCACCTTGACCTCGTCGATGCCCAGCACTTCGATCTGGTCGACCTCGTCCTCGCCCAGCAGCGTGCCCGGGTGGAACAGCGTCGCCTGCGTTTCCGGATGGATGACGTCGGCGGCCACCGACCGGCCGAGGATGCGCTCGCGCAGCGGCTCGATCACTTCGCCGCCTTCGACCAGCGCCTTCATCGCGACACCGTTGCTGGTGCCGCAATCGTCTTCGGTGACCACGAGATCCTGCGTCACGTCGACCAGGCGGCGCGTCAGGTAGCCTGAATTGGCCGTCTTCAACGCGGTGTCCGCCAAACCCTTGCGCGCGCCGTGCGTGGAGATGAAGTACTGCAGCACGTTCAAGCCTTCGCGGAAGTTTGCGGTGATCGGCGTCTCGATGATCGACCCGTCGGGCTTCGCCATCAGTCCGCGCATGCCGGCCAGCTGGCGAATCTGCGCCGCCGAACCGCGCGCGCCGGAATCGGCCATCATGAAGATCGAATTGAACGAATCCTGCTTGGCGAGATTGCCGTCGCTGTCCTTGACCTCCATCGTGCCCAGCTGCGCCATCATCGCCTTCGCAATGTCGTCGCCCGCGCGGCCCCAGATGTCCACGACCTTGTTGTAGCGCTCGCCTTCGGTCACCAGGCCCGATGTGTACTGCGCCTGGATTTCCTTCACCTGGCCTTCGGCCTCGCTGATGATCGCGACCTTTTCGGCCGGGACCAGCATATCGTCGGCGGCAAAAGAAATACCACCGCGTGTGGCAAGGGCATACCCAGCCTGCATCAGCTTGTCCGCGAAGATGACCGTTTCGCGCAAGCCGCAACGGCGGAAGCTCGCGTTGATGATGCGCGAGATTTCCTTCTTCTTGAGCGGCTTGTTGATGAACGAGAACGGCAGCCCCGGCGGCAGGATTTCCGACAGCAGCGAGCGGCCGACCGTGGTGTCGTAGCGGGTGATCTTCTCGACCTTTTCCGTCGTCCCGTCCGGGTTGACCTTGAGGTCGACTTCCTTGATGCGGACCTTTACCCGTGCGTGGAGCTCGGCCTGCCGCGTTTCGTACGCGCGCGTCACTTCGGCGATGTCCGAGAACATCTGCCCTTCGCCCGCTGCGTTGATCTTTTCCCGCGTGGCGTAGTAGAGCCCCAGCACGAT
>WNFM01035452.1_pt1 | contig 22063 bp, 16 predicted proteins | sample 5400271 | NCBI WGS metagenome assembly WNFM01 (sample SAMN13153352, study PRJNA577476) | soil metagenome | isolation source: 60 cm saprolite on Douglas fir-dominated hillslope | place: USA:California | collected 2013-09-17
CCTGGCAGCGGAGTGTTACCGCCCATGTTTTCACCCGCCGCGTCGTGCAGGTCATAGAAGAAACCATTCACGCACACGACCGTGTCCCTTACCCTGGAATTGCGAATCCCCACCCACATCTGAAGGTCGTCGCCAGCTCGAAAGGGGCCTTTGCTGGCGAATTCCAGCTTCAAAGGCCACTTCTCAGCGGCGCGGGCAACAGGGACGACGGAAGCCTTGACGACCGCAAAGGCGACGAGCAGCGCGCCGGCCAACGTCGCCGTAGAGCGGTGACTCGTGAGCATGACTCTCAGTACCCCATCGCGCAGCCGTCCTTGCGCGATTCCGTGGCGCCCGCGTAGACACCGGTGACGGGATCGCGCATCACGGCCTCGTAACCGCCGAACGTGCCGACCGTCTCCGCCACCCGGTGGCCCATGCTCGCGAGGTTGCGGCGCACCTCCGCGGGCACGCCGCTCTCGAGGTGCAGCACGCCTCCAGTGGTCATGAGCGTCCCCGTCGGCTCCGACGATCCCGTGTGATAGAAGCGCGCGGCGTCGCCCGCCTCCTGGAGGTTCATTCCGAAGTCCACCATGTTCACGATCACCTGGGCGTGTCCTTGCGGCTGCATGTCTCCGCCCATGAGACCGAAGGCAAGCCAGGGCTTGCCGTCCTTCATCGCGAAGGCGGGGATGATGGTGTGGAAGGGCCGCTTGCCCGGCTCGAGCGAGTTGGGCAGGCCGGGCTTGAGGTCGAAGAGGGCGCCGCGGTTGTGGACCGCGAAGCCCCAGCCCTCGAGCACGTAGCCCGAGCCGAATCCCTGGTAGTTCGACTGGATGAGGGACACCATGTTGCCGTCCGCGTCCGCGACGGCCAGGTAGGTCGTGTCCCCGCCGCCGAGGCCGGGATGGCCGGCCTCGATCCGCGCCGCCGCCTGCGTCGGATCGATGAGACGGGCGCGCTGGCGCGCGTAGTCCTTCGAGAGGAGCCAGTCCACCGATCCCTTGTAGAAGCCGGGATCGGCCACGAACCGCGCGCGGTCCTCGTACACGAGCTTCTTGGCCTCGACGAACGTGTGCCAGAACTCGGTGGAGTCGCGGCCCATGCGCCTGAGATCGAACGTTTCCATCACGTTCAGGAGCTGAAGGGCGGTGATGCCCTGTCCGTTGGGCGGCAGCTCGAACACGCGGACTCCGCGATAGTCGGTGGAGATGGGCTCGACCCAGTCCGGCTTGTCCGCGGCCAGGTCTTCTTCGGAGAAGTAGCCGCCGTTCTTCTTCGAAAAGGCCACCAGATCCTTCGCGATGGGGCCGCGATAGTAGGCGTCGCGCCCGCCGGCGGCGAGCGCTTCGTACGCGCGCGCGAGGTCGGGGTTCTTGAAGACCTCGCCTTCGCGCGGAGCGCGGCCGCCGGGCAGATAGGTGTGCGCGAAGCCGGGGGCGTCCTTGTACTTGCGCGCACCCGCCGCCCACAGGGCGGCGATGATCTCGGGCACCGCCTCGCCTTCGCGCGCGGCGCGAATGGTGGGCGCGAGCAGGTTGGCCATGGGCAGCCGCCCGAACTTCTCGTGCAGCGCGAACCAGCCGTCGGCGGCGCCCGGCACCGTCCAGGAGTCGGGGGTGCGATCGCGGATGGTGCCGTCGGTGTCGGGCTTGACCTTGTCCGCGGTCAGTGCGCGCGGGGCGCGGCCGGAGGCGTTGAGGCCGTACAGCTTCTGGGTCTTCGCGTCCCACACGATCGCGAAGAGGTCGCCGCCGATGCCGCACGACATGGGCTCGAGCAAGCCGAGCGCCGCGTTGACGGCGATGGCGGCGTCCGCCGCGCTGCCGCCCTTCTTCAGAACGTCCACGCCGATCTGCACGGCCAGGGGATGCGCGGCCGCCACCATGCCGTGCCGCGCGTAGACCACCGAGCGCGTGGCGAACGACCGGCCGGCGGGGCGCTCCGACGGCACGCCGGCGCTTGCCGTCGTCAGGATCACCAGTACGGCAGCCAGGCGACGGCGCATGAAGTCTCCTTTGTCATCCACGCTCGATCTCGAAACCGGCACCGGCCCAGGCGGCGGTGCCCCCCATCACGTTGGCCACGTCGCGGAAGCCGCGGCGGGCGAGCAGGCTCGTGGCCGCGCTCGATCGGTACCCGCCGGCGCAGAGGACCGCCGTCGGACGCGCGGGGTCGAGGCGGGCCACCTCGCTCTCGAGGCGATCGAGAGGGACGTGCACGACGCCGGGCACGTGGCCGGTCGCGTACTCGCCGGCGCGGCGGACGTCCACGATCTGAAGCGCGGGGACGGCGCGCTGCCGCCGGCGCAACTCCTCGACGGGGATCTGCGGCACCACGGACAGTGGACGGCCGGACGACTTCCACGCTTCCACGCCGCCGGCGAGCCACCCGGCCACGGACTCCAGGCCGACGCGGGCCAGGCGCGTCGCCGCCTCTCGCGCGTGCTCGCCGCCGTCGGCGACGATGACGAGCGGCGTCGCCGCCTCCAGCAGGGTGCCGGCCCAGGAGGCGAACTGCCCGCCGAGGCCGATGTTGAGCGCGCCCGGGACGTGCCCGGCGCCGAAGTCGGCGGCGGGCCGCACGTCCACGGCGACCGCGCCCGCGGCGAGATGGCGCTCGACCTGCGCGGGGTCGAGCGCGGCCGGGGGCGGCTGCGATCCCAGCGGGCGCGCGCCCTCCCGGTTGAGGGCCACGTCGAGGGGAAAGTAGCGCGGCACCTCGGGAAGGTCGCGCGTGGTCAGGCGCACGAACTCCTCGCGGGCCATCGGCTGCAGCGCCCAGTTCCCGCGCCGCTGCGCGCCGACGGTGGAGGAGGTCTCGCTCGAGATGTTCCGGCCGCAGAGCGAGCCCGCCCCGTGCGCGGGATAGACCTCCACCGCGTCGGGCAGGGACAGGATCTTCTGGTGGAGCGAATCGTAGAGGAGGCCCGCCATGTGCTCGGCGGTGACGCCCTCCCCACCGGCGAGGTCGGGGCGTCCCACGTCACCGACGAACAGGGTGTCGCCGGTGAGCACCAGCCGCGGCGTGGGCGAGGCTTCGGTGTCGATGGCGAGGACGGAGATGCTCTCCGGCGTGTGTCCCGGCGTCTCCAGGAAACGCAGGACGACCTTGCCCACGCGGACCTCGTCCCCGTCGCCGACGGCCAGGTGCGCCACCTGCGCGCGGGCCTGGCGGCCGAACACGATGTGCGCGCCCGTACGCTCGGCCAGCTCGCGGTGGCCGCTCACGAAGTCCGCGTGCAGATGGGTCTCGACGACGTAGCGGATGCGCAGGCCGTGCTCTTTCGCCACGCGCAGGTAGTCGTCGACGTCCCGGCGGGGGTCGACCACCGCCGCCTCGCCGTCGGAGCCGATCAGGTACGACGCGTGGGCCAGGCAGCCGAGATAGAACTGCTCGAAGTACATACCGCTGGCCTCCAGGCGCATACGATATAAGATCCGGCGCCCGAGGGATGAACGACATGATCCACGCGACGAGGCCACGGCCGTCCCTGCTCGCCGTCCTGATCTTCTCGATTCCCGTCCTCGCCCCTGCGGCCACCGCGCCGCGCGCGAACGAGCCGCCCGCCCGCCCGGGCGCGCTAGGCGGCGGGACGACGCTCCTGCCGAACGGCTGGCGCATCGCGCCGGCCGGACGGCACGTCACCGTCGGCGACCTTCCCCTGGCCATGGTGGAGTCGCCGGACGGCCGCTACCTGATCGTGAGCAACGACGGCTACGCGAAGCCGACGCTCACGGTGGTGGACGTCGCGCGCCTGAACGTGAAGAGCCGCCTCCCTCTCGACAACGCCTGGCTGGGGCTCGCCTGGCACCCGGACGGCAAACGCCTGTTCTCGTCGGGAGCGGGGGAGAGCAGCGTGCGCGAGCTCCTCTGGGAGGCCAGCGGCGTCCTCACCCCGGGCCCCCGCATCGACCTCAAGCGTCCGACGAGCGAAAGCTTCGTGGCCGGGGTCGCCGTCTCTCCGGATGGATCGCGCGTGTTCGCCGTACACGCCCTGGGCGAGCTGCTCTCCGCGATCACGCTGGGCAGCGAAGGCATGCCGGTCGTCACTCAGGTGGAGCTTCCCGCCGAAGGCTACACGGCCCTGGTCACACCCGACGGGCGCAGCCTCTACGTCTCGCTCTGGGGCGGAGCGAAGGTGCTCGCCTTCGATCCCGTCACTCTCGAGCCACGAGGCACGATCGCGGTCGGCGAGCATCCAAGCGCGATGGTGCTGTCGAAGGACGGCACGCGGCTGTTCGTGGCCTGCGCGAACACGAACGCGGTGTGGGTCGTCGACCTCGCGACGCAGACGGCGCGGGAGCAGATCTCGGTTGCCCTCTATCCCGGTGCCCCCGCGGGCAGCACGCCCAACGGTCTCGGGCTGTCATCCGACGGCGAGACCCTGCTCGTGGCCAGCGCCGACAACAACGCCGTCGCGGTGGTCGACGTCCGCCGGCCCGGCGCGAGCGTCGTGAAGGGATTCATCCCGACTGGCTGGTACCCGACGGCCGTGCAGTTCAGTCGTGACGGCGAGCGCATCTACGTCCTGAGCGGCAAGGGCCTCACGTCGATGGCCAACCCCCGCGGCCCCCAGCCCGGGGTGACGACGACCCCAGGACAGTTCACGGGCTCGATGCTCCAGGGCTCGCTGTCGGTGGTGCCCGTTCCCGACGCCGCGCAGCTCGCCGCCTACACGAAGACGGTCCTCGCGCTCACGCCCTACACCGACGCCGCACGGCTCGCGCCGGCCCAGGCGCCGGCGGGGTCGCCCATCCCCGGCAAGGTCGGCGATCTCTCGCCCATCAAGCACGTCTTCTACGTCATCCGCGAGAACCGGACCTACGACCAGATCCTGGGCGACCTGGAAAAGGGCAACGGCGATCCCACCCTGTGCCTGTTCGGCGAGGAGGCGACGCCCAACGCGCACGCCCTGGCCCGCGAGTTCGTGCTGCTCGACAACTTCTACGTGGACGCCGAGGTCAGCTACAGCGGGCACGCCTTCTCGACCGCGGCCTACGCGACCGACTTCGTCAACAAGGTCTGGCCGATGAACTACGCCCATCGCGGGGGAAAGTACCTGAGCGAAGGCGGCGGGACACAGCGCAACCCCTATGGCAACGTCACCGCCCCGGAGCACGGCTACATCTGGGACGCGGCCAAGCGCGCGGGCAAGACCGTGCGCAGCTACGGCGAGTTCGCGACGCGGGACGAGGGCCGGCACGCCCAGGCCGCGGAAGCAACCCGCGCCGGTGGAGCGGGTCCGATCGAGGCCACCGTGCCCGGGCTCCGCGGCCTGGTGAGCCCGACCTACCCGCCCTGGGACCTGAGCATTCCCGACAACCAGCGCGTGGACGTCTGGCAGAAGGAGTTCGCCGAGTACGAGAAGAGCGGCGACCTGCCCGCGCTCTCCATCATCCGCCTCGGCAACGACCACACGTCGGGCACGAACCCGGCGTATCCCACCCCGACGGCGATGATCGCGGAGAACGACCTCGCCCTCGGCCGCCTCGTGGACACCATCACCCGCAGCTCGTACTGGAAGCAGTCCGCCATCTTCGTGCTGGAGGACGACGCGCAGAACGGGCCCGATCATGTCGATGCGCACCGGTCGGTGGCGTTCGTGGCCAGCCCCTACGTGCGCCGGGGGGCGGTGGACAGCACGCTGTACACCACGTCGGGAATGCTGCGCACGATCGAGCTCATCCTGGGCCTGCCCCCCATGAGCCAGTACGACGCGGCCGCGGCCCCGATATACCGCTCCTTCCAGACCTCGCCCGTCTTCACGCCGTACACGCACCGCCCGGCGCGCGTCCGCCTGGACGAGCGGAACGACGCGTCCGCGCCTGGGGCGGCGGCGTCCATGGCCATGGACTTCTCCGAGCCCGACCGCGCCCCGGACCTCGAGCTCAACGAGATCGTGTGGAGGGCCGTGCGCGGCGCGCAGGCGACGATGCCGCCGCCCGTGCGCGCCGCCTTCGTGCGGCCGATCGGCGCGGACGAGGACGAGCAGGGCGCGGACGAGGACGACGATCGCCGCTGAGCGTCAGCGCTCGGCGCCTTTGAACTCGAAGACCAGGAACTCCGCCGGGAACGCCTCGCGGTTACGGACGACGCGCTTGTCGCCGGGTCCCAGCCATTGGCTTCGGCCCAGCTCCTCCCCCGTGAGCGCGATCAGCAGCGCGGGCTCGGCGCCCGCGGAGAGATCGCACGGGAGCTCCGGGGCACAGGAGCGACGCGCCATGCGCAGGTGGTCGTCCTCGAACTGCGGCTTCGAGACGTTCTCGCCGGGGGGATGGCTCTCGGGGTAGAAGCGGCCGCGGAGCGGGGTGTCCATGGGCATCCGCTTGAGCTCGACACGCAAGAACTCGCTGGGAGAGTCGCCCGGATTCTCCACCTCGTGGACCTCCTGGACGGCGCGGGCCAGCCGGACGGCGCCGGCCACCGTCGCCGGCCGGCCGATGACGCCGTAGCTGAGGCCGATGTGCTTGAAGAGGACCGGACCGCTGTCACTCAGGTAGACGAACGCGGTCGGGACTTTCGGATGATCGTGGGCGGGGAGCGTGGCGTGCGCCTCGTACCGCACGTGAACCACGCGCACCCATTCGTTCTCGAAGTCCAGCCGATAGCTGCCGGGAAGGATCTTCAGCGGATCCTGGGCCCAGGCCGCGGGCGCCCGCCCGAGGGCCAGCACGGCGAGTGACGCCAGGAATAGTCGTCCGACGAGCGACGCGCGGATGTCTTGAGCCACGGCGGTCTCCTCACTGCCCCCCGCGAGCTTCTCCTTGACAGGCTCGGCGGCGTCGCGATATCGTTGTCACCCGCAACTATATGGCATTTCCCGACGCATTGACAAGGCGCCCGCGGCGACCCCTTCCCGCGGACGGCACGTTGCCCCAGGACGCGCGGGCGGTCCACGAGGCGCTGTCCGACCTCGTGCGCGTCTATCAGTTCCGCGACCGCGACCGGATCTGCTGCCATGACGTCTCCGTCACCCAGTGCTACGCGCTGGAGGCCCTCATTCGCCGGGGGCCGGTCACGCTGGGCGAGTTGGCGGCGGAGCTGTACCTGGACAAGAGCACGGCCAGCCGGGTGGTCGCCGCCCTCGAGCGGAAGCGCTACGTCGCACGGTCTCCCCATCCGACGGACGGACGCGCGGTGCTGCTGCGGCCCACCGCGGCGGGGGATCGCCTCTACACGATGATCCGCAAGGACCTGATCGAAGAGGCGACGGCGCTCCTCCGCGATTTCGCGCCGAACGTCCGCAAGGCGGCGGCGCAGATCATGGGCCGCCTCGCGCGCGCGGCGGCGGCGCGGTCGGGGCTGGGCGAGGGCGCCGCCTGCTGCTCGAAGTGATCCGGAATCAGGCGCGACCATTTGTCCTCGGGACGCGGCCTGCTGCGGCCCGAAGGCGAAGGAGGAATGTGGAAGACGTCAGCAGATCATCCGCTCTTTCATACGTCTCGACCCGACGCGGCGCGGGATAGAGTCAAAAGGGATGTTTGCCCTCCTGTTGCTTCTCAGCGTCCAGATCGGCCCCGCGACGCAGGGGACGCCGAACCGCCAGCCGCAGCTCGTGGCTCGCGGTGACGAGGTCGCCGTGGCCTACGGCGCCGGAAACGCCATCTACTTCGCCGCATCCGCGGATGGCGCGGCGACGCTCGGATCGCCGGTGATGGTTTCTTCCCAGGGCGAGCTTGCGCTGGGGATGCACCGCGGGCCTCGCGTCGCCTACACGGGCCAGGGCATCGTGATTTCCGCCGTGGTGGGCCAGCAAGGGAAAGGCAAGGACGGCGACGTCATGGCCTGGCGGTCCCTGGACGGCGGGAAGAGCTGGTCGGCACCCGTGCGTGTGAACGACGTCCCCGGCTCGGCCCGCGAAGGCCTTCACGCCATGGCCTTCGGCGGCCGCGACACGCTGTTCACGGCCTGGCTCGATCTGCGCGAGAAAGGAACGCAGATCTACGGCTCGGTGTCGAGGGACGGAGGCGCCACGTGGTCGGAGAACAGGCTCGTGTATCGGTCGCCCTCCGGCACGGTGTGCCAATGCTGTCATCCCTCGGTCGCCGTGGACCGTTCCGGCGTCATCCTCGTCATGTTCCGTAATGCCGTGGAGGGATCGCGCGACATGTACCTCGCCCAGTCGGCCAACGGCGGGAAGACCTTCGAGGCGGCGCAGAAGGTCGGCGCGGGGACGTGGAAGCTGGAGGCCTGCCCCATGGATGGCGGCGGCGTGACGGTGGACGAGAAGGGCCGGGTGGCGACGATCTGGCGGAGAGAAGGAAGCGTGTTCGCGACCCGCGAGGGCGAGGCCGAGAAAGCGCTGGGCCTGGGCCGGAACCCCACGGCGGTGGCGACGAAAGCCGGCCTTTACGGCGCCTGGACGGAAGGGACCTCCGTGCGGGTCGAGACGTGGGGCGCGGCGGAGCCGGAGACGGTGGACGAGGACGGGGCGTTCCCCGCGCTGGCAGTGGTCCGCGACGGCTCCGCCGTGGTGGCCTGGGAGTCGAAAGGTGCGATCGTGATCCGGAAGGTTCGCTAGGCCTGGCGATCTTCTACCGGCGCTGCTTGGCGCAGGAGCAGTCCTTCGGACAATTGCACTTGCCGCCGATATCGCACGCGCAGCTCGAACGACCACAAGCGGAACACTTCATCGGACACCTCCTTGCGAACCGTCAATTCCAGTATCGCGAATCCCTCCGCCTCCGGGTGGCCCCGTCGCTCAATCCGCTCACCGCAGCTCCCCCCGCACGAAGAGCATGAAGGACCGCGGTCGCCGGCTGCCGTAGTCGCGCTCGATCTCGGCGGGCACGAAGTGAAGGCTGCCGAGACCGCCGATGCCCAGGGCGAGGTGCCCCCACCGCGCCACGTCGAAGATGTAGCCGGCGCTGGCTTTCCCCACGTCGAACGCCTCGTGCGCGTGCGCTCCGCTCTCGAACAGCTCGTCCTTCTGCGCGGTCTCGCCGCGGCCGAAGACGGTGTGGCGGCCCGTGCGCAGGGTCGATTCGAGGAGGACCGCGTTCGTGCGGCCGCCGGGATCCTTCGCGTTGTGGCCCCAGGCCAGCGTGCTCTGCCAATTCGATCCCCCGCTCCGCGGGCGGTTGTAGGTCACGGAAGCGGTGGTGCGATTGACGGCGATACCCGGCTCGAGCTGCTCGGGCTCGCTCAGATGTCCGTAGCTCACCTGTAACGACCAGTTCGCGGAGGGATTCAAGGTGACGCGTCCCGAGCCGGAGTTGAACCGGGGCGCCTCGATGTCCCAGCGGTTCTCGTCGGGCTCGGATCCGTTGAACGCCGATGCTTCGACCTTCCACCGCCCCCACGTGAGGCCGGCGGTGGCCACGCCAAAGGTGATGTGCGACGAGTCCAGCCAGTGGTGGCCGATGGGCGCCTCCGGCAGCTCCATCCCGGAGAACCGGTGCATGAACGTCGGCGGCCCCAGGGCCGGCTCGCCGGGAAGGCCGAAATAGCCGAAGACGGAGCCGCGCTTGCCCAGGGGATGGCTGTACACCGCAGCCAGCTCCATGAAGAGATCGTGTGGGTGCTGGCGGTCGATCAAAGGAGTGCGCCCGTCTGCCGTCTCGCCGGTCTGCAGGAGCAGCGGGTAGCCGGCCTTCCCGACCGTGGCGGGATCGATGGAAAGCATCGCGCGCAGACCGAAGGTGCCGCGCATCGCGGGCCTCTGCGCCATGACCATGAGCATGGTCGGCCCGAAGACGTCGTCGTCGCCGCGCGGACCGCCCTGGTGGTCGTACACCACGTCGGCGAAGCCGTGCACCATGCCCGTCCAGGCGCCCCGCGTCCAGTGAATTCCTTCCATGGGGCTCGAATCCGGCTGCCAGCTCGTTCCCGTCGCCTCGCGCGACATGGGATAAGGGCCGAGGAAGCCCTTCATTTCGTGCATCGCGTGACCAGCCATCCCGTGCATCCCCGGCATCTGGTGGCTCATCGGGTGTTGCGGCATGGGCGAGGGTGAGCCCGGCGACGGTGAGGGAGAGGGCGATGGGGCCGGCGCCGCGGGCGGATGATGGCCCTCGTGCTGGGCCCAGATGCGTCCGGGCATGGCGAGCGTCACTGCGGCCAGGAAGACGAGTCGAGCGTGCATGTTTCGATCCTCGGACGATGAATGAAGACAGGCGCGGGAAGGCCAGACGAACGGCAGTGATCCGGCTTCGCGCGGGCGGTCAGGCCGATGGGAGGACGATCAGACGCGCAGGGCGAGCGTGAGCGGCGGCGAGTGGAATGAGCGGGGCGCGGACGAGGGCGGCTCGTTCAGCCGGAGGCTGGCCTCACAGTGAAGGAATGCCGCGGGGACGACGCTAACTGCGGGCACGGCTTGCGGGTCGATGCGGATGGCCGTCGCCCGCTCCGCCCGCCCTTCCATGCAGCACGGCGGAGGAGCAGCCGACCAACCATTCTTGCAGCAGTCGTGCGCCGCGAATGGGCCGGCGGAGGCGCCGGGCATGAAGCAGAGCCCGCGCGTTCCCGATCCGGCGAGGGCCGCCGCCGCGACGAGCACGCACCAGAGGCGCGGTCCGCAAGCGAGCGTCATCCCCGCGATCACACCACCGGAACGGCCACGGGTCAAGGCAAGACCGCCACACGATCCTCGACTTCGGCATTCCCCTTCCAGAGCAGGTAGATCGCTGGATAAACAAGAAGTTCCATCACGAACGAAGTCGCCAGTCCGCCGACCATGGGGGCCGCGATGCGCTTCATGACGTCGGCGCCGGTGCCCGTCGACCACATGATCGGCATGAGGCCCATGAAGGCGGCGGTCACCGTCATCATCTTGGGCCGCACGCGCTTGACCGCGCCGTGCACGATCGCCTCCTCCAGGTCCTTGCGATTTCGAAGCAGGCCCTTCTCGCGCGCCTCGTCGTACGAGAGATCGAGGAACAGGAGCATGAACACTCCCGTCTCCGCGTCGAGGCCCATTAGGGCGATCATGCCCACCCAGGCCGCGATCGAGACGTTGTACCCGAGCATCCACATCAGCCAAACCGCGCCCACGACCGAGAACGGAACCGCGAGAAGCACGATGCCCGCCTTGGCCGCGGATCCGGTGTTGGCATACAGCAGGAACGCGATGAGGAAGATGGTGATGGGCAGGACGAGCTTGAGACGCTCGCGCACGCGCAGCATGTTCTCGTACTGGCCGCTCCATTCGATCGAGTAGCCGGGCTCGAGCTTGACGGAGGCCGTGACCGCTTCCTTCGCGCGTTCGACGAACCCGCCGATGTCGCTCTCGCCGGTGTCCACGTACACGTAACCAGAGAGCAAGCCGTTCTCGTTGCGCACCATCGAAGGCCCCTGCACCGTGCGCAGCTCCGCGAGCTGCGCGATCGGCACCTGCGCGCCGGCTGGCGTGCGGACGAGGACCTCGCCCAGCCGTGAGAGGTCGTCCCGCAGCTCGCGCGGATATCGGACGTTCACGGGGAAGCGCGCGCGCCCCTCGATCGTGGTGGTCACGTTCTCGCCGCCCACCGCGGCCATGATCGCGGTTTGGGCATCGGCCACGGTCAGGCCGTAGCGGGCAAGGCTCTCCCGCTTGAGGTCGAAGTCGAGGAAGTAGCCGCCCGCCACGCGCTCGGCAAAGACGCTGCGCGTGCCCTTGACGCGCCGCAACGCCTCCTCGACCTGCTGGCCGACGGCTTCGATCTTCTTGAGGTCGGGACCGAAGACCTTCACCCCGATCGGGGTGCGGATGCCCGTGGTGAGCATGTCGATGCGGTTCTTGATCGGCATGGTCCAGGCGTTGGTCGTCCCCGGGAACTTCATGGCCGCGTCCATCTCGTCGACCAGCTCTTCGTACGACAGGTGATCGGGCCAGATGCGGCGCAGCACCATGTCCTCGAGCCATTCCGGCGCCCATCGCGAGTACCAACGGTCCTTGGACCGCCACTCGGATTGCGGTTTCAGGTTCACGACCGTCTCCACCATGGACAGGGGAGCGGGATCGGTGGAGGTCTCGGCGCGGCCGGCCTTGCCGTGGACTTGCACGACCTCCGGGAACGTCATGAGGACGCGGTCCTGGGCCTGTAGCCAGTTGCTCGCTTCTGCGACCGAGATGCCAGGCAGCGTCGTCGGCATGTAAAGGATCGTGCCCTCGTTCAGCCGCGGCATGAACTCGTGCCCGAGGGACAGGTAGGCGGGCACGGTCGTAAGGACGACCAGCAACGCCGTCCCGGTCACCGCTTTGGGGTGGCGGAGGACGAAACGGCAGGCGGGTTCGTAGACCGCGAAGAGCGCGCGGCTGATGGGGTGGCGTTCCTCCGGGTAGTATCGGCCGACCGTGACCGTGTTCCACGCTTGACTGATCCAACGTGGCCGGAAATGCGTCCAGTGCATGCGCGTGAACATCATTCGCAGGGCCGGGTCGAGCGTGAGCGCCAGCACCGCCGCCATGAACATGGTGAGGTTCTTCGTCCAGGCCAGCGGCCGGAACAAGCGGCCCTCCTGATCGACGAGGGTGAAGATGGGAAGAAAGGCGACGGCGATGACGAGCAGTGAGAAGAACACGGAGGGCCCGACCTCGAGCAGCGCTTCCAGCCGGACCTTGTGGAAGTCGCCGTGGCCGCCCTCGCTCTGCCAGCGCTCGAGCTTCTTGTAGGCGTTCTCCACCTCGACGATGGCGCCGTCCACGAGGACGCCGATGGAGATCGCAATCCCCGCCAGCGACATGATGTTGGAGGAGATGCCCATGAGGGACATGGGGATGAAGGCCAGCAGCACGGAGACGGGAATGGTGACGATGGGCACGATCGCGGACGGGATGTGCCAGAGGAAGACGAGGATGACGAGGCTGACGATGAGGATCTCGACGACGAGGTCGTGCTCGAGGCTGTCGATCGCGCGCTCGATGAGGTCGGACCGGTCGTAGGTCGTGACGATCCGGACTCCTTCCGGGAGCGAAGGCCGGATCTCGTCCAGCCTCTGCTTGACGCGATCGATGACCGCGCGCGCGTTCTCGCCCTGGCGCATGACCACGACTCCGCCGGCCACGTCGCCGCGGCCGTTGAAATCGCTCACACCGCGGCGGAGCTCCGGTCCCAGGGCGACCCAGGCGACGTCACGCACGAGCACGGGAGTGCCCGTCGCGTCTGCTTTCAGTACGACCGCCTCCAGGTCCTCCTTCTGCTTCACGTAACCGCGGCCGCGCACCATGAACTCACGTCCGCCCATCTCCAGAAGTCGGCCGCCGACATCCTGGTTGCTCTTGCGGACCGCGTCCGCGACGTCGGTGATCGACAGGCCGTAGCTCCGCAGACGGCTGGGGTCCACCGTGATCTGGTATTGCTTGACGAATCCGCCGAAGGAGGCGACCTCGGCCACGCCCGGTACGGACTGGAGACGGTAGCGAAGGTTCCAGTCCTGGAGCGCGCGCAGGTCGGCGGAGGAGTTCCGCCTGGACTCGTCGATCAGCGCGTACTGGAACACCCAGCCGACACCCGTGGCGTCCGGACCCAGTTCGGTGGTGACACCCTGGGGCAGCAGAGGCTGGATCTTGCTCAGGTACTCGAGCACGCGGCTGCGCGCCCAGTAGAGGTCGGTCCCGTCCTGGAAGATGACGTAGACATACGAATAGCCGAAGTCGGAGAAGCCGCGGACCACCTTCACGTGCGGCGTGCCGAGGAGGGCGGCCACGATCGGGTAGGTGACCTGGTCCTCGATGATGTCGGGACTGCGGTCCCAGCGCGAGTACACGATCACCTGGGTGTCGGAGAGGTCGGGGATCGCGTCCACCGGGATGTGGCGCAGGGTGTAGATGCCGTAGAGGACGGCCACGGCAGTCACGGCGAGCACGAGGAACTTGTGCTCGGCGCTGAACCGGATGACGGCGCGGACCATGTCAGCGTCCGTCGGTGGAGCGCGCGATCGCCGCGCGGAGGCTGGATTCCGAGTCGAGCAGGAAGTTGGCGGAGACGACCACCCGCTCGCCGGCGGCGAGGCCGCGCCGCACTTCGTATCCGCCGGTCACACGGGCCCCCAGCGCGACCTCGCGCGGCTCGTAGTGCCCGTCGCCCTTGTCCACGAACACGAGCGTGCGCTCTCCGGTCGGGATGACCGCGCTCTCCGGCACGGTGAGGGCGGCGGACGGTGAGCCCTCGAGGGAGACGTCGACGAACATGTCCGGCTTCAGCACGCCGCCCGCGTTGTCGACGTCGATGCGCGCTTCCACCGTGCGGGTGTCGGGTTTGACGGTGGGGGAGACGAAGGTCACGGTACCGGTCCATTCCCCGGCCGGCGGAGTCGCCAGGGTGACGCGCGCGGGGAGGCCCACGCGCACGGAACCGAGGTCCTTCTCGTAGACCTCGGCCAGGATCCAGACGTGGGACAGGTCGGCGATCTCGTAGAGGCGATCGGCGGGGGAGACCTTCATCCCTTCGACGGCTGTCTTCTCCACTACGATCCCGGACACGGGTGAGCGCAGGGTGACGGTCCGGTGCGGCGTGCCCGTCTTCTCCAGCGCCGCGATCTCGTCGGGCCCGACGTCGTATGAGCGCAGTCGCTGACGCGAGGCTTCGGCCAGCTCCGCGCCACCGCTGGCCACGCCGGGCACTGAAGAACCGCCCAGGCGCGTCTGCGCCCCGCGCGCGACGAGGTACTCCTTCTGCGCGGCGACCAGCTCCGGACTGTAGATGGTGAGCAAGGGCTGGCCCTTCCGTACCGGCTTGCCCGTGAAGTCGACGATGAGCTTCTCGACGTAGCCTTCGTATCTGGCGTGGACGACCTCGCGCCGCCGCTCATCCATGGCGACGCGGCCGACGGTGCGTATGCTGCCGCCCGTGAACCCAGAACCCACGGGGACGCTGCGGATGCCGAGAAGGCGCGCCCGCTCCGCGGGCACCTTGACCGCCGCGCGACCCTCCACCGTGGAGCCGCCCTGCGCTTGGTCCGCGTAGACGGGGACGTAGTCCATTCCCATGTCGTCCCTTGCCGGTTTGTCGGAATGGATCGACGCGTCCATGGGATGTCTGTAGAACCTCTTTTCCAGCTTCATCCCGCAGATCGGGCATTCGCCCGGCTTGTCCCGGACGATCGTGGGGTGCATGGGACAGAAGTACTCGGCGTCGGCGTGGGCGGCATGGCCGCCGGCGCTTGCGCGGTACCACGCGGCAAAGCCGATCCCGCCGGCGACGAGCACCGCGGCGAGGACCACAGCGGTCTTCCTGTTCCCGCTCCGCACGACTTATCTCATCCCCGGAGCGGAGCTCGCCATCGTCCTGCTCGCCGAACTCTCGGCCGGCGAGCCCATCGACCCTCCGCCCCCGCTCGTGCTCCGGCCGTGCATGAGAAGCGAGTCGATCGCCATCGGCGGCTCGAGGCTCGCTTCTTCGAGACGCGTCATCTCGGTCGCATGTGCGGCGACGACCCGCAAGTAGTCCGTCCGGTCCTCGAGCACGGCCGCCGCCGCATCGAGGACGGCAATTTGCGAGCCCTGGCCGGCCGCGTAAGTCGCGGTGGCCGACTGCACGGCAGTCTCACCCTGCGGCAGAAGGCCCTCGCGGTACGTCGATTCGATCGCCGCCGCGGCGTCCAGGAGCGCCAGACGCTGCTCCACCGCGGACCTCAGGCGCAGGCGGACGTCCTGGACGTGGGCGTTGCTGGCGGCAAGGCGCGCTTGTGCCTCGGCGACGGCGCCTCGCGCGCGGGCCCGGGAGGGAAGCATGACCTTCGCGCTCACCTGCCACATGGGCGGGAGGCCGCCTCGGTTGATCGCCGCGCCTTCGACGTTGAAGTCCGGCTTGAATTCGAGCCGGGCCAGGTCCAGTGCGCGCTGGTCGCGCGCAATCGCCTGTTCCGCCGCCCGCAACTCGGGGCTGGCCGCCTCCGCGGCGGAGACGATCTCTTCCGGCGTCCGGGAGTCCAGAGCAATGGTCAGGACCGTCGGCGTCTCGATGGGCGTGTCCGGCGGGCGGCCGAGGAGCGAATTGATCTCCGCCAGCCGCGCGCGGGCCTCGGCATGATGCTGCGCATGGACCGCATTGAGACGAGTCCCTTCGACCTGCGCGCGCAGCATCTCCTGCTGCGATCCGACGGCCGACGCATAACGGACGCGTGCCGTCTCGCGGACCTCGTCCCAGACCTTGCGGTGCTCGAGGGCCAGCGCGGCCAGGCCGCGGGCCAGCACGAGCCCGTAGTAGGCACGCTTGACCGACGCGACGAGGCTCAGTCGGACACGCTGCACGGCGAACGCGGCCAGCTCGGCATCGGCCTGGGCGACCTGTCGGCGCAGACCCAGCTTGCCGGGATAGGGAATCTCCTGGCCCGCCGATACGCCGAGCATCGTCATCGGCTCGCTTCCGAGGCTGGGTGCCACCCCGTCGTTCTGATAGAAGAGACCCACCATCGGACCGGGGCGGCTGCCCGCTTGAACGGGGCGGGCGGCGGCGGCTTGCTCGAGCTGCTGGGCGGCGACGAGCTGCGGATTGAGCGCGATGGCCTCGTCGATCAGGCCCTGCAGGACGCTGTCTGGACGGGCAGGAACATCGGCGTGGGTTGGCGCCGACGTGGCCAAGACGACGGTGCCTACGGCAAAGGCAAGACTTCGAACCGACATCGAACACCTCTCGAGAGAAACCGGGCGCGTCCCGACGTGGTCGCGATCAGACGCGAAGGATGCGAGGTGGAGAGCTCGAGACGGTGACCGGAGCGGTAGGGACAGCTTGCGGCGGGACGGCGACGTTGAGGGGGGTCTCACCGGCGAACGTCGGGAGCGTGGCCGCCACCTGCGCTCCGCCATGCGAGACGCCGGGAGTCACGGAACAGCAGTCGCGGTCAGCGGCGCGAATGCCGTCGTCACTCGGGCAGCAAGCGTGATCGGCCATGGCCGGTCCCGTCAGGCAGGCCGCGAGGCACACCGCCACGAAGGACAGGCCATAGCCCAGGGCAAGGACGAGAGCGCCGAACCGCCGCATCTCGTCCATGGGAACACCGCACGGGTGGCAAGTCAACCGCGGGCGGCGCAGGGCGAGGGATCGCCCGGCGAGGATCTGCTCAGGAGAAGGCGCGGATCGCGAAGTAGCTGATGGCGGCCACCGCGGCCGAGAGGGGGATGGTCAGGACCCAGGCCCAGACGATCTTGCCGGCCACGCCCCACTTGACCGCGGAGATGCGCCGGGTGGCCCCCACGCCGATGATCGCGCCCGTGATGGTGTGCGTCGTGGACACGGGGATGCCGAGGCGCGTGGCCAGGAAGAGCGTGATCGCGCCCGAGGTCTCGGCGCAGAAACCCCCGAAGGGCTGCAGCTTCGTGATCTTCGTGCCCATGGTCTTCACGATGCGCCAGCCTCCGAACATCGTGCCCAGCGCGATGGCGGCGTGGCTGATGAGGATGACCCAGAGCGGCACCTCGAAGGTCTTCAGGTAGCCGCCGGTGACGAGCAGGCCGGTGATGATGCCCATCGTCTTCTGGGCATCGTTGCCGCCGTGGCCCAGGCTGTAGAGCCCCGCCGAGACGAGCTGCAGGCGCCGGAAGAGCTGATCGAGCTTGAACGGGTGCCAGCGGCGGAAGATCCAGGTCACCGACACCATGAGGACGAAGCCGAAGAACATCCCCATCACGGGAGCCAGCACGATGAAGATGAGGGTCTTGGTCCAGCCGGAGATGAGGATGGCCCCCGGCCCCGCCTTGGCCACCGCCGCCCCCGCGTAGCCGCCGATCAGCGCGTGTGAGGAGGACACGGGCAGGCCGTAGTACCAGGTGAAGAGGTTCCAGGTGATGGCGCCGATGAGGCCGGCCAGGATGACCTCGTTGCTGACGGCGGAGAGGTCGATCATCCCCTTGCCCATCGTCTTCGCCACCGCGGTGCCCATCACGAAGGCGGCCACGAAGTTGAAGAACGCCGCCCACAGCACGGCCTTCTTGGGCGAAAGCACGCGCGTGGAGACCACGGTCGCGATGGAGTTCGCCGCGTCGTGGAAGCCGTTGAGGAAGTCGAACGTCAGCGCGACGAGGATGATGACGACGACGGCGGTGAAGGACGTCGACACGTGCGCGCCGCCTCAGGCGTTCTTGATGACGACGTTGCCGAGGACGTGGGTGAACTCCTTGCACTCGTCGCAGGCGTCCTCCAGCCCCTGGTAGACCTCTTTCCACTTCATGATCTCGATCGGAGTCTTGCCGTCCCCGCCCCGGAACAGGTCGGCGATCACGCTGAAGTAGACGGCGTCGGCGTCGTTCTCGAGCTGGGAGATGCGGACGATGGACTCGTGGATCTCCTTCTCGTTGGTGAGGTCCCACACCATCCCGGTGGCCTTGTGAATCTCCTCCACCATGGCCACGATGATCTCCGCGAACTTGCGCAAGGGCTCCGGCGACTCCGAGATCTCGAAGAGGATCAGGTACTGGGCCACCCCTTCCATGTAGTCGAGGATGTCGTCGAGGTCGGTGGCGATGGTGCGGATGTCCTCGCGGTCGAGAGGGGTGATGAAGGTCGAGTTGAGGGCGTTGAAGATGTCGCGGGTGATGAGGTCGCCGTCGTGCTCGAGGGCCTTGAGCTGGCCGACCTTGGCCCGGCGGTCGTCGAGGCTGGTGCTGCGCGCGATCTCGAGGAAGAGGCGCGCCGAGCTCAGGAGGTGCTGGGTGTCCTTGTCGAGCAGCTCGTGGAACCGCTCTTCCTTGGGCATGAAGAACTTGACGATCTTGTCGCCTCGCACGCGGGCCTCCTGGACGGTGATGTATCTTGACGACGGTTCGACGGCTTTATGACGCTGGTGTGACCAAAGGCTATCACACGGCGGACGCCGATCGGTCGCCCGCGGGGTCACAGTCAGCGGGCTTGAGGCTCGACCACGCGCCGCCACGTCTCGAGGAGAAGACGCGTGACCTCGCCGGACGGCGGCTCGGCCACGGCGGGCACGTCCAACCGGACGCCGTACTGCTTGAGGCGATTCCACGGGTTGTCCGGATCCGTGCCCAGCACCTTCACGTCCGGGTTGGCGGGGCGGAACCCGAAGGCGAGGGCGCGTGTCTGCACTTCCGGCGAGAGGAGGAACTCGCGCAGGTCGCGCGCGGCCGCGCGCTGGTCGGGCGTGACCCAGCTCCCCTTGAGCACGACGAAGGGATGGTTCGACCACAGCGTGGGCTTGGGGTAGTAGACGGAGAGGTTGCCCCAGCGGCCCTGCGCGGCGGCCATGTCCGAGATGGCCACGCTCTCGTAGTTCCAGATGAGGTCGTACTTCGACGGGCCGTACAGGATCATCTCCCGCATGTAGGTGCCGGACGAGGTCCCGAACTTGCCGACCGCGGTCTCCACCTCGCGCAGCCACTTCTGGAACCCCTCGTTCAGGATGTCGGCGGGCTTGAGGCCGCTGTGCTTGTGATGGAAGCCGTAGGCCATGAGGATGACCGTCTGCAGTCCCGAGTTCGACGCGTTGGGCGCGGTGTGGCCGGGCTTGACGTAGCCCCAGTCCGCGGAGCCGCCCACTCCCATCCATCCTTTCGGGTTGGTGGCCAGGGCGTGGATGACCGCCCAGTCCGTGGGGTCGCCCTTGGCCGCGGCCGCCATCACCTTGGCGCGCTCCTCCCACACGATCATCACGAGCGGGGTGAGGACGAGGGGCTGGGGGCCGAGGTCCCCGTTGCGCTCCACGATGGTCGTGCCCTTCTGCAGCGACCACTCCGTGTCGAGCAGGTTGAGCGCGATCTCGTCCGCGGGTGACCAGACCACGGGCGTCTCGCGCCCGTCCGCGATGGCGCGGATGGCGTCGATGGTGCCCATGGGCTTGAGCGCGACCTCGACCTCCGGCTTCCTCTGCGCGTACTCGTCCACCGCCGCCTTGAGCCACTTCTCCTTCTCGGAGCCGTAGAGGACGGTGAGCTTGACCGTCGCGGCCTTGCGCGTGGGCGCGGCGGACGCGCCGGGCGTGGCCACGGACGCCCCGCGGCTCAGCACGCCGTAGTGGTGGAGCCCGTAGCCCAGAAGGGCGAGGCCCGAGACGAACATCAGCAGCCGCCCGGCCTTGGTCACGGTCGTCGGAGGCACGTTTCTCTCCTAGAAGAACGTCGCCAATTCCGCGTACACCGCGCGGATGTCCTTGGGCGTGCCGGAGAAGAACGCGCCCCCGCCCGCTTCCGCCAGCCGCTGCAGCGCGCCCACGTCCGCCTTGGCCCCGTAGGCGATGGTGAAGATGCGCGGCGTCTCCTCGCCGGGCGCGCCCCCCTCGCTCGCGCGCTGGCCCAGCATCGCCAGCAGCGCGTCGAGCTTGACCTTGCTGTCGGTGTCCTCGCCGTCGGTGAGGACGACCACGGCGCGCGCCGCGCCCTTCTCTTCGCCCGGCGCGGGCGCGAACGTCTGCAGGAGCGAGTCGTACAGCGCCGTCCCCCCGTCCGCGAAGCTGGACTCGATGGCCTGGACGAGGCGCGGGCGCGATGCGGCCAGCTTCTCCGGCCGGTCCGACACCCAGTGCGGCGCGTTCGAGAACAGCATCACGCGCGCGGCGTCGGCGTCGGGCAGGCTCTCCAGGAAGAGCCGCGCGCCCGCCTTGGCCTGCTTGAGCGGATCGCCCGCCATCGATCCGGAAGTGTCGATGACGAACGTGATCGACACCGGACGCTTCACGCTCTCGAACCCCTCGAGCACGCGGCGCGTCACCGCCACCGTGGGGTTGGGCAGGACGTTCTTGGGCTGGGCGGGGTCGATCCCGTGGGCGGCGTCGAGCGGCGAGCCCAGCGCGATGCTCGGATCGACGGGACGGAAGCCGAATCGGGTCATGGCCGCGCGCTGGCGCTCGGGCGCGAGCAGGAAGGCGCGGAAGGCCTCCGCCCCTTCCCGCTGTTCGGGCGTCACCGAGGGCACGTCGAGGATCGCGTAGGGATGATCGGACCAGAACGTGCCTTCGCGCGGATAGACGGCCACCACCGGGAAGGGCTTGTCGCGGTACTTCGGCGAGGTCGCGCTCTCCACCACGAGGTTCTCGTAGAGGACGGCGGCGGAGAGATAGCCGGGCCCGCGCGCGAACATCTTGTCCGCGAAGAAGCCGGTCGAGCGCCCGTAGTGCACGACGCTGGCCTGGACGCGCCGCACGAAGGGGGCGGCCCGGTCCACGTCCGCCGGCTGCATGTCCCGCGTCTTGCCCGCGCCGGCGTAGGTGGCCGCGAGCAGGGCCAGCGCTCCCGAATTGCTGTACCGAGGGTGGGTATGACCGAACTTGAACGCGCCCCACTCCGGATGGCCGAAGCGCGACCAGCCCGCGCCGCTCGTCGCGAAGGCGCCGATCTCTCCCCATCCGACGGCCTTTTCCGGCCAGCCCAGCGCGCGCGCCATCGGCTCCCACATCGCGATCACGACGGGGGAGAGGACGAGGGACGGCGCCTCCGGCACGACCTTGCGGACGGCGCCCGTTCCCGTGGCCGCGCCCTTCTCCGCCCACCGGTCGTTGAGGACGTCGACGAGGAGAGACGAGGCGGGTGACCAGACGGTCAGGTCCTTGCGGCCGGCGAGGATCGACTCCATCGACTCCGCCGAGCCCTCCGCGATCAGCTCGACGTGGATGGGCTTGCCCGAGCGCGTGCGCGGGGACGAGCGGTGGAACGCGTCCGCGGAGTCGGTGAGGAACGCCTTCTTCTCGGACCCGTAGGAGATCCGAACCTGGACCGCGTCCGCAGCGGGAGCGGGCGACGCGCTGCCACCCGGGCCGGGAGCGGTCGAGCAGGCGGAGGCCAGGGCGAGAGCGACCCACGCGAACGGGCGCGCTGCGATCTTCATGGTGAGAGCCGGGCGAATGGTGCGACACGCGTGTGACAACCGTGTGACGACGGCGAGACGACGCTAGCGCGCCTGCTGCAGGCCGTCTTGCCCGACTCCCTGCGCCGACAGCTCGCGATCGAGGATCTCCAGCACCTCGAACACGGCGCGGTTGGGCGGGAGCGACTCCAGCCGGCGGCGCATGCGCGCGCGCCGCACCGGATCCGCGGCCAGGGCCGAGACCGCGGCCGGGATCTCGCGCCATTGCCGGACCACGACCCCGAGCTCGTTCTCGGCCAGGAAGGTCGCGTTGTAGCGCTCCTGGGGAATGGTGTGCGCGTTGCAGGGCACGACGGTCGGCACCCGGCAGTGCAGCGCCTCCGCGAGCGTGCCCGGCCCCGGCTTGGTGG
>WNFM01324470.1_pt1 | contig 22059 bp, 19 predicted proteins | sample 5400271 | NCBI WGS metagenome assembly WNFM01 (sample SAMN13153352, study PRJNA577476) | soil metagenome | isolation source: 60 cm saprolite on Douglas fir-dominated hillslope | place: USA:California | collected 2013-09-17
GTGCACCCGTTCATGCGACCCTTGGGAATCCGGGAAGATTCGACTTATGTGCAGACCAAGTACACCCCGGAAGCGTTGAGCGCATCTTTGGGTGGCAAACCCCTACCCCTTGGTGCAGTTGTAATCTGCAACTACAAAACAGGCGCCAGAGGGAAGCTTCGTCCACTCTCCCACGGGCAGGGAGCCCTGGAACTGATGGGCAACAGCATCGCGGTACGCGCTCAGCCCCAGCCCACCCTTAGAAGGATCCAGAAATTAGTAAAGGGTGCAGTATTCGTAAAAGGAACACGCGGTGAAGCCAGCGAAGCAGCGTCTTCTATCCTGAACTTATTGTGCACCGGTAATTCCGGGGAGAACGTATGAAAGAGCGGCAAAATCCCAAAGCGCGCATGGATTGCCTGACACGCCCGTTTGGCGACGAACTTTTGGTCTACGACCAGGAACGCAATGTGGGGCACTGTCTGAATCCAACCGCGGCGGCCGCCTGGAAACTTTGCGACGGAAAAACCGACCCCTCAGAACTGGCGACCATTCTGGCGCGGCAGTTCTCTGCCCCGGTGGACGAGCCTGTGGTATTGCTCGCACTCGATGAACTATCGAAAGCCAAACTGCTGGTCGAAACAGAGCGGCCGGTCCGGCGCACTTCGCGCCGAGAGGCAATCCGCGCGATTGGAATAGTCGGAGCAATCGCCCTACCGATCGTAACTTCGCTGGTGGCGCCAACACCGGCGCGCGCCGCGTCTTGCTTCCCGAATGGAAAGCCCTGCCTCAGCGGTGTGCAATGCTGTTCAGGAAAATGTGGAACGGGAGGACATTGCAATGCCTAGCTCCCTCCGCCTTGTCCTTTCCTGTGCGTCTCTGCTTTAACTCTGTTCTTCTGTCCAGTGTGACAAACATCACAAACTGCTGTGACGAAAGACGCGGACACTCGTGAGCCAGAACCGGTACCTTATCTAAAGGATTGGGGTTCGCTCGCGACTGGGCCCAGTTTACGGATGTTCGCGTACCATCCCCCAGTTCAATGTCCTCCGAAGCTCTCTTGATTTGAATGACTTGCAGAAGTTCCGGCGATTCAGGGGTAGGCTGGGACTACTCCTGAGGTCGGGCGCTGTCGTAGCGAGTTGCGTAAAGGAGTTCACTGGGTATGACATCGAATTCATCAACGGAATCTCTTCCAGCGCCTCCGGCTTCCGGACTGCGACTTTCGCTGGTTTATCAGATTTGTGCCGCTACATTGGTGGTCGGATTCGCGCTCGGTTTCTTCGTTATTAGAGTTCGAAAATCCCCGATGCCGGCGCGGCCTTCACCAACAGCCGCGGCCGCAAAACCCGGCATGCTCCCCGGCGGGCATCCGGTGCCAACCATGGAGCAGATGAAGGCAATGGCCGACGTGAAGGCCGCACCCTTGCTGGAGAAACTGAAGACCGACCCGAAAAACGCCAAGCTGCTGGCCCGAGTGGCCGCTCTTTATAACAGCACGCACCAGTTCAAAGACGCCGCCAACTACTACAACCAATCACTTCAGGTGGATCCGAAGAATGTGACCACGCGGACAGACTTGGCTTCCAGTTTGTATTACCAGGGCGACGCGGACGGCGCGGTCCGCGAGTTGCAGAAAGCCCTGAAGTACAGCCCGAACGATGTGAACGCGCTTTTCAACCTGGGGATGATCAAGTTCAAGGGCAAGGACGACGCGCAGGGCGCGATTGCGGCATGGCAGCAGCTTCTGAAGGCGCATCCCGACCTGGACCGCAAGGCAAGCGTGGAACAGATGATTGCGGAAGCAAACCAGAAGCTCGTGGCGAAGAAATAACCGAAACAGCAAATCTGGAAGGAGCGCGTATCGTGGCCGACACATTGAAAACAACCTCAGCGGAAACGTGGGCCGCCGGACAAGCATCAATTCTGGCGGCGTTTTGCCTGCTGGTCGGCGTAGCCGGCGGCTGGATGGTGCGCCGGTCAACTACCGCGCCGGCCGCGTCTCAGCCGGTGGTTGCCGCTGCGCCTCCAGTTGCGCCCGCGCCAATCCAGCGTGTCCCCGCAAATTTGGGGATGGGCAGCCCATTGCCATCCGAACAACAGTTGAAAGAGGCAGCCGACACGCAAGTTGCTCCCCTGCTCCTGAGGCTTAAGGCTGAGCCCGCGAATGCAACATTGATGGCCAATGTTGGGAATATTTACTACGACGCGAAACAGTATCCCGCGGCCATCGACTACTACGAACGGTCGCTCAAGGCGCAACCGTCGGACACTTCCGTACGGACCGATCTCGGAACTGCATATTGGTACACCGGCAACGCGGATACGGCGATTACTCAGTTCAACAAATCGCTGGCCTATGACCCGAACAAGGCGGATACCCTTTTCAACCTCGGCATCGTAAAGTGGCAAGGTAAGAAAGATGGACCTGGAGCCGTCGCCGCTTGGAAGAAGTTGTTAAAGACAAATCCCGCTTACCCCGAAAAGGATGCGGTGCTGCAGTTGATGGCCCAGGCCCAGCAGCGCTGAAAACGGTTCGCTTTGCCTGGAGGCCCGCGCTCGCGTGCTGCTCGATCGGACGGAAGGTACACCGGTGAGCGACACTGCTAATAAAGCGGTGATTATCGGCGCGGGGCCCGCGGGCCTCACCGCGGCGTATGAACTGAGCAAGAAGGGCCAGCGCGTCGTGGTGCTGGAGGCGGATCCCCGGTACGTTGGCGGCCTTTCGCGAACTGTCGAATATCACGGCTATCGCTTTGATATCGGCGGCCACCGTTTTTTTTCCAAATCGCGAGAAGTGGAGGATCTTTGGACGGAGATTCTTGGCTCGGATCTGTTGGAGCGCCCGCGCTCGTCCAAGATTTTCTATGGCGGAAAGTTCTACGCCTATCCGTTGAACCCCTTGGAAGCGCTTTCTCAGCTTGGTCTGATCGAATCATCGCTTTGCGTTCTTTCCTTTTTGAAGGCTCGACTGAAGCCGATGCGGAATCCGAAATCGTTTGAGGATTGGGTGGTGAACGAATTCGGGCAGAGACTGTTCCGGATATTTTTCAAGACCTACACGGAAAAAGTGTGGGGCATGAGTTGCAAGGAGATTTCCGCGGACTGGGCGGCCCAGCGCATCCGGGGGCTGACACTTGCTGGCGCGATACGGAATGCGTTGCTGCCGAAGCGGAAGCCGAACGATCCCACTCGGGTGGTGAAGTCGCTGATCGATACATTCCGCTACCCGCGTTTGGGCCCGGGCATGATGTGGGAAACGTGTGCGGAAAAGGTTCGGTCGCTGGGAGGGGAGGTGCTTCTGGGGCGCACCGCTGCGTCGTGTCAGTTTGATGTGGTGAATTCCGAGTGGACAGTGTCGGCGCGAACGGCGGATGGAGCTATGGAAGAATATCGTGGCGAACACCTGGTCTCTTCGATGCCAATGCGGCAATTAGTCTCGCAGATTGCGCCACGCCTTCCCGATGACGCGGTGGGATCCGGGAATTCCCTTCGCTACCGGGATTTCCTGACAGTCGGACTCATTCTCCGCGAGCGCAACACAATTAAAGACAACTGGGTTTACGTGCACGATCCGAGTGTAAAAATGGGGCGTGTCCAGAATTATAAGGCGTGGTCTCCAGAGATGGTTCCGGATCCAAACTTCTGTTGCTACGGGCTGGAATATTTCTGCTTTGAAAACGATGGGCTTTGGACGATGAGCGACGCGGACCTGATCGCTCTTGGGATTCGGGAACTGGAGCATGTTGGAATCTGCAAAGCGGCAGACGTGGTGGACGGCTGCGTAATGAGGCAGCCCAAGGCGTACCCGGTCTACGACGACGATTACCAGCGGCACGTGAGTGTTGTTCGGCAAACGCTCGAAGCTCATTGCCCTGATCTGCACCTCGTCGGGCGCAACGGCATGCACAGGTATAACAACCAGGATCACGCCATGCTTACGGCGCTGCTGGCCGCGCGCAACATTCTCGCCGGTGAAAACAGATACGATGTTTGGTCGGTGAACGAAGACGGCGAGTATCACGAATCAGGCCACACTGGCGAGGGGCCCGCGAATAGGCTGACACCGACAATCCCCGGGAACGGAAGCGAACTCGGGGAAGTAGTGGGATAGCTCCTATGACTGCATCGAACAATAAATCGCCAGGGAAACCGGAGCCGCGGTGGCGCTTCTGGCTGCCGCGCATTGTCTTTGCGATCGTTGCGCCGATCCTCCTTCTTGCGCTGACGGAAGGCGCCTTGCGCTTGTTCCATGTGGGCTACTCCACGGACTTAATGGAGCCCTGCACAATTCATGGACGCCCGTCCTCCTGCTACAACCTGTTCTTCGCCGCCCCCTTTTTCCCGCCGGGAATGATCAAGACCCCGCAATTTTTTTCGATTGATCCGGTAAAGCCCCGAGGCACCTATCGAATCGTCATCCTCGGCGAATCCGCGGCCATGGGCGATCCGGATTTCGCCTACGGCTTCGGCCGCTACCTGGAAGTAATGCTCCGCCAGCGCATCCCAGCGATGAAATTTGAAGTGATCAATACCGGCATGGTGGCGATCAATTCGCACGTGAGCCTGGTGATTGCGCGAGAGTTGGCGAAATATCAGCCGGACATGTACGTGGTTTACGCCGGAAGCAACGAAGTTGTCGGACCGTATGGGCCTGGGGCTGTGGTTGGCACCTCTTCGATGAGCCGACCGGTGATTCACGCGAGCATCTCTGTCCGTTCATCGCGTATCGGGCAACTGCTGGTCGACAGCGGACAGCCGCGCGGAGAATGGCGCGGCATGGAAATGTTCCTGGACAAGCAGGTACGCGCCGATTCACCGCGCATGCAGCCTGCTTACGAGAATTTCGCCAACAATCTGCGTGAAATTGTGGGCGCGGCCCGCGCCTCCGGTGCCCGCGTACTGTTGAGCACCGTTGCCACGAATCTGCGGGATTCGGCGCCGTTTGGTTCCTTGCATCGACAGGCGTTGGATCCCGACGCCCTGAAGGCCTGGTCGGCGCTCGTACAACATGGGGCCGAACTAGAAGCGGCCCAATCCTTCGCGGAAGCGTTGAAACTTTACAACTCGGCAGCACAGATCGACGACCAGTATGCGGAACTTGCATTCCGGATAGCTCGCTGCGAGTCGGCGCTGGGTGACTATGCCGCGGCGAATGACCATTACACCCTTGCGCGAGATCTGGACACGCTGCGCTTCCGCGCGGATTCCCGCATCAACGAGATCATTCGCGCCACGGCACACTTTTCCGCACGCGACACTGTGCTGCTGGATACGGACTCCCTGTTCGCCGCCGAAAGCCGCAACGGGGTAATCGGCAGCGAACTTCTCTACGACCATGTCCACTTGACGCCCCTCGCCAGCTACCTTCTCGCCCGCTCCGTGTTTGAGCAGGTCCTGAAGCCACTTCCGCAAGAAGCAATAATAGCCGCGCATAGCACCGAACCGCCTTCCGAACTGGAATGCGAGCGGCTGCTGGCGTTCACCGGGCATGACCACGCTCGTGTCGCGGCCGAAATGGCGGATCGTATGCGGCGCCCGCCGTTTACGAAGCAATTAAATCATGCCGAGCAACTGCAAACTCTGATGCTGCGCGCTGCCGGCCCCGCCGAGAGCCCACAAGACACTTCTGCGCAGTATCAATGGGCAATCGCGCAATTCCCAAGCGATCTGACGCTGCACTATAAATTTGGATTCTTCCTCTTCGATTACGACCGCAATGCTGCCGCACAACAACTGGTGCTCGCCCGTCCGAATGATGAGTTCCCCGTTTTCCTCCCGGATGGCACGCGTATTCAATGACCCCCGGCCATTGCGTGGATTGCGTCAAGCCGGCCACTCGCTGAATCAGAACTGGGAATAGATGAACTGCGCGTTGTGTTCGTCGAAGAGAAGAAACAAGAGCAGTCCGAACGCATAAGCGAATGGACGGACGATAAAGCGGAACGGTGAAGGCCCATCCGCGCCGTCACGATCTTCCATTTCGCTTAGTTTTCGAAGTATCCAGGGTTCAATCACACAAAAAAGAATGACCGCGGCAGTGTAGACGTAGAATCCGCCGCCGTAAGCTCTGCCACCTGCGAAGCGATAAAACATGGAAGAAAGCATTGAACCAGCTTTGTGAAGAGTTGGCGCCCGAAAGGGTACCCAGGCTGCGGTGACGGCCACCAGTGTCAATGCGCGCCAGCAAATTGCGGCGATGCGTGAAACTTGCAGCGAAGAGCGAGCCGACTTCCAATTCTCATAAACGCGATAGATAACGAGATATGCGCCATGGATCGTTCCCCAAAGGAGAAAGCCCCATCCGGCGCCGTGCCACAAACCGACCAGCGCCATCACACCGACAAGACTCACGTAGAGGGGCAGCGGCGCGCCCGCCCACCTGGCGTTAAGCGGGAAAAAGAGATAGTCGCGAATCCAGCGGGAAAGCGTCATGTGCCAGCGGTTCCAGAAATCTGGCGGTGTTGCCGCGTGATAGGGCTGCCGAAAATTTTCTGACAGCGTCACCCCGATCAGGCGGGCCGCTCCAATGGCCATATTGGTGTAGGCAGCGAAGTCGAAATAAATCTGCAGCCCGAATGCGACCGCGAGGCACCAGCCATCCAGTGTTGAGGGGATAGCACCGGATCCCGCGTCGAACCCCCGATCCACCCAGATGCCGAACATATTGGCGATGACACTTTTCTGCACCAGGCCCCAGACGATCCGGTCGAGGCCCTCAAAACAGAATCGCGGTTCGAAAGGTTTGCGGAAATTGAGTTGGGGCATCAACTCGCGCGCCCTGACGAGCGGCCCGCAAAGAATGTTCGGCCAGAAAAGAAAAAACAGGCACAAATCGAGATAGCTCGGCAACTCCACGCGTCCCTGCCGGAGATCAATCAGAAAGCCAATCGCTTCGAACGTGTAAAAAGATATCCCCACGGGGAAAGCGATCGAAGCCACGTACGAGGGCGAATGCCGATCCGTCTCAAACCCGAGGCTGTTAAATATCGAAAACAAATAGACGCGGTATTTGAAGAGAATCAACAGGAGCAGGGCACTGCCGATGCCAAACCTGGCCCACTGTTTTTGCCGAGCGGGATCTGTGGTGATCCGGCGGCCAACCAGATGAACAATCGCTGCCACCAGCAGCGGAAGCCACACGAACAACAATCCCCACGTTGCGTAAAATCCCAGGCTCACAAGAAGAACGAATGTACGGCGAAATCGAGCCGGAAGCGCCCAGAACAGGATCGCGGCCAGCGCCACAAAGCAAAGATATGGTTCGGAGTTGAATGTCATGAGGAGACTATTTCCAGATTGAATCGCTCATGCATGTGGCTTCGCCACCCGTTCCACGGTCTCCACAATCAGGTCCACATCGTCGAAATCCTCGGGCTGCAGTGTTTCCGGTGGAATCTTTATGCCAAGTTTCCTCTCCAGCAGGCCGATCAGTTTGAGCACGGAAAGCGAATCGATCAGGCCGGAGGTTATTAGCCGCTGGCCCTCCTTGATGGAGCGGCCAGTGATTTGGGAAGCCGCCTCGCGAGCTGCGGCACGAATCGTGGAATCGTCGGGCATCATGTCGGTCTCCATGTCCTAACCGGGCGAAGCGCGTTCGCGCAGAAAACGCTCGCGTGTCTCACGCCGCGATATTTTCCCCGCGGTGCTCTTCACAATCCATTTTTGCGGCACTACTGCGACATATCGCGCGGCGGTCCCAATCGCTGTCAGAACCAGTTTCCGAATCGTCGCCTCCAACTGGAATGCCTCGGCTTCGCTGAATTCGTATTTCATTTCGGCAACGACAGCCAGGCCTTGGGTTCCGAATTCCTCGTCCTCCACCCCGAACGCCACCACCCGCCCGGCATGTACCCCCGGGACCAAGTTGACCACGGCTTCAACGTCTTCCGGGAAAATATTATTGCCGCCGACGATCACAATATCCTTGAACCGCCCGATGACGTATAGCTCTCCAATGGCGATGAAACCAAAATCGCCCGTCGCGTGCCACCCGGCCTTCAGGGAATACGTCTGGAAACCTTCCCCGCCCCAGTAGCCGGAGAAAAGCGAAGGCGTCCGGACATGAATTTCCCCGGGCACACAGTCGGCGCACTCCGATCCATCAGCGCCGACAATTTTTATCTCCGTGTCCGGCAGCGGCTTGCCCGAAGAAACATACACATCATCGATCAGGTCGAACGCAAGATTACTAAGCGCGCGATTTTCGTATTGCACCCGCTTGCGTGAAACGGTGGCCAGTTCTCTGCCCGGTTCGGTCTGCGTAATTGCAAATACAGTCTCCGCCATGGCATAGGAGGCCCGCAGCGATTCCTTCTTTACACCTCTCTCGGCAAAGATGCCGGCAAATTCCTCGACGGATTTGTAACGCACGGGCTCGGAGCAATTAATCCATGCGCGCACACTGTCGAGCGAATACTTTTGCATCTGTTCTCCCCTCTGCGCGAGGTACGAAAACGAGAAATTCGGAAGCCAGCAAAATGTGGCTTTGTACCGAGCGGCACATTTCAGCAGAAGCTCCGGATTCATCACCCAGTCGTTGGCGGCGACCTGTATGGAAGCTGCGCCATGCCAAAGCGGCAGCCAGTAGCACGCGATAAGGCCCATGTCGTGATACAGGGGCAGCCAGGACACAACTACATCCGAGTCCGAAAACTGCAACACCTCCGCAAGCCGCTTCAACTGATGAACAAGCATCCCGGCGGTGACGACGATCGCCTTTTGCGCCCCAGTGGTGCCGCCCGAAAACTGGAGGAACAGTGCCTCCGGGCTTGGATACGGGCTGTGCCGCGCAAATTCGCGACGCTCCAGGCCCTCGCTCACCGGCGCAGCAGAGAAAACTTTTTCGAATGATGCGCCGTTCACCACTGACAAGCCACACGCGGGAAACGGTAAACTTCCAGCAAGGTTCTCTGCCAAACGTGGCAGGGTGATAAGCATGTCCGCCGGAAGGTGGTTCAACTGGTGAAAAAGGTTGCGCTGATACTTTTCAGGATCAACGCGGCTGGTGGGCCAGGGCAAGATCGCAGGAATCTGGCCCCTCAGAACCAGGCCGAGTTGAAGCAGGAAGAGCTCAGGCGAGTGCGGCAAAAGCAGAAGCACAACGGAGCGCTCTCTGGGAAATCCAAACGAGGAAGCGAGCTGTTCGGCGCGGTCAATCAAGGCTTTGGCAGTGAATTCGACGGGCCGCTCAAACTCTGGCGCAACCACGACGCGGAGCAGCAACTTCTCTGGTCGCGCAAGCAGCCGCTTCCGCAGCTGCTTGCAAAAGTCTTCATTCGCGGTTACGCCCGGCATATCTCCCTTAAGCTCGGCCTGCACTGCGGTTCAATGGATCGAAACTAATGCACCAGCAGCATGCCTATCCTGCATTCGGCACAAATCGTTTGCGATGACCTCAGCGGCAAGTCCGTGGCCGGTTTCGTTCCAATGCCCGGCTCCCCAGTTCTTCGTGTTGAACCCATTGATATAAACCTGATGTTCTTCCGCGTAAGCAGACAGCGGCGGCGCAAGATCGATCACCGCAATGCCTGAGTTCTCGCCAAATTCCTGGAGGCGCCGATCGGCATACGATAAATCCGAAACACCCAGCCTTCGCATTAATTCTGCGCGCTTCGCAGGGTCGGGAATAACCTGTGGGCGAGTCGCAAGCGTCACGACGCGGAATCCTGCTCCATGGGCTGCAACCTCGTCGCGCATGCTGAGCAGCAGTCTCTCGGTTACATCCCACGCCCTCTGCATGGCTGGGAGAGACGGCGGGGCATAGATCGTGAACTCCAGGTTGTCCACTCCAGAACTCTCCGCCCTCTGCCTGACCGTGGCCATTGCCACACGAACCTTGGCGAAACGTTGCAGTGCGTTGACGGCTTGCAAGACCCGAATCTGCTGATTGAAGCGGTAGCCGGCATTCTGCAGCGCGATTTGCCGCGGTTGAAGCGCCGGCAGCGCGCGGAACGAATCATCGAGGACCAATTGGCCGCCGTGATCGACAAAATAGGGAGAACGTTCCGGATCCGCGGCATTATTCAGTTCCCTGACATTGTTGGCAATATCTCGTGCCGGGTAAAACGCCAGCAGCACCACGTCCGGTTGATAGTTCCACACTTCCTGCTGAAGTGTCAGAAATTCTTGCCCGGTGGAATATCCGGCGACGCCGAAGTTCAGAACTTCGACGCGCCTTCCCGCAAAACACGAATCCCCATTCAGTTTTTTCTGCAGGACGGCGGTATACATTTTATCGAGGGGTACCTGCAACGCTTCCGTCCATGAGTTGCCGAGTACAGCGATGCGAATCGTCTTTGCTGGTTTTTCGTGACTGCGCTCCAGGTCGTGAAATCCATTGCTATTGATACCGACCAGCTGCCGGGATTCTGTCGAAACGAAACCACTCGCTCCCGGACGCAACCCCCACCCACGCTCTCGATTGGGACCATAGAGCTGCGTGTCGAAATGCACGCCAGCCACCCGGAGCGCAATCTCGCCGAAAACAGGGATGGCCAGGAATACTAACGCTGCGAGCAACAGTTCTTTTTTTGTGGGAGGCATCGGTCAGCAGAAACGTAAGCGAGCAGAGTAGAATTGCGAAGAAGTTGGATACATTTCCGAATCCGCAGAGGAAAGATGCTCCAGCGCATAAATCGCCCCGAGCAGGAGCAACAGCACGGCCAGTGGCAGCAGCCACCAGAGCCTGTGCTTCCACGCGCGACTCATGAATCCGCCTGAGGCGAGTGCCGGTTGCGCAGCTTTGACTTGGTAACTCATGTTCTTCCCTTCTCAGCCCCCGGATCTAGCCAGATGCCTACCGCCGTATGACCGGCAACGCTTGTGGCAGTACCACGCCGTTTACGGAGACAGTGCCGTCGGGATTGTGCGCCGCATTGTGGCACGTCAGCGTGCAAGTATTCGAAGCGCGATTGTAGGAAATTGGCGACGTCTGATTCTGGCCGACAACCGCGATGTCGAAATTGATCAGCCGGTCGCCGGAAACTCCCGCGCTGAGCGAACCGAGGCCATGTGCTGTGTGGCAGACCGAGCAGGAGAAACCGTCGTTCGAAACGTGGCGGCTGTGCTGCGTCCAACCTGTGTTGGACATGATGTTATCCAGGTCGTGGCACTTTGCGCACAGCGCGTACGGTCCCTGCGGGCTCAAGTCCGGCGTGGAGTAGGTGTTGTTGACAATTCCGCCCGGAACAGCGGCCTGCGTGAACTGATAATTCCGCTCCAGAATGTGCGGATAAATCGAGCCGTGCGGCCCCGTAGGTCCGCTGCCGCCAAATTCGCGATTGTCGTCGCTGGCATGGCAGTCGGTGCAGAAAATCCGAGTGCCTACCAGTCGACCCGACGCGGTGCCGTTCTGGTTCAACATATTCGCGAGCAAGCTGGGTTGCGGTAGCGGGCTGCTCCGATCATGCGTCACCGGATGGCTGGAAGTGGAACTGGGGCTGAACTGCGGCACCAGATTCAGCGCGTCGCCAGAAAAAACCATCCGCGACGGCAGGTATCCATAGTTGATCAGCTCCTGCTTCCCGACGCTGGTTCCGTGGCAGCGGAAGCAGGTTTCGTATTGATTGACCGCGGGCGTCAGAACGGTGATGCCGTCGATCCCGCTGACGCCGATGGCGCCCGTCTGCGGAGGGCGAATCGCGGGAGGTGCGGAGAAAACCGTAATCGCATTGCCCGTGTGCGGACTGTGGCAATCAACGCAGGTGGCGTGACGATTGTTATTCAGTATTGCGGGCTCCGCCGCATCGTGGCCATTCGTACCAGCAGGCAACTGGTGAGAGATTTTCGCAAATTCAGCGTACACATTCGGAGCCACCGGCGAAATATTCCCGGGACCACTATGGCAAGTGACGCAATCCTGCGTGCTGGGATCAATGCCGGGAGCAGCAGGTGTAGCGGGCCGCAGCAATCGCGCAGGTCCGCTGGCGTTGTGCTCCATGTGGCAAGACGTGCAGGCATTCGTACCGACGGTGGGGTACGGGCCGACATTCGCCGTCCCTGCGACTTGATTCGTCGAAATGGCGTGGATGCTGGCTGTCCATCCCGCAAGTGGATTCGTTTGGCCGGTGACAACGCGACTGGGATCGTGGCAGGCCAGGCACATCTGCCCGTTCGAACTGTCGCGTACCAGGAATTTCTGCGCAACAGTATCGATGCCCTGAACGTGCGCGTTGTGGCAACTAGTACATTCGACGTTGCCCGCGACAAGTTTCACCGCCTGCGTAGGATCAGCAGTGACACCTTGCGCAACGATGGAAGCGGCGAGATCCGGAGTGTCCTTGATCGGCAACACCAGGCTGAAAGGATGCGAGCCGCCAAGATTCGTGCCGAGTACGTCCATATCCTTCATGGAACCGGTAACGGGAATTTTGCCGTACGCCGCGGTCTGACCCACTGCGACTGTGCCATCGTGGCAGCTCAGGCAGAGGCTCGTGGATTTTCCGAGTATGGGTTGCGCGCTTCCCTGCTGTTTATAGGTGGTGCTGGTGTAGGGAGTGTAGGTTTGGGCGGAGAGCGTCTGATTCCAAAGCGGCGTGTTGCCGCCGATGCCGCTATGCGGCGCGTGGCAAAAAGTGCAGCCGAGGCTCCCCTGCGTGGTCACCGACGAACCAGTCCCCGCCGACATGTTGTGCATGCCGAGAGTGTCCGCTTGAACGGAAGGCGGTGTTTGGGCGTTCACGCGAAACGAGAGAAGCAGCACAATCAGCGGGACGCAGATGGAGAGCGCGCGCTTCACGGTTTTCTCGCGGCCGCAGCCGCGCTGCCGTAGTAGTGATAGATCTGAACGCGCTTGTTAAAAGAATCCACTACGTAAATGCGATCTTGCCCGTCGATGCGCAAACCCGTCGGCAATTGAAAGGTGCCCGGCGCGCTTCCGAGTTGGCCGAAGTAGTAAAGAAGCTGGCCTTCCCGGTTGAATACCTGCACCACGCTCCATTGCCCGTCGACAATGTAAAGGTGTCCTTCGGAGTCAAACGCGATACCCTTGGGACGAAACATCGCACCTACATCGTCGCCAACTTTGCCGATCGCATATTGAAACTCGCCGGTTTTATCGAGCACCTGAACACGGAAGTTCATCGCGTCCACAACGGCAAGATTGTTGCCGTCCAGGCGAAGCTCGGTCGGAAAATTAAATTCGCCGTCGCCGGTGCCGGGCTTTCCGATACGCTTCAACACGCTGCCCTGCATGTCCATCAGGAAGATCTGGTTGCGCAAAGTATCGCTGACATACATGCGTTGCGCGGCGGAATCCACCGCGATGCCCGTCGGGCGCTTGAAGTAGCCTTCTCCGTATTTCAGGCTGCCGATCGGCCGCTGAAATTTACCGTTCGGGTCAAAGACGAAAATCTTGCCGGCTTCTGAATCGGTGACGTAGATGTTGTCCTGGGCATCGATAGTGACGCACTGCGGCGAGACGAGCGGATTCTTGTCTGTGTCCTTGCGCGAAAGGAATTTGTATTTCTCTTTTGTGAAATCGAAGATGTGGACGCCATGCGCGCCGGGATCGGTAACGATGATGCGGCCCTTGGAATCGGTGGCGATACTGTAGGGCCGCACCATCAAGTGAAAATCAGGCGAGCCGATGGCCACGTCGACCACCTTGGTCCAGAAGCCGCGCTTGGGTTTCACTTCGCGTTCGCCGCTGAACATGCGCTCGTAACTCAGCTTCCGCCCGCCATCCATCAGCAGATCGGGGATTTCAATTTTAGGCGGCTCTTTTTTCTTGTCGGGTGCGGCGTGGGCAGGGCGCAAGAAAAGAGTTCCCGCCAGGAGTGCGGCGAGAAGCGTCGCGCAAACTGCCGTTTTGTTCACCCGTGTCAGAAGAAGTTGAACCATCGCGTCACTCCGACAAAAAAAGAATACTGGCTCCCCGGCGGAGTGCCTGCCGCGCTGAAGCCTTGCGTAAATTTCGTGTAGCCGGCCAGCACACTGATCTTCCTCAGCCGGTACTGCATCTGCGAATAGAAGATATCGGTGTGGTTGTTAGAGAAGGCCGTACTGCTCAGGGTGTCGCTCATCGCGTGAGAGTAATTTGCCGAAATGGACAGCCGGGGGATGGGCGTCACCGCTATTCCGGCCCCATAACTTTTGCCATTGTAGACAATAATTCCCTCCGGCGGCAGTCCCGGCGTCGGCGGTAGCGGCTGGATCCCCGTGCTGGTGAGAACCGACTGCCCGCTGCCCTGAATGTAATTCGCATTAAAAGTGAGACGCCTCATTGCCAAACTCGTCGAAAATCCCGCGCTGCGGTTCACCGTCCCAGCTACCTGGCTAAGCCCGCTATGATTTCCGTTGAACGCGCCGGTCCACTGCATACCTCTTCCCAACCGGCGGTGGAGATTCAAGTTGTAGTTGTAATAGGAAGTAGTGTAGGTCACCAGCAAGGTCTGGACATTCTGCGCGTAGCTTACCCCGCCTGACAATTCCCACCTTCCGAAGCGCCGGAATCCATTCAGGTTCCCCACGAGCCCCAAAGAGTTATTTGCGAATTTGTTTGAACTCTCGATCACCGAAGCGGACACGGTGAATGTGTTTAGGATCCGCTTGCCATAGCCGACCGTGCCAGTCAGATAACTTCCGCTATAGCTTTGGCCGAAGTACGACTGATCGTAGTACGTAATCTGCGCCTGGCCGTACAGATTCTTTGTGAAACTGTAATTGGCGCCCGCGGCGATTGAAGAAGATTTGGAACGCGAATCAATCTGAACCAACGGCACGCCAGCGCCGCTGTTGGCTATGTTCTGATAGAGGAATCCGTTCAGATTGTCCGTAAGCGACTGGTTAACGAAAAGGCCGACCTTTTGGGTCGGGTGAAAACTGGTGTTGGCGGTTTCTGTGTTGGTCGTGTAATCCGTGACGCCCGTCTTTTGCTCCAGCGTGGAACCAAAGTCGCCTGAATAGTTCGAATGATTAAACGTAAGCGAAATGGATCCGTGCCAGGGAAGATTGTGAATTCCGCTGATCCCAAAACTGTTGCCGTTGGAATCAGAGAAATTGCTTCCGGTCTCCCCACTCAAAAAGGATGGGTAATTCGAGTCTATATTCAGGTATGAGTAGAGAGCGCTCACGCGCCAGCCGGCAATCTGGTACGACGATCTCAGATTGAGTGTCCGAGTCGCGGAACTCGACTCCTCTTTTGTGCCAAACAGATTGCCGCTTCCCGACCCCTGTGAATAACTCACTGAAAATGTCGGCCAGTCGGGGAGCAGCGCGCTCCACCCTACGCCGAATCCGTAGCCATTGCCTACGGTTGTAAAATTCGGACTGCCAGGCAAACCAAACGTTCCGGTGCTGTTGCGGGTGTAGTTGTAGCTCGCATAGCCCGGGAAGCGGCTGCCGGTGAAAAAATTCGCGTTGGCAATCAACCCGCTGCTGTCAGTCAAGGACTGGAAACTGGAGTCCGCCTTGGACTGATTGTAATAAGGGTTGATTGTGAAACTCAAGAAATTGGGGTTGTAGTAAGTACCGCTCAGGAGTGCATCTCCACCATAGTTCAATGAGTGGTTAGACTGTATTTGATCCCCGTAGCTCCCTGAATAGCCCGCCGTCAGAGTACCGGACAGATTCATGCGAACATCGTCGCCAACCTGCACCTGCGCGCGAGCCCTCTGGCCTAGCAAGCCCAGCGCCAGGAGGAGCAAGAGGCCAGCGTGTCGGATCCGGTGATTCATCTTGCTGGGCTCCTCTTTACCGTCATGGAACAGTGGTTTCAAATTCGCACAACTCACTGACTGTGATTGCACACCCATTGCCAAGTGAGCTTGTCACAGAGACTTTCTAACCTCATTATTTCGATGGACTTACCGATGGGCTCAGTCTGGGGTTGAGTGGCATCGGGAGCCCCGCTGCGACATCTCACCCACTGAAAAGTGCAGAATTCCTCATCAGTTATTTCATTGAACTTTGCACTCAACTCCCAACCACAAATACTCCTCGTACTGTCATCCCGAGCGAAGGCGAGGGATCTGCTTCTCGCGTAAGTCGAAAAGAGAAGCAGGTTCCTCACCCCGTTCACAATGCGAACGGAGTTCGGAATGACATACTTGGTTTTGCCCATTGCGTGCGATCCGGAGAGGCGTGCAGGGTTCATCACACAGCCTGCGCTAAAGCACTTCCACTTTGGCGCTAGCGCGCAACCGTTTGTCTAGAGCGACGCGGAGCTGTTCGTACTTGCTTTTCTGAAGATCGGTGCGCATCCCGGATTTCACTTGTTCGAAGGTCTTCTTCGTTGCTGGCGTGTGGGTATTCAGGCGGATGATGGTATACGCTTGGTCGATTTGGATGACGTCGGTAACCTGGCCCGGTTTTATGGCCTGCAACGCTTTTACGACCTGCGGAGGAAGTTTGTCCTTGTCGACGGCCTTATGATCGCCCATGTTGACTCGGAAATCGTCCTCGGAAACCTTTTCCGCTAATAGGCCAAACTCCTGAAAGTTTTTCGTGGCTTTCGCCAGTTTCAAATCCTCATTGGCACGCTTCCACGCTTCCTGCTTCTGATCAAACGTGGGTTTCTGGGGCGGCATGACAGAGATGGATTGAAAACTGAAAGATTCCGGAACCTGGAATTTTCCCGGGTTCTTCTCGTAATTGAGCCTTGCTTCGGCCAGGGTCACGGAGGACTTGTTCTCCACCTCCAGCTTCAGCACTTGCTCAATCAGCAGGGATCGCTTGATCTTGTTCACGGCATTCTGGTCGGAACCTCCCATCTCCACTTTTAAATACTCTTGGTATTCCTGTGGAGAGTGGAATTGCTTCTTAAACTCGAGCTGTGCTTGCTTGATTTGCTGCGGTGGCACGCTCAACTTGCGGCGCAGCGCTTCCTGGTACACCAGTTCCTCAAAGATGATCATTTGCAGCGCGCCCTGCCGGATCGAAGCTTCCTCCGCCTTCGGAAATCCGCCGTGAGTGTTCGCGTAAGGGAAGATCTGAATCATTTCACGGAGCAAGTCGCGATCGGTCAAGGTTGCTCCGTTCACCCGGGCTACGGGTTTGTCGCTGACTTGAAAAACGGAATCGGTCGTTGCTGCGGGTGTGGCGGGCTTTGCTGCTCCCGTAGGAGCGTGGGATGAAACCTGAGCGGTTGCGCTTACTGCTGCTCCTAGTAGTAGAGCGAAAACTACCAGATACTTCATGAAATCCTCCAGCACTAGACTCTCTCTAAGAAAAATGGGGGAGAGAAGTTGCTCTCTCCCCCGGTAAATCAGCTATCTCATTGGAAAACGGTCGGGATGTTGTTGGTGTTGTTGGCTTCGTTCGCTTCACCGAAGTGGCACTGGCGGCAGAACTGGGCCGTCGAGGGCGCGTTGGTGTTGGTGACGTTGTTGATGTTCGGATTGTAGGGGCCGTTCACGAAGAAGAAGGTGGCATAGTATTTCCCGCCGCCGTCGCCTGCGATCGGGCTGGCCTTCGAGGAGGTGTATACGGTCATGACATGCTGGTTGTGGCAGGTCGTGCAAAGCACATAGGGTGCGCCCGCTGCTGTCGTTCCCGTCGGTGCGCTCCACTTGCCAGGGGCAAGCGCTGGCCAGCCGTAGTTGGCAACGAACTGGGCATAAGGAGTGTTCGGCGTAACTGTGAGAACGCCCGCCGTGTTTACGAGACCATTGCCTGTACGGACGGTGGCCATCTGTCCCACTGGGTGGTCGTTCGAATAGTTTCCGGCGGTGGTGCCATCGCTGCCGAGCAAGGTCGGAATCGGCTGGCTGCCATAAGCAGTGTTCGTCAAGAGACCAATCTTCTGCTCATAAGACTGGTTGGCCATCATGTTCTTCGGGGTCACGTTGCCGTCGTGGCAGCTGAGGCAGAGAAGAATGCCACCTACTTCTTGAGAACCCGTGGCGATCGTCGTGGGCAGAACTTCGACGAAGGACGCATCATCACCGAATCCAATCGACGCGCCGTACAATGGGCTGGCATCTTGTCCCCACAATGCATAGCTGCCGGCATCCGCCGCGCCTTTTTGGCCCGAACCGAACGATCCGCTGTGTGGCTGGTGACATCCCGCGCAGCCGCGGCCGTTATTATTGTGCGCGCCGAGGACGTCAACCGGGGATGACCAATTCTGACCCATCGCCATTCCAGCGCTGGCCAGTGCGAATATCGCTACCAAAATCATTTTTTTCATAAAATCAAATTCCTCCGTAGGTATGGCTACCCTTTTCTTCCACTTCGTATGGCCGTTGCCTGGAGCGTGGCCGGCTTGCGCCGTCCCAAAGTGCATCCGGTATGCCGAACCGGTACAAACCGAGGAATTCCACCCCCTGGTGGCAACTCCCTGTTTATCTGTCAGATACAGATGGGACCGGTTCAGTCTGCATTCTCCCTGGAATTCCCTGGTACCTGGTTTTTGGGTGAAATGACGCAGTTGTGATGCGAAGTCACACACGGAAATCCATAAGAAATAAGCGTGTTAGCCGTCACTTCGGGATGTTCACACGTCACACCTTGTTTTTGTCTGAAGATTTCACAGAGGAATGTTCGTTGATCCTGTTTGCAGGTGGGTGCATGAATTGAGCGCCCACCTATTCAAACTGGAACATCGGGAATTTTATTGCAATCCTGACGGAATGGCCAGGAGTTGAGGAGAGATGGCGCGAAGAAAAATTTCATCGTGGAAGAGAACCTAAGGGCGCTGACTCAAAAGATCAGCGCTACATGTCAGAACGAAGCGAGGTGGCGTGGACGGACTTGCTTATGGTTTTGCTGGAACGGCAGCGGGTTGGGCTGGGGCTGCAGTCGTGCCCTTCCCAGCGTTCAGCTTGGCGGCGCGATCCGTGGAACGCTTTTCGCGTTCTTTGTCCGCTTCGGCGTCGGAGACATATTGAAACTGTTGGGCACGGCCGGGGAAAATTTCGGTGGTGAATACGCGATTCTTCTTGTCAATGGCGATACCAACCAGCCCCTGAAATTGGCCGGGTAGCAGCCCATGTCCCCCTAATGCGATGAGGAGTTGGCCATCCTTATTGAACACCTGCACGCGGTCCTGCACGCCGTCGGCGACCCAGATGTGGCCGTCGCCATCGATGGCCACGCCCTTGGGCCTCGCAAAATACCCCGGCCCGTCGCCGGCTTTTCCGAACGTGCTGACAAACTGGCCATCGGCGTCGAATATTTCGATCCGATTGTTCATGGTGTCCGCGACGTAAAGATTACCTTCGGCGTCCACGGCTATACCCGTTGGTTTCGAAAAATCGCCCGGAGTTGTCAGTTCGTGTTTGTGGCCAGTGGTGCCGATCTTGCGGAGAAGCTTCAGTGTGTCCGAGTCGTACACGAGAATCTGATCGAGTTCGATATCCGCCACATAGAGCAGCCGGTTCCGGGTATCAATGGCCAGACCGCCAGGATCCGCCATTCCGTCGCTGATAACGTCTTCTGCTTTGTGATCTTTATTAAAAACGATTACGTGCCGCAAACCGGGATCCGAAACAAACAAGCGGTCAGTGTCGTCCATGGCCAATCCGATGATGCGAGAGAAATGCGCGTGGACGGAATTCTTGATCAGATCGACATCGCGTGTTTCCGTATTGAAAATGAAAATTGCCCCAACTTTTTGGTCCGCCACGTACAGGTTGCCCTTGGAATCGACCGCAGTGCCATAAGGCTGAATCAGCTCGAACGGGCGTTTAAACACCTCTTCGTTCGATTGTGTGCCCGCCAGGCGGTCCATCCAAGCCGACTTTTTCTGTTTATTTCCCTTAATGTCTCGAGTCGCTTTGTCCGAGGAGTACCAGTTCTTAAACTTGATCCGTGCGATCGCCGGGGGATTCGGCCAGACGATATTTGAGTAGTCGATGGCTTTAATTTTCGCTTCGGTCTCAGCCTTTGCATCAGACTTCTTCTTTTTCTGGTCTGCCAACAAACTAAGCGGTGACGCGGCGAGCATGGTCCCAAAAATCGCCAGGGCCAGCCAACTCCGCTGCATTCTGTGGTTGTTTCCGCCGTTTGTTCGCATCGAAGTCACTCCTGTGGCCGTCTCTTAGCGCTTGGTTAGATCCTTGTGGCATGTCGCGCAAAACTTGGTGTTGTTTTCCTGATCGTTTACCAGCAAATTCGGCTTGAGCGAAGAGTGCGGCTGATGGCACGTCAGGCAGCTCATTTTCTGTATGACCTTCGTCAAGTCCGAAGGATCCGCCACATCGGAAACGGGGTGGCCGGCAAGCGGGTGGCCCTTGCCGTATTTGAGCGGCAGGACAGGGACTTTGTTCTTTTTGTAGTAGTCGTCCGGCAGCCGCACGGTACCATTGAAAATCTTCAAGACGCCGGCGGCTTTGTCTTCCACCGGAGACGCGTCGGGGCCATGGCATTCCAGGCAGAGCGCGTTGCCCTGGGCTCGCAGCAACTTTTCGCGCTCGCCGCCGTGGGGCTGGTGGCACGTGCCGCAGCCCTGGGCGAAAGCGGGCTGATGATGCACGGGTTTCTTGGCAAGCTCGGCGATGTCCGCGTGGCAGCCGAGGCAGATTTCGACGGGATTCGTCTTCGGCAGCGCGATGTACTTGCTGGCGTGGGGATTGTGGCAATCCGTGCAATCGCCCAGCGCGCCGGGATGCTGCACCTTGGCGCTTTCAATTTGCTTGGCCTTTTCGTCGTGGCACGTCACGCAGAGCGACTTCGCATCCGGCTGCGTCAGCACAACTTTTCCATCCTTCGCGGGCGCGTGGCAGACTTCGCACTGCCTATCAGCGAACGGAGGATGCGTATATTGGGCGAGCAGCTTGGGCGCATTCGACTGGTGCGGATCATGGCATTGCACGCAGTTTGCGGTGCCAAAAGGCTGATTCTGATGCGCTTTCTGCAGAGCGGCGTCTTTGGTGTCATGACAATCAATACACAATGCGGGCGTCGCCTTGGTCAGGTGAAAATCAAACTCCTGCTTGCCGCGTTCTCCGGTCTTGTGTGTGACGTGGCAGGTTTCGCAGCCCATGTCGAGCGCCGCGTGGCGGCTGCCCTTTTCGGAGACGTCCAATCCGACAGTGTGGCAGGTGAGACAGATGTTTTCCTTTGCGTCGCCGCTGGTGGCCTTCAGCAACTGGAACTTGTTGTCGGACTGGTGGGGATCGTGGCACTTCAAGCAGTCGCGCCGCGCGGGCGTGTGAACAACGCCCTTGATGTCGGCGGGATTTTTATCCGCGTGGCAGGTGAAGCAAAGCGAGGAGGGAGTGGTGGTGATCAGCTTGACGCGCGTGATGTCCTTATTCACCCTGATCTCATGGCAACTCAGGCAGCCCATCGAAATCGCGGTATGGACGTTCTTTCCCTTGGCCTTTTCCGAGTGGCACTCGAGACACTTCGCCGCGTCTGTATTCTTGTCCAGGGGGACCGGGTGAATATCGGCGCGGAGGGGCGGAGCCAGAAGAATAAGGACCGCCAGAAGCCCCCAGACCACGCCACCAGTTCTCAATCGAAGGAGGCCCCTAGCCAACATGGTTCCCCCGCAGGCAAACGGCACCGAGAGCGTGGACGGCGTTTGACTGTAGGGAACTCGACTTCGCACCTTCAGGGCTTCGCTCGGCAGCCAGCACCAGCGCGGTGGTCAGCGCAACGGCAAACGCGAGCAGGACGACCATGTAGATTACTCGGTGGGAGCGATTCGTAGTTTTCACCGTCATACCCCTTTTCTCCCTGCTGACTTCGGTGGCTCGGATGATCTCCGGACCCAAATTTAGAGCTTTCGGGGCTGGACCGGTTATGATGCCTTGGCGAATGGCCGAACCGAAGACCCCGAAATTCACTGTACCTGGATGCATCTGTTGTGCCGAAGTGATGCACAACCCAATCCCGCTCCGATTCCTCCATATCTCCTTAAAATAAAATAACTTACCTAGACAATACGAAGTGGAGGAACGCTCCTGCACCTGTCCCGAATCAGAGTTTCCTGGGTGATATACCCCAAAACTGATGTGAATTCCCGCAAGAATATGCTGAAAAATTCAACAGTGTCAGTATCTGGAAGGGAGATCGAATTCGATGAGTGAGTTGTGCGGAAGAACGGGCCATCTGCCTGAGAACTCAGCCCCAAGTTCCTCCGCACAACCACGAAAATCGGCCAACACACGCGTTGGAGAGAAGATACACAAA
>WNFM01112515.1_pt6 | contig 22057 bp, 17 predicted proteins | sample 5400271 | NCBI WGS metagenome assembly WNFM01 (sample SAMN13153352, study PRJNA577476) | soil metagenome | isolation source: 60 cm saprolite on Douglas fir-dominated hillslope | place: USA:California | collected 2013-09-17
TGCCATCGGGACGATGCAGACTGGCTTCGACCTGCTCGATGAGATCGCCGCTGGTGAGGCGGTCCATCATGGCGGGGCTGACCGAGGCGGCTTCCAGCATCAGCCAGAGCGACCAGGATGGCAAAATCGTCAGGTTGGCGTCGAGGCGCAGCAGGGCGCGTGCGGCCAGATTGGCGCGCAGCAGCTGGCCGCTTTCCCGAGCACAGACGATCATCGGCGCCGGCGACCCCAGCGGCAGCAAACTCGCCGCCGTGAAAGGTTCCGTGCCAAATCCGGATTCATCCATTTTTAGTCAAATACTTCCATTGGTTAGTTGGCCTGCAGGCGGCGTTGTACTCAAGATGTCGCGCTTCCTGCCGGGGAATGCCAGGGGCGTGACAGACAGATTATCACACCATCATATGTATTTGTTCGAAAAGTACAGTTTCGCTTTCGAACCGCCGGGAGCGGCTTGGTGCGGCCAGCAATGGCCATGCCGGAAATGAGGTAGAAATGCGATCGGTGGTTGGCTAGGTTGGCCCTCACCCGCAGGAGGGAAGCTGGTTACAGACTGGTCCGGGATCGGTTTTGGACGGGTCGGGACGCCAGCGCTGCCCCCGCAACTGTAGGATCGCGCGTCGCAACGCTGCCTATTTGGCATCGGCGTGGGGCGGCATGGGAAAAAAAAGCCACTGGCGCGATCGGCGCTGGGAAGGCGTCTCCCCTGATCAACCGGCCGCGCGGCCGGTGACGCGATCGAGCCAGGAAACCTCGGCGGCGATACCGCAACTCAGCCACCTCGGTGGGAGGGAGAGAGTGATCCATGTCGCTTGGGCCGACCAAGATCGATTACACGTTGATGCCTGGAGCCTTGCCGCCGGTCACCCTGGTGCTGGGCGGTGCGCGCTCGGGCAAAAGCCGCTTCGCCGAGACGCTGATGGCGCGGGTGCCGCGCAACCGGGTCTATCTGGCGACGGCCGAGATCTTCGATGACGAAATGGCGGAACGCGTGCGCCTGCACAAGGAACAGCGCGGCGACAACTGGCGCACGATCGAAGCGCCGCTCGATCTGGCGCATGTGCTAATCCGCGAGACCGACAAAGGCGATGCCGTGCTGGTCGATTGCCTGACATTGTGGCTCAGCAATCTGATGGGGGCCGACCGCGATATCGCCGCCGAAACGACGCAGCTGATCGGATCGCTGCCGCAATTGGGTGGGCCGGTGATCTTCGTTGCCAATGAAGTGGGCCTCGGCATCGTTCCCGATAATGCGCTGGCCAGGCGATTCCGCGACCATGCCGGGCGCCTCAATCAGGCGGTTGCTGCGGCGGCAGACCAGGTTTTTTTCATCGCGGCCGGATTGCCGCTGAGACTGAAGTGAGAAGAAGGTAACAAGATGAGCACGAAAATCCCCGCCACCGTGGTGACCGGCTTCCTGGGTGCTGGCAAGACCAGCCTCATTCAAAATCTGCTGAAGAATGCCAAGGGCCGGCGCCTCGCGCTGATCATCAACGAGTTCGGCGAGATGGGCGTCGATGGCGAGATCGTCAAGGGCTGCAAGATCGAAGGCTGCCCGGAAGAGAATATCGTCGAGCTCGCCAATGGCTGCATCTGCTGCACCGTCGCCGATGATTTCGTCCCCACCATGCAGGCGCTGCTCAATCGCGCGCTGCCGCCCGAGCATATCATCATCGAGACCTCGGGCCTGGCTTTGCCGAAGCCGCTGGTGCGGGCCTTCAACTGGCCGGAGGTGCGGACCCGCGTCACCGTCGACGGCGTCATCGCCGTGGTCGATGGACCGGCTGCCGCCGCCGGCCGTTTCGCCGATGATCCGGAGGCGGTTGCCCAGCAGCGTTCAACCGATGACAATCTCGACCATGACAGTCCGCTGGCCGAATTGTTCGAAGACCAGATCAATTGCGCCGATCTCATCGTCCTCAACAAGACCGATCTGATGACAGCCGCCGATCTTATCGCAGCGGAAGCGGCGATCAACAAGGAATTGCAGCGGCGCGCCAAGATCCTGCCGGCGAAATTCGGCGAGATCGATCCCGCCGTGCTGCTGGGTCTCGGTGCCGGTGCGGAAGACGATCTCGACAGCCGTCCCTCGCATCACGAGCTGGAAGGCGAGGACCACGATCATGATGACTTCGAGAGTTTCCAAATTGTGTTGCCACAGCTGACCTCGCCGGATCAGTTGCTGCAGAAGCTGATCCCGACCATCGAGCGTCATGACATCCTGCGGGTGAAGGGTTTCCTCGATGTTGTCGACAAGGAAATGCGGCTGGTGCTGCAGGGTGTCGGCAATCGCGTGCAGCATTACTACGATCGCAGCTGGGAAGCGAATGAGCGGGCAGGGCGGTTGGTGGTGATCGGTCTCAAGGGTCTCGACCGCGCCGCCATCACCCGCGATCTGGCGCTGTGATCGCGGTGCGCGGTCAAGACGCGGATCCGACAGTCGAATAGGGCAGCGGCAATATGCATCTTCTGGCGGCCAAACCAGGCGTCATTTCGGATGGCTCAGAGGCGATCGATCTCGGCCAGAAACCAGGTGACATCGTCATCTTGAGTGCGGCCGATACCGAGCTCGCCTGTCTCGCCGCGGCGCAGGCGAGCTTGCCGTCGGAGGCGCCCAGCCTGCGCCTCGCCAGCCTGCTGCAGCTCAGCCACAATATGAGCATCGACACTTATGTCGATGATATCGTCGCCGCGGCTAAGCTGGTCATCGTGCGGGTGATCGGCGGGGTGCGCTATTGGCCCTACGGTATCGAGCAGGTGGTGGCGGTCTGTCGCGACCGCGGCATCCAATTGGCCTTCCTGCCGGGCGACGATCAGCCCGATCTGGAGCTGTCCGAGCAATCCTCGCTGCCGGCCGAGAGCGTGCATCGGCTGTGGCAATATCTGGTGCAAGGCGGCGTCGAGAACGCCCGCCAGCTCTTATCCTATGGGGCTAGCCTGCTCGGTCATCCGGTCGCCTGGCAGGAACCACGGCCGCTGATGCGCGCCGGTCTCTATTGGCCGGGCCGCGAGATGCTGCGGCTGGAGGATTTCCAATCGGTTTGGCAAGCGGATGCGCCGGTTGCCACCGTCGTCTTCTACCGGGCCTTGCTGCAGGCCGGCAATCTCGCCGCCATCGATGCCCTGATCGACGCACTCCACACACGCGGCCTCAATCCGCTGCCGATCTTCGTCACCAGTCTGAAGGAGCAGGTGGCGGCCGATATGCTCGACAGTTTCTATCGGGCGGCACGGCCGGCAATCACCTTGAACTGCACCGGCTTTGCCATCTCGCAACCCGGCTCGAAGACAGCGAAGACGCCCTTCGACAGCGCCGATGCGCCGGTCCTGCAGGTGGTTCTCTCCAGCGACCGGTTGGAGGATTGGCAGGATGGCACACGTGGCCTCAGCCCGCGCGATCTCGCCATGCTGGTCGCCTTGCCGGAAGTCGATGGTCGCATCCTGAGCCGCGCCATTTCCTTCAAGACAGCGGCGCGCTATGACGAGGCGACGCAATGCAACATCGTCGTTCATGCGCCGGTGGCCGATCGCGTGGCGGCGGTCGCCGACCTGGCCACCGCCTGGACCGCCTTGCGCGCGACGGCGCCTGCCGAACGCCGCGTCGCACTTGTCCTCGCCAATTATCCCAATCGCGATGGCCGCATCGGCAATGGTGTCGGTCTCGACACCCCCGCCGGCACCATCGCTGTCCTGCAGGCCCTGCAGCAGGCGGGTTATGACACGGGCACCCTGCCGGCCGATGGCAATGCGTTGATGGCACGGTTGCTGGCCGGACGTAAATCGGCGAATGCGCATCGCGCCAGCGGCGACAGCACGCAGCTGTCGGCCCTTGATTATCAGCGCTTCTTTGCAACACTGCCGGCGCAGATTCGCGAGGCTGTGACAGCGCGCTGGGGGGCGCCGAGCGACGATCCCGGTTTTGCCGATGGCGCCTTTCATCTGGAGATGTTTCAGCTTGGCGCCCTGCTGATCGGGCTGCAGCCGGCACGCGGCTATCACGTCGATCCGGTCCTCTCTTATCACGACCCGATCCTGGTGCCGCCGCATGGCTATTTCGCCTTCTATGCCTATCTGCGCAAGATCGCCAAGGTGCAGGCGATCGTGCATATGGGCAAGCATGGCAATCTGGAATGGCTGCCGGGCAAGGCGATCGCGCTCAGTGCGGCCTGCTACCCGGAAGCGATCTTCGGCCAGGTGCCGCATCTCTATCCGTTCATCGTCAATGATCCCGGCGAGGGCACCCAAGCCAAGCGCCGCGCCAGTGCCGTCATCATCGATCACATGACGCCGCCCTTGACGCGGGCCGAAAGCTACGGACCGCTGCGCGATCTGGAACTGCTGGTGGATGAATATTACGAAGCAGCCCAGCTCGATCCGCGTCGCTGCCGCGATCTCCGCCAGCAGATCCTCGATCTGGCTCGCAGCTGCGGTCTGGCCGAGGATTGCGGCATCGCCGCCACCGACGATACCGACACGGCGCTGGGCAAGCTCGACAATCATCTCTGCGAGCTGAAGGAACTGCAGATCCGCGACGGCCTGCATATCTTCGGTCGCGCCCCTGACGGCCGGCAGTTGATCGATCTGCTGGTCGCTTTGACCCGCCTGCCGCGTGGCAAAGGCGAGGGCCGCGATCAGTCGCTGATCCGCGCCTTGGCGCGCGATCTTGAGCTTGACGAGGATTTCGACCCGCTGGCAGCCGCCTTGGGCGAGAGTTGGGCGGGTACGCGACCTGCTGCTTTGCAGATGGTCAGCGACGATGCCTGGCGCATCAATGGCGACACGATCGAACGGCTGGAAATACTGGCCCAATCATTGGTCGCCGGCACTGTCATCTGCGACCTGATCTGGCAGCGGACAAAGTCGGTGCTTGATTATATCACCAGCGAGCTGCGCCCGATGGTCGAAGGCTGCGGCGGCAATGAGCTCAAGGGATTGTTGCGCGGATTGGATGGGCGCTTCATCGCGCCGGGTCCGTCCGGTGCGCCGACCCGTGGCCGCCTCGATGTGCTGCCGACCGGCCGCAACTTCTATTCGGTCGATACCCGCGCGGTGCCGACGCCGACCGCCTGGGCTTTGGGCTGGAAATCCGCCGGTATCATTCTGGCACGCCACCGCCAGGAACATGGCGCCTGGCCAAAATCCTTCGTGCTCTCGGCCTGGGGTACCGCCAATATGCGGACCGGCGGCGATGATCTCGCCCAGGCTTTGGCCTTGATCGGGGTTCGGCCGGTCTGGGATTCCGGTGTTTCCGGCCGCGTCTCCGGCTTCGAGATCCTGCCGCTCAGCCTGCTCGACCGGCCGCGCGTCGATGTCACCTTGCGGGTATCGGGATTCTTCCGCGACGCCTTCCCGGCGCAGATGGACATGTTCGACAGCGCCGTGCGTGCCGTTGCCAATCTCGACGAGCCCGACAATCTCAATCCGTTGGCGATGCGTTACCGCCGTGAGCGCCAGCAATTGATCGACTCCGGACTGGCCACGGCGGAAGCGGAGCGGCGTGCCGGCTATCGCATTTTCGGCTCGAAGCCGGGCGCCTATGGCGCCGGGCTGCAGACCATGATCGACGAGCGCGGCTGGTCCGAGACCGGCGATCTCGCCCGCGCCTATCTCGCTTGGAGCAGCTATGCCTATGGCGCCGGCACGGAAGGGCAGGCTGAGAGCAGCCTGTTCGAAAGTCGTCTCCGCCAGGTCGATGCGGTGCTGCACAACCAGGATAATCGCGAGCATGATCTGCTCGACAGCGATAATTATTATCAGTTCGAAGGCGGTCTCGCCGCCAGCATCAAGCATCTGACCGGCCGCAAGGCCGTGGTCTGGCACAACGATCATTCACGACCCGATTCGCCACAGGCCCGTAGCCTCGATGAAGAGATCGCCCGCGTGGTGCGGGCGCGCGTCGTCAATCCGAAATGGATCGATGGTGTCATGCGCCATGGCTATAAGGGCGGCTTCGAGATGGCGGCCACGGTCGATTATCTGTTCGCCTTTGCCGCCACGGCCGATTGCGTCGCCGATCATCATTTCGATGCTGTCTTTGCCGCTTATCTGGCGGATGATGCGGTGCGCGGTTTTCTCGAAGCGAATAATCCGGCGGCCCTCAAGGAGATCGCCGCCAAATTGCTGGAGGCGCAAGAGCGCGGCTTGTGGAAGTCCCGCTCGAATACCGCTTTCGACTATCTGAATCACTTGGCAGGAAGGAGTTTGGCATCATGACGGAAGAGAATGTGACCACGTCGGAGGCCATGGACGAAGACGCCATTCGCCGGGCCAATGAGAAATCCGCCAAGCGCAAGGAAGCGCGCGACAAGATGATGGCGGGCAAGACCCGCGAAAAGGGCCTCGTCATCATCCATACCGGCAAGGGCAAGGGCAAGTCGACGGCGGCTTTCGGCATGGTGATGCGCTGCGTCGGCCATGGCATGAAGGTCGGCGTCGTGCAGTTCATCAAGGGGGCCTGGGAAACCGGCGAGCGCACCGTGCTCGAGAAGTTTCCCGAGCTGTGCGAGATCAAGGCGATCGGCGAGGGTTTCACCTGGGAAACACAGGATCGCGCCCGCGATATCATGTTTTCGCGCCAGGCCTGGGACGAAGCCTGCCGGATGATGGATGATCCCAGTTTCAAGCTGGTGTTGCTGGATGAACTCAATATCTGTCTGCGCTATGATTACCTGCCGATCGACGAGGTGATTGCCAAGCTGCAGGTGAAGCGACCGGATCTGCATGTTGTCATCACCGGCCGCAATGCCAAGGATGAGCTGATCGAGATCGCCGATCTCGTTACCGAAATGACGATGATCAAGCATCCCTTCCGCGACGGCATCAAGGCGCAGCAGGGAATCGAGTTCTGATCCGGCACCGCGTCAGCGGATGACAGCAGAAATGGCACGTAAAGCTGCGATCATGTTCCAGGGTACCGGTTCCGATGTCGGCAAGTCGCTGATCGTCGCCGGTCTGGCGCGCGCTTTCACGCGGCGCGGCCTCGATGTGCGACCCTTCAAGCCACAGAACATGTCGAACAATGCGGCGGTGACGGCCGATGGCGGCGAGATCGGCCGGGCCCAGGCGCTGCAGGCAAGGGCTGCGTGCGTCGCCCCCACTGTACATATGAATCCGGTGCTCCTCAAACCGCAGAGCGAAACCGGCTCGCAGATCATCGTCCAGGGCAAGGTCTTCGGCCAGGCCAAGGCGGCGGACTATCATCGCCTGAAACCGCACTTGCTGGCCAAGGTGCTGGAGAGTTTCGAGCAGCTGCGGGACGAGGCCGATCTCGTGATCGTCGAAGGGGCAGGCAGTCCGGCGGAGATCAATCTGCGGGCTGGCGATATCGCCAATATGGGTTTCGCCGAAGCCGCCGATCTGCCGGTGGTTCTGGTCGGTGACATCGATCGCGGCGGTGTCATTGCCAGCATCGTCGGCACCAAATTGCTGCTGCAGCCGGAAGAGGCTGCGCGCCTCCAGGGTTTCATCATCAACAAATTCCGGGGCGATATCGCGCTCTTCACCGAGGGTGTGCGGATCATCGAAGAACGTACCGACTTACGCGGTCTCGGTGTCGTTCCCTGGTTTGCCGAAGCGGGGTTGCTGCCAGCCGAAGATGCCGTGGCGCTCGACAGCTTTGGCGGCATAGCCGGCGGGCGCATTCGCATCGCCGTGCCGCGGCTGCCGCGTATCTCGAATTTCGACGATCTCGATCCGTTGCGGGCCGAGCCGGATGTGGACCTGATTCTGATCGCGCCGGGCGAAGCCTTGCCCGGCGATCTCGATCTCGTCCTCTTACCGGGTTCGAAATCGACGATCGGCGATCTCAAGGCCTTCATCGCCGCCGGTTGGGATATCGATCTCAAGGCGCATCTGCGCCGGGGCGGCTCGGTGCTGGGCCTGTGCGGCGGCTATCAGATGCTGGGCCGGCGTCTCGACGACCCGGAGGGCAGTGAAGGTCCAGCTGGCAGTTGCGACGGCCTCGGTCTTCTGGATGTGACGACGCGCCTCGGTGGGCGCAAGACCCTGACGGAAGTGCATGGTCACGATCTCATCACCGGCTGCGATATTGCCGGTTACGAGATGCATATCGGTGTGACGACCGGCCCGGCTTGCGCGCAAGCTTTGCTGGATCTGGGCGGCCGCCTGGATGGTGCCGCTTCAGCGGATGGCCGGGTGATGGGCTGTTACGTGCACGGCCTCTTTGCCGCCGACAAATTCCGCCATGCCTTTCTCAACCGGCTGCGGCAACGTGACGCCAGTGGCCTCGCGTATCAGACGCTGGTCGATGACGTACTCGATCGGCTGGCGGATCATCTCGACCAGCATCTCGATCTCGATCGGATCTGGGCGATCGCCTGTGGCGGTTGCCCATGATCGACCGTCAGTCGCCTCGCCGATCAACCGAGCCGCATATACCAGAACAGCAGCAGGAAGCCCTCGAGGGTGCAGGCCAGCAGATAGAGATGCAAGGCGCGGCGGATATCGAGGGCGCTGGCATAGGGTGTGCCGCCTTTGCCCATCCAATGATCCATCACCAGCGCGCCGTGATAGTAACGTGGCCCCGCCAAAGCGATGCCGAGGGCCCCGGCCATGGCGGCTTCCGGCCAGCCGGCATTGGGCGAGCGGTGACGCCAGGCATCGCGCCACATCGCCTGCCAGGCTTTCAGCGCATGGGCTTCCGGCAGCAACGCCGCGGCGACCACCAGCAACAGACCGGTCAGGCGTGCCGGGATGATATTGACGAGATCGTCGAGGCGCGCGGCGGCCCAGCCGAACTGCAGATGACGATCGGTGCGATGGCCGATCATGCTGTCGGCGGTATTGATCACCTTATAGGCAAGGATGCCCGGCAGGCCCAAAAGCGCCGCCCAGAAGATGGGGGCGACGATGCCGTCGGAGAAATTCTCGGCCAGGGATTCGATGGCGGCGCGACTGATGCCGGCACGATCGAGGCTTTCCGGATCGCGGCCGACAATCTTGGCGACGGCGATGCGGCCACCTTCGGCACCGCTGATTTCCAAGCCGCTGGCGACGGCGGCGACATGCGTATAGAGGCTATTCTGGGCGATCAGGCTGCTCATGGCGATGGCGAGCCAGAAGGGACCCCAGGGCAAGGCCAGCAGCAGCATTTGCAACGCGGCGCCCAGCAGCAGGGCCGCCACGGTCAGGACGGCGATCACGGCAATGCCGGCACGCCGGCGGGTGATCGGCGGCTGGCTGTCGCGATTGAACGCCAGATCGGCGCGGGCAATTACCTTACCGATCCAGACCACCGGATGCGGCATTTGATGATAGAACCACACGGGATCGCCCAGTACGGCGTCGATGATGACGGCGAGAAACAGGGCGCCCGGCTGGGCAAAATGCGACAGATATTCGACCATGATGCTTGTCATTGGCGGATTTTACCGATGTCGTCAACACGGGTCGCGGTGGCGGGGTTCCGGATGCGTGTGGCCACCCCGGTGAGGGCGACATGACCCAGCGCCCGGCGCCGGACATCGCGGGGGTGGCGATCGGCATCGGCTGTGATCGGCAGGCCAAGGTAGCGGAGCTGGAAGGGTTGGTGCGGGTCTGCCTCGCCGAGGCGGCAGTGGAGCTAAGCCAGGTCGCCGGTGTCGCCAGCATCGACCTGAAGGTGGACGACCCGGCGCTGCAGGGCCTGGCCCAGGCCCTCAATCTGCCACTGCGCTGCTTTCCCGCCGCCGAATTGGAGGCCCTGACACCGCGTCTTGCCAATCCATCGAACGCAGTTTTCCGGGCGATCGGCTGTCATGGCGTGGCCGAGGCGGCGGCTTTGGCTTTGGCCGGACCGCAAGGTGTGTTGCTTTTGCCGAAGCGCCGCAGTCCGCATGCTACCTGTGCCTTGGCGCGCCCGTGAGGCGACGGGTATGTTGTGCCAAAGAGGCGAGTCTGGTCGAGGTAGCGATCGATCTTGTCGTTGCGATGGACCCTCGGAACAAGTCCACTTCTGTCTGGTTGAGATTTTGGCGATAGCGAGGAAAAGTTTGATTGGTGATGGAAATTGATTACCCGATGAGTGACGACGCGAATGCAGCTGGACTGGTAACAGGTGGTCCCACCCTCGACATGGATCCTCGTGACAAGCACGAGGATGACAATCGAGAATGTGTTTGTCGCTGTGCGCCAACGGCTTCCACCGCTGTCATCCACGGACTTGTTGCCGTCGGCGCAGGCCGACATGCGTCAGCGGTGAGACCATGCTAGCCGCTGACCGGCGATTAGATAAGAGCGTATCGAGAGGATATCATGAGTATCGTGCATTTCATCGGTGCCGGTCCCGGCGACCCGGACCTCATCACCGTCAAAGGCAAGAGGCTGATCGAGCAATCGCCGGTGATGCTTTATGCCGGCTCGCTGGTGCCGCCGGGCATCGTTGCGCTGGCAAGGCCGGGGGCGCTGGTGATCGATACGTCGAGCCTGCATCTCGACCAGATCATCGGCCATATCCAGGTGGCGATCGCCGCCGGCAAAACAGTGGCGCGGGTACATTCCGGCGATCCCTCGATCTATGGCGCCACCGCCGAACAGATGCGGCGCCTCGATGCACTCGGCATCGCCTATGACGTCACCCCTGGGGTTCCTGCTTTTGCCGCGGCCGCGGCGGCGCTGAACTGCGAACTGACCCTGCCGGAAGTCAGCCAGACCATCATCCTCACCCGCACCGAGGGTGAGGCGTCGGCCATGCCCAAGGGCGAGGACCTCACCACCTTGGGAAAATCCGGCGCCACCTTGGCCATTCATCTGTCGATTCGCAATATCGGCAAGGTGGTGGCCGAGCTGACGCCAGCTTACGGTGGCGATTGCCCGGTAGTGATTGCCTTCCGCATCGGCTGGCCGGATCAGCAGATCCTGCGCGGGACCCTGGCCGATATCGAAACACGCCTGACCGGCAGCCAGATCTCGCGCACCGCCATCATCTTCATCGGCCGGGTTTTCGGGGCGACCGATTTCATCGATAGCCGGCTTTATCATGTCGATCATCAGCATGTGCTGCGGCGGTCCGAGACTTGAGAAATGCCATCGGTGAGGTGGGCCAGACATCCGTGATGCAGCGGAATTTCCGGTGGCTGCTGACGGCCTCCGGCATCTCCAATCTCGGCAGCAAGATCGCCCGTGAGGCGATGCAGATGACCGCGGTCATCACCTTGGGCGCCAATCCCAGCCAGCTCAGCTGGCTGTCGGTTGCCGCCACGCTGCCGGTGCTGCTGCTCGGCCTGTTTGCCGGTGCCTGGATCGATCGGCGGCGGCGCCGACGCATCATGATTGCCAGCGACATCCTGCGCTTTGCCGCGCTGATCTCGGTGCCGGTTGCGGCCGGGCTGGGTTGGTTGACGATCACCCAGATGATCGTCGTGGTGGCAATGGTGGCTACCCTCTCCTTGCTGTTCGATGTCGCCGATCAGGCGCTGTTGCCGGCTCTGGTTTCATCCCCGACCTTGCTGCGCGCCAATACCCAGCGCGAGCAGATCGATGCGACCACGGAGATCGCCGGGCCGCCGATCGGTGGCTGGCTGGTACAGGTGATCACGGCGCCGATGGCGCTGGTGGTCGATGCCTTGTCCTATCTGGTCTCGGCCGCCTTGTTGTGTTGCGTTGACCATATCGAGACTCAAGTGCCGCGCCGGCGCCCGCCCGCCCGGCAGATCTGCGCCGATATCGCCCTTGGCCTGCGAACGCTGTGGTTCCAGCCGATCCTGCGGCCGCTGCTGATCGCCCGCAGCCTGCGCACCTTCTTCGGCGCTATGTTGGGCGCCTATTACGTCCTCTATCTGATCAATCGGCTGGGTGTGTCGCCGGCCATGCTGGGCCTGATCATTGCCACCGGCGGAATCGCGTCTTTGGGCGGCACCTTGCTGATCAGATGGACGGCGGCCTGGTTGCCGGTCGGTCCCGGCATGATTCTGGCTTTTAGCATCAAGACCCTCGGCCTTGCGCTCTTGCCGTTGGCTGGTTTGCTGCCCGACTGGTCGCTGCCGCTGCTGATCGGCCAACAGGTGCTGCAGGATGGCGTCACCAGCTATTTCGCCGTGCATGAGCGGCATCTGCGGCAAAAACTGGTGCCAGCCGATCAACTGGCGCGCATCAGTGCCGCCGTCAAAGTGGCCAATGACGGTCCCGTGCCCCTGGGGGCGCTGGTGGCTGCCGGACTGGTGCCCCATCTCGGCCTCGATGGCGTGCTGTGGTTTGCCGTCGCGGGTTATTCGCTCTCGGCCGTGGTCGCCTTCTGCTCGCCGCTGCGACGATTATCGACGGTCTGAGGTTCTTCTGTGCGCCGCCAGGCATCGATCCAGGTCAGCGCCTGGGCGAGGGTTTCGGCATGGGGCTGCTGGGTCGGCGTCGGTCGCGTGATCATCACCACGGGAATTGCGAGATCGCGCGCCACATCGATCTTGGCGTAGCTGTCCAGGCCGCCGATATTGCGACTGACCAGCAAGTCGACCTGCTGTTCCATCATCAGGCGACGTTCATCGAGCCAGGCGAAGGGGCCGCGGCCGATGATGAGATCGTGATGCGCCAAGTCGAGCGGCTGCGCCGGCGGCGAAGGCAGGCGAATGAGGAAATGACAGCGATCATTGCCGGCAAAGGGCGAGAGATCGGATTCACCCAGCGTCACGAGGATGCGCTTGCCGTACCAGCGGCAGATATCGGCGGCGGCGGCGACCGAGGCGACGTCGATCCAGCTGTCGAGCGGATCGCGCTGCCAGGCCGGTCGCATCAGGCGCAGGATCGGCACATCGACGGCAATGGCCGCCGCCAGCGATCGCTGGTTGAGATCGGTGTCATAGGCATTGGCGGCATTGACCAGGAGGCGGATATTTTTGCTGCGCAGTAAGGACGCCAGTCCCTCGGTGCTGGCCATCTGATCCAGCACCGGTGCCGCGATGTCGCCGGGTGTCATCACCGCGCAATCCGGCCGCGTCTGCAGGGCCTCGGCGAGATCCGTCGCTTCGATCGTCTCGCCGAGAATGAGAATGTCAGGCTTCGAGGTATCAGGAATGGGTGAAATCGGCATGACCGACCAGACCTCCCTTGCGATCATAGATCAGGATCTCGATATCGACGGCGCGGTCGCAGGCCTCCAACGCGACTGCCTGGGCCTTGGCGGCGAGATGGTCTGCAAGATCCAGCCCAGCGGCCTGGGTGAGTTCGAGAACTTCCATGGCGGTATTGGCCGCCTGCACGCGCGCGATCAGGGCAGGATCGCCACCCAGCGCCCGCACCGCTTCGGCAAGATGCGTGTGATTGACCTGACTGCGGCCGGAATGGAGATCGAGAAAGCCGTCGGCGAGCTTGCAGAATTTGCCGAAGCCGCCAGCCAAGGTCAGCTTCGCGATTGGGTGGTGGCGGAGATATTTCAAGGTGCCGCCGGCGAAATCGCCCATATCGATGAAGGCGAATTCCGGCAGGCCGTAACGCTGCTGCACGGCGGTTTCCGTGGTCGAGCCGGTGCAGGCGGCTGCATGGGCGAGGCCGGCGGCACGGATGACATCGATGCCGCGATGGATCGAGGCGATCCAGGCGGCGCAGGAGAACGGATGGACGATGCCGGTGGTGCCGAGAATGGAGAGGCCGCCGATAATGCCAAGGCGCGGATTCCAGGTCTGGGCGGCCAGCTCGGCGCCGGTCGGAATCGCGATTTCGATCTCGATATCGGCGGGCACACCCAGCGCCGCCGTCAGCTCGGTGACAACCTCGCTCATCAGCCGGCGCGGTACCGGATTGATCGCAGGCTCGCCGACCGGCAAAGGCAAACCCGGCCTGGTGACGATGCCGACACCTGGTCCGGCCTTGAAGACGATGCCACTGCCGGGACTGCCGCGCCGGACGGTCGAGCGGATTTCCGCCAGATGGGTGACATCGGGATCGTCGCCGGCATCCTTGATGATCGCCGCCATGCAACCGCCATCCGCGAGGCGCTGTTGCCGCGCCAAGGGGAAGCTGGGCTGCTCGCCTTTGGGCAGGGTTATGGTTACCGGATCGGCAAAGTCGCCGGTCAACAGGGCGGTCAGGGCCGCCTTGGTGGCGGCCGTGGCGCAGGCACCGGTGGTCCAGCCGCGTCGCAGGGGCTGGGTGAGGGCTTCTGGCTTGCGAGTCATGGCGCTATTCTAATGGTCGATGTCTAATTTTGACTAGTCAGGCTGCGACAGGTGCGTAAAGTCGGTACCGGCGGGAGGGAATCGCCTTGTGCTGCCATCCCGCCGGAACGGCTCTATGCAACAACATAGAGAGCGATTGACGCTTTTGCTGGAAGCGGCTCGCTTCCCTCGAAAACGATCGCGCTCTAGGATACCGGCATGATGAAATTGCTCGATACATTGCCGGTCCTGGAACCTGGCTGGGTGTGGCTGACAGGTGCCGGTCCGGGTGCCCCGGGGCTTTTGACCCTGATGGCTTTGCGCGGCATCTCGCAGGCCGATGTCATCGTCTATGACGCCCTGGTGGATAAATCCGTCCTCGATCTCGCCCAACCCGGCGCGGTCCTGGAATATGCCGGCAAGCGGGGCGGCAAACCCTCGGCCAAGCAGCCTGATATTTCCCTCCGTCTGGTCCAGCTGGCGCGGGAAGGGAAACGCGTCCTGCGCCTCAAAGGCGGCGATCCCTTCGTCTTCGGGCGCGGCGGCGAGGAAGCCTTGAGCCTGGTCGAGGCCGGCATCCCGTTCCGGGTGGTGCCGGGGATCAGTGCCGGAATCGGTGGCCTTGCCTATGCCGGCATCCCGGTCACCCATCGCGACTGCAATTCCGCCGTGACCTTCATCACCGGCCATGATGCGACCGGTGTCGTGCCCGACAATGTCGACTGGATGGCGCTCGGCAAAGGCTCGCCGGTCATCGTCCTCTATATGGCGCTCAAACACATCGATCTCATTGCCACGCGGTTGATCGCCGCCGGGCGCTCGCCGGATGAGCCGGTGGCGGTGGTCGCCAAGGCCACCACCAGCGATCAGCAGGTGCTGGAAACCAGCCTCGCGCGCTGTGCCGCCGATGTGCAGCAATCCGGCATCGAGCCGCCGGCCATCGTCGTCATCGGCGAGGTGGTGCGGCTCCGGGCGGCCCTGGACTGGATCGGTGCATTGGAGGGGCGTCGCCTGGTGGCCGATCCGCTGGGTCATCGCCGCCAGCACCAAGCCTCCTGAGTGCCGCATTCACCCATGCCGTCACCCGGTCTGATCATCGCCGCCGCCGCCTCCGGCAGCGGCAAAACCACCTTGACCCTGGGCCTGTTGCGCCTGCTGGCGCGCCAAGGTGTCGCCGTGCGGGGCTGCAAGATCGGCCCCGATTATATCGATCCCGCCTTCCATGCCGCCGCCAGCGGCGCCGATTGCTTCAATCTCGATGCCTGGGCGATGCGGCCAACGAGTCTGGCCGCCGTGATCGCGGCAGCGCAGCCGCATGACCTGCTGATCGTCGAAGGGGTGATGGGCCTGTTCGATGGCGCCGCTTTGCCGGCGCCGGCGGGCGCGCTGGATCTGGCGGCCGGCTCGACCGCGCAACTGGCGGCGCAGACCGGCTGGCCGGTGGTGCTGGTCTTGAACGTGAAAGGCCAGGGCGCCACGGCGGCGGCGGTTGCCCGTGGGCTGCAACAGCATCACCCCGCTGTCCGGGTGGCCGGCGTTGTCTGCAACAATGTCGGCAGTCCGCGCCATGGCGAGATCCTGCGCCAGGCCTTTGCCCAGATCGATCTGCCGCTGCTCGGTCTGGTGCCGCGGGAGACGCGGCTGCGGCTACCGGATCGCCATCTCGGCCTGGTGCAAGCCGGCGAGCATGATGACTTGCAGGCCTTTCTCGATGCCGCCGCCGATCACCTGGCAGAGCATGTCGATGTCGCGGCGTTGCGGGCGCTTGCCGCGGCTCCGCGTGATCTCGGTCCTCGCCTGGCGCCAGGCGGCGATCTGGCGCAGGCTCTGCTGCCGCCCTTGGGCCAGCGCATCGCCGTCGCCAGGGATGTCGCCTTTGCCTTTGCCTATCCGGCGCAGCTCGCCGCCTGGCGGCAGGCGGGGGTCGAGATCAGCAGCTTCTCGCCGCTGCTGGATGAAGCACCGGATGCGGATGCGGCGGCGATCTTCCTGCCCGGCGGCTATCCCGAACTGCATGCCGGCAAGCTGGCCGGCAATGCCGTCTTTATCAGCGCGCTGCACCGGGCGGCAGCATCCGGCACAGTGATCTATGGCGAATGCGGCGGCTATATGACCCTGGGGCGCGGGCTGATCGATGCCGAGGGACGCCGGCATCGGATGCTGGATCTCCTGCCGGTGGAAACCTCCTTTGCGCAACGCCAGCTGCATCTCGGTTATCGCCAGATGCGGCTGCTGACCGACACCCCCTTCGGCGCCCGCGAGGCACTGCTGCGCGGCCATGAATTTCACTATGCCAGCATCACGGCTGAAGCCGAGGCGCAGCGATTATTCGCGGTACGCGATGCCCAGGGACGCGACCTCGGCGCCTGCGGGCATCAGGCCGGCAGCGTCTTTGGTTCCTATCTGCACCTGATCGACCGCCTCTGAGCCTATTCCGCGAGGCTGGTCCGGGTGCCGGCCTGGCCCTGGTTCAGGGTCACCAGGGCAACGCCGATCACCATGGCCAGAAGGGCCCCCCAGATCCAGAAACTGTGGACCTCACCAAACACCAGATAACCCCAGACGCTGCCGCACAACGTGATCGTGTAGGCGTTCTGCGAGGCAAAGACCGGGCTTGCGGCGCGAATGAGCCAGATGAAGCAGATGGTGAAGAGGGCATTGACCACCGCCATGCCGGCGGCACAGAAGGTGATCAGCGTCCAAGGCGCAATCGGCGACAGGACCTCACCGCTGAACCAGGCATAAGGCAGCAGGATGGTGCCACCGATCGTCAGCATGGCGGCGGCCTGCGACAGTGAATCGGCGCCGGGGGGGCTCTGCAGGGCGATATAGATGTTCTGCGTCGCATAGAGCACCGAGGCGACAAGCCCGATCAGCACCCAGCCGACCATCGTGTGATCCGGCAGACTGTTTTGCGGCAGCACGATCATCAGCACGCCGGCAAAGCCAAGGACCACGCCTAGCGCCCGCAAGGCGGCAAAGCGCTCGACCTTCAAGACCAGCACGAAGAGATAGGTCATCAAGGGCGCCAGCGGGACCAGCAAGGTGGTGATGCTGACCGGCAGATGCGGCGAGACCCAGAGCAGCAGCACCGAGGGAATGGTGAGGCCGATCAGGCCATTGACCGTGTAATAGATGAGATGGCGGCGATCAAGACATGGCCATTTGCCGGTAATGGCGCAAGCGATCAGCAGCAGCAGGCCGCTGCCAAGACCCTCCCAGATGGCGATGCCGACCGGCGAGCCACCGGCAGTGGTGGCGATTTTCGCCAAGGTATAACTGCCGCTCCAGCCGAGCCCCATGGCCAGCAAGGCGACCGGTCCGATCAGATAACGAAACAGGGCCGTCGTGGAGCGGTTGACCGTCGCAGCGTGGTTGCCAGCACTCACGGCAACCGGTCCTGGATCTCATAGATCTGATACATGGCGCGCTGATAGACGCGGCGCAAGGCCGGCAGCGGAAAACCCGGCAGCTTCTGCCGCAGCAGGGGACTGGCTTGCACGGCGGTCGAGGCGGCCAGCTGATGCGCCAGCAAGCGCCCGCAATAAGTGGCCAATGCCACACCGGTGCCGATGTAACCCAAGGCGTAATGCGTGGTGCCCTCATCGGTGGTGCCGACATGCGGCGTCTTGTCGAAGGTGACGCAGACCCAGCCGGACCAGAAATACTCGATATCGGTCTTGGCCAAAGGCGGGAACATCTCGCTTAGGCGTCGGATCAGCCAGGCGCGCGTCGCCGCCTGATTGGCCGGCGTGTCCTCGATGCCACCGCGGGCGCCGAACAGAATGCGGTTATCCGGCAGCAGTCGGTAATAGAAGAGCAGGTTCCTGGTGTCCCAGATCTTGCGATAGGTCATCCAATTGACCGACTGACGCTCCGCCTCGGTCAGCGGCCGCGTCACGATGATGCTGGAGAGTGCGGGCAGCAGGCGACCCTTGATGGCCGGATGCAGGCGGTCGCCGGTATAGCCGTTGCCGGCGATCACCACCTGACGGGCACGCACCACACCGCCCGGCGTCTGCAGCAAATGCCGCTTGCCATCGCGCTGCCAGTTTTGCACCGGCGAGGCGCTGTGCAGCACGGCACCGCGCCGTTGCGCGGCACGAGCGAGACCGCGGACATAGCGCATGGCATGGAGCGCAAAGCCTTCTTCATAGAACAAGGCGCCATAGGCCTCGCGGCTGATCAGGTGGTCGCTTTCGAGTTCCTGCTGGCCGATGATTCGGGTCTCGACCTGAAATTTTTCGCGCAGGAAGCGGCTATCGGCCTCCAGGCTCTTGACCCGGCTCGGATGATGGGCGAGTTCGAAGCCACCCATCGGTGTCGGCTCGGCATCGATGCCTTCACCGGTGAGGAGATCATGGGTGAGGCGGACGGCGTCGCGGCTTTGAGTGAAACATCGCCGCGCTTCATCGAGGCCCCAGCGTTTGATCCAGCCTTCCATGCTGGTCTTGCCGATGCCGACAGAGGCGAAGCCGCCATTGCGACCGCTACAGCCCCAACCGATCCGGTTGGCTTCCAGGACATGGGCCGAGAGGCCGAATTCTTTGCCGAGATGGTAGGCGGTCGAGAGGCCGGTATAGCCGCCACCGATGATGGCAATATCAACATCGATGTCAGCGCTGACAGCAGGTGTGTTCTCGACCTCGTTGCCAGCGGTTGCCGCCCAATAACTGTCGACATGCGGACGGCCCGGCTGATGCGGGTCGACAATGTTGATGGCCATGATCCCCTCGTGACAGGACAGCAAACCCTTCGGGCCATCATGTCTGACCTGGGTTTTGCATACTTTCGTTGGTTATACTATCCCGTATCGACCCCATCGCTGTCGAGTTCCGTCGGCAAAAAAAAGCTGTGCATGGTCGCCATGCGCCCAATCTGATCATATGTCTGATCGCACGAGCGTGGGGATAACCGACATAACTAGCCCTTGAACCTAGTCAGACAGCCAGAAGCTGCCGCTGGTCGAACAGGCTGCCGATGCGCGGCGTGTTCGGCGGTTCCTGACAGCTGGGATCGTCAAGGCGCACATTGTTGATCGCATCGCCGACCGCCCGGCGTTCGATCGGCTGCTCTTCATAGGAGGTCAACATGGCTTGCGCCCGGCCGGGCGGCAGCGCAGGGTCGAGCCATGAATCATAGGCGGCCGGCGGCAAAATGACCGGCATACGCGCATGGAGATCCGCCAAGGCGGCGGTCGCCACCGTGGTGATGATGGTGAAACTGCGGTGAATCTCGCCGGCCGGATTGCGCCAGCCCTCCCATAACCCGGCAAAAGCAAAACAGGTGGCATCCTGCGGGGCCAACAGATAAGGCTGCTTGCCGCCGCCGGGTCGCGCTCCCCATTCATAAAAGCCGTCGGTCGGAATGAGGCAACGGCGCCGGACGAAAGCCTCGCGGAAGGCGGGCTTCTGCGCCAGCGTCTCGGCTCTGGCATTGATCATGCCGGAGGCCTGACGGAGATCCTTGGACCAAGCCGGCACCAGCCCCCAATGGAAGGCACGCAATTCGCGTTGTCCAGCGTGCGACTGGCCGATCACGCTGGCCGGCTGGGTCGGCGCAATATTGTAGCGCGGCGCCAGATTGGCGGTGCAGCTGATGGCAAAGATCTCTTCCAGCGCCTGGGGCGGTGTGGTCAGGGTAAAACGGCCGCACATCGCGATCAAACTCGATTGGGTCAGATTGAGCGATATGACTGACATGATCTCCGAGTCGGCTGCAAATATGGCCGGACATGAGGTGAGTTCATAGGGCAATGACGTCGGCGCCGATTGGACGGTCGCACGCCTCGCGGCGGCGGGCATGGCGCGGTCATCTTTTGACGAGCGGTTCCGTGCGCGGGTGGGTCTGGCGCCGCTCGACTATCTGACCCGCTGGCGCATGTACCGGGTGCGCAGATCGCCGATCGATACCGACCTGCCATTCGGGACGATTGCAGCCCGGAACGGCTATCGCTCTCGGACGTCCCGCAGCCAGTCCTTCAAACGACTATTCGGTTATCCACCCAATGATTTGCGTGCTGGGCGTGCGGCCAAGGCTCTTGCACAGATTGGATGAATGCGCAAAACGATTCCATCCGACCCGGCTTTAGAGGCTGAACCTAGAAGGTTCCTGGATAGGTACCGCCATCCAGCAGCAGGTTCTGGCCGTTGATATAGCTGGCGCGGGTCGAGCAGAGAAAAGCGCAGGCGGCGCCGAATTCGGTGGCGGTGCCGAAGCGTCCTGTCGCTTCGCCCTTTCGCCAGTCTTCCAGCACGGCCGCCGCCGATTGGCCGGTACGGCTGGCTGCACCGGCGGCACTGGAGCTCAAGCGGTCGGTGTCGAAAGAGCCCGGCAGGAGATTGTTGATCGTCACCTGATGCGGTGCCACCTGACGGGCGAGGCCGGCGATGAAGCCCGTCAAGCCGCTGCGGGCACCATTGGACAGGCCCAGGATCGGGATCGGTGCCTTCACCGCGGAGGAGGTGATGTTGACGATGCGACCGAAGCGCCGCTCGATCATCCGATCGATGACGGCTTTGATCAATTCAATCGGCGCCAGCATATTGGCATCCAGGGCCTTCAGCCAATCATCACGTTGCCAGTCGCGAAAATCGCCCAAAGGCGGGCCACCGGCATTATTGACGAGGATATCGGGCGCCGGGCAGGCGGCGAGCAAGGCGGCACGGCCGGCCGGCGTCGTCACGTCGGCGACGACAGTCGTCACCTTGACGCCGGTGGTGCTGCGGATTTCCGCCGCAGTCGCTTCCAAGGCTGCCGATCCGCGCCCATTCAGCACCAGATCCACACCTTCTTCCGCCAAAGCCAGGGCGCAGCCTTTGCCGAGGCCCTTGCTGGAGGCGCAGACGATGGCGGTGCGTCCTCTAATTCCCAGATCCATGATGTGGTTCCTCTCGACGTGATGATGGCGTGATCGCCCGCGCCATTGCGGCCAATTGGTAGCGTTGCCGGCGGCGATGTCAAACGGCAACTACTCGATCCCCATCGCGGAACTGCAAGGCCACCATGCAGGAACGAGGCGCCGCTTGGGATGGACTTCTCGGGCGCCCCGGATCAAAGATAGCGGATCTGGGAGCATCCGATCCAATGACATCCACCACGCCGACAACCACGCCGCATTCGACGATTTCGCGTGGCCTGCTGATCGCCGCCTCGGCCTATTTCATTTTCACCCTGCAGGATGTCCTGGTGCGGTTGCTGGTGAAGGCGGATATGCCGATCTGGCAGGTATTGCTGGTGCGCAGCCTGTTCATCGTCACGGCCTGCCTGTGCTTTCGCGGACCGCGGATCATCGCCGACAGCCTGGCGGCGCCGAGCCGCTGGAGTCTGCTGTGGCGGGGCGTTCTCATCCTGGCGGCCTGGCTGAGCTACTACACGGCATCGAAGACCTTGCTCTATGGGCAATTGGTGACGATCTATTATGCGGCACCGATGATCATCACGGTGTTGTCCATCTTCATGCTGAAGGAGCGCGTAACGTCGACGCGGTGGATGGCCGTCATCATCGGCTTTATCGGCGTGCTGATTGCTTGTGAGCCGGGACAGCTTGGCCTGTCGGTACCGGTTCTGCTGACCCTGGCCGCTGCCGCCATGTGGGCGATGTCGAACATTCTATTGCGCAAAGCCGGCGTGACCGAGAATGTCGTGATGCAGATGTTCATGTCGAATGCGATCTTTGCCCTTGGCTGTGTCGGGCCGACGGCCATCTGGTGGCACCCGCCAACAGGAAGCCAGTGGCTGCTGCTGCTGGGGGTGGGTGCCCTCGGTGGCTCTGCGCAATTTTTGCTGTTCAAAAGCTTCCGCATGGCGCCGGCCTCGGCGATCGCGCCGATGGAATATTCATCGCTGCTTTGGGCCTTTGCCCTCGGCTATCTGATTTGGCAGGAAGTGCCCGGCCATGGAGTCGTGCTGGGCGCCGTGCTGATTGCCGCGAGTGGCGTCGGAACCTTGTGGTCGGAACGCTGGCAGCAGCGCAAACT
>WNFM01057289.1_pt1 | contig 22056 bp, 28 predicted proteins | sample 5400271 | NCBI WGS metagenome assembly WNFM01 (sample SAMN13153352, study PRJNA577476) | soil metagenome | isolation source: 60 cm saprolite on Douglas fir-dominated hillslope | place: USA:California | collected 2013-09-17
GCTCGAGTTGTTCAAGCCGTTCATCTATTCGCGGCTTGACGCGAAAGGCCTTTCCACAACCGTGAAACAGGCAAAGAAGCTGGTCGAGAAGGAGAAGCCGGAGGTTTGGGACATCCTCGACGAGGTGATCCGCGAGCATCCGGTGCTGCTCAATCGCGCGCCGACCTTGCACCGACTCGGCATCCAGGCTTTCGAGCCCGTGCTGATCGAGGGCAAGGCAATCCAGCTCCATCCACTCGTCTGCGCAGCTTTCAACGCCGACTTCGACGGCGACCAGATGGCCGTGCACGTTCCGCTGTCGTTGGAAGCGCAGCTGGAAGCGCGCGTTCTGATGATGTCGACCAACAATATTCTGCATCCGGCGAATGGTCAGCCGATCATCGTGCCGTCGCAGGATATCGTGCTCGGGCTGTATTATCTCACGCTGATGAGCGAGGGCATGCCTGGTGAGGGCAAGCTGTTCGGCGACATGGCCGCGATCGACCATGCGCTGCATGAAAAAGTCATCAACCTGCACACCAAGATCAAATACCGCTGGGAAGGCGTCGACGAGAAAGGCAAGTCCTTCAGGAAGTGGTACGACACCACGCCCGGCCGCGTTGTGCTTGGTAACGTGCTCCCAAGAAGCGTGAAAGTCCCGTTCGACGTCGTCAATCGCTTGATGACCAAGCGTGAAATATCCGCGATGATCGACCAGGTCTACCGCCATTGCGGACAGAAAGAGACGGTCATCTTCTGCGACCGCATCATGTCGCTCGGCTTCTATCACGCCTTCAAGGCCGGCATTTCCTTCGGCAAGGACGACATGGTGGTGCCGGAGTCGAAGTGGAAGATCGTCGAGGCGACGCGTGAGCTCGCGAAAGAATTTGAGCAGCAATACAATGACGGCCTGATCACCCAAGGCGAGAAGTACAACAAGGTGGTCGACGCCTGGTCGAAATCCACCGACAGCATCGCCGACGAGATGATGCGCGAAATCTCGTCCACGAAGAAGGACGAGAGCGGCCGCGACATGCAGGTCAACTCGATCTACATGATGGCCCATTCCGGTGCGCGCGGTTCGCCCGCGCAGATGCGTCAGCTTGCCGGCATGCGTGGCCTGATGGCGAAACCATCGGGCGAGATCATCGAGAGCCCGATCATATCCAACTTCAAGGAAGGGCTGTCGGTGTTGGAGTACTTCAACTCCACGCACGGCGCCCGTAAGGGTCTGGCCGACACAGCCTTGAAAACGGCGAACTCCGGTTACCTGACACGCCGTCTGGTCGACGTTGCGCAGGATTGCATCATCACGGAAGAAGATTGCGGCACCAAGGGCGGCATTAAGGTGCGCGCCATCATCGACGCGGGCACCGTTGTGGCCTCGTTGGCGATGCGCATCCTCGGCCGTACGACGGCCGAAGATGTGAAAGACCCCGCCAGCAGCAAGACGCTGATCAAGCGTGGCACGCTGCTGACGGAACCTGAGGTGGAAGTCATCACCAATGGCAGCGTGCAGGAACTAAAAATCCGCTCGGTATTGACCTGCGAAGCAGCCAATGGCGTATGCGGGGCTTGCTACGGGCGCGATCTTGCCCGCGGCACTCCGGTCAACATGGGCGAGGCGGTGGGCGTCATCGCTGCGCAGTCATCGCTGCGCAGTCGATCGGCGAGCCGGGCACACAGCTGACCATGCGCACCTTCCACATCGGCGGCGCGGCGCAGATCTCCGAGCAGTCGTTCATCGAGTCGAACTTCGACGGCAAGGTCAAGTTCAAGGGCAAGAATATCGCCAAAAACTCGGATAACGAGGTTGTGGCGATGGTGCGTAACATGGTCGTCTCGGTCGTCGACCCTGATGGCACCGAGCGCGCACATCACCGCATCCCTTACGGCGCGCGCATGCGCGTCGAGGACGGAGACAAGATCAAGCGCGGCCAACGCATCGCCGAATGGGATCCTTACACCCGGCCGATTCTGACCGAGGTTGAAGGTTCCATCGAGTTCGAAGACCTGGTCGACGGGCTGTCGATGTCGGAAGCACTCGATGAGTCAACCGGCATCGCCAAGCGCGTGGTCATCGACTGGCGTACCGGTTCCTCGCGCAATCAGCAGGACCTGCGTCCGGCGATCCTGATCAAATCGGGCAGCAAGATCCTCAAGCTCGCCCGCGGCGGCGAGGCGCGTTACCAGCTCGCCGTCGACGCGATCATCTCGGTCGATCCGGGCGGTCATGTGAAGGCGGGCGACGTGATTGCGCGTATTCCGACTGAAAGTGCCAAGACCCGTGACATCACCGGCGGTCTGCCGCGGGTGGCGGAGCTGTTCGAGGCGCGGCGGCCGAAAGAAGCAGCGATCATCGCCGAGATTGGCGGTACGGTGCGGTTTGGCAAGGACTACAAGAACAAACGCCGCATTACCATCGAGCCGTCGGGTAAAGGTGATGAACCAAAGGAATACCTCATCCCGAAGGGCAAGCACATTCATCTTCAGGATGGCGACGTCATCGAGAAGGGCGATTATATCGTCGAGGGCAATCCTGCTCCGCACGACATCCTCGCCATCAAGGGCGTCGAAGAGCTGGCTGCCTACCTGGTGAACGAAATCCAGGAGGTCTACCGGCTGCAAGGCGTCAATATCAACGACAAGCACATCGAGGTGATCGTTCGCCAGATGCTGCAAAAGGTCGAGATCGACGACGTCGGCGAGACCGAACTCCTGCAAGGTGAGCAGATCGATCGGACCGAAATGGACGAGATCAACGCTCGCGTCGAGGCCGAAGGCAAGAAGGGCGCGACCGGTCATCCGGTTCTGCTCGGCATCACCAAGGCCAGCTTGCAGACGCGTTCGTTTATCTCTGCGGCCTCGTTCCAGGAGACCACACGCGTGCTGACCGAAGCCGCCGTTAACGGCAAGGCGGACACGCTCGACGGGCTCAAGGAGAACGTTATCGTTGGCCGCCTGATCCCGGCGGGCACCGGCGCCATGATGAATGGCTTGCGTGAGGTCGCTGTCAAACGCGACGCGCTCATCCTCGAGGAACGCGAAAAGGACGCTGCCAAGGCTGCGGCTAAGGCCGAGGCAGCGGCGGCTCCGGCGCTGCCGGCGGCGGAATAACTTTCGCCATTCTAGCATTCGAAAGGGCCGCCGCAGGGCGGCCCTTTTCTTTGAGCAGGAAAATGAGGGAAGATGCCAGTCCCGCACGGTGGAATTCGTCCCATGCATCTCCTTGTTCTCGCCGGTGACGGCATCGGCCCTGAAATAACGTCCGCAACACTTGCAGTGCTCCGCGCGGCGTCCGAACGATTTGATTTGCGACTGCGCCTCGAAGAGGCGGCGACCGGTCATGCGGGCTTGCGCGCACATGGACATACGATCCATCCGGACATCGTCGAGAAGGCGCGGAAGGTCGACGGGATTGTGCTTGGACCTACGTCTACGTTCGAATTCAAAGACCCCGCGAAAGGCGAGGTCAATCCGTCGATGATGCTGCGCAAGAGCCTGGACCTGTTTGCGAATATCCGGCCGGCGCGAACGTATGCAGGCTTTCCGCTGCGCTGTGGCGAATTCGACCTGGTGGTCGCACGCGAGAACACCGAAGGATTCTATGCAGACCGCAATATGGAGGAGGGTAGCGGTGAGGTTCTTGTCACCAAGGATGTCGCCATTTCCTTGCGGCGGATTACGCGCGCTTGCAGCGAACGCATTGCGCGCGCGGCTTGCGAGCTGGCGATGGCGCGGCGCAAGCGCGTCACCATCGTGCACAAAGCCAATGTGCTGAAAGTGACCGATGGGCTTTTCATCGAATCATGTCGCAAAGTCGCGCAGGAATTTCCGGCTGTCGCAGTCGATGACGTCATTGTCGACGCGATGATGGCCCACGTCGTTCGCAACCCTCAGCGCTTCGACGTCATCGTCACTACGAATATGTACGGCGACATCTTGTCCGATTTGACGGCCGAACTATCAGGGAGCCTTGGGCTTGCCGCTTCGCTCAACGCCGGAGCAGACCATGGAATGGCGCAGGCTGCCCATGGTTCGGCGCCGGATATTGCAGGCAAGAACGTCGCGAATCCGCTGTCGCTTATTCTCTCCGCCGCCATGTTGCTTGCCTGGCACGGCCGCCGCAACAAAACCAATTCTTTTAAAGCGGCCGCCGCGGCAATCGAGAAAGCGGTGGAGGCCGCGATCGCGGCCAAGGAGGCGACATTCGATGTGGGCGGCCGCCTTGGGACGCGCGAGACCGGCGATGCAGTGGCCGTGCGCGTTCGTGCGTGAACCCTGAGATGCGCTGTGATAGCCACATCCATATCATTGGGCCGGCTGATCGCTATCCGCAGGTCGCTGAACGCACTTATCTCGCCGACGTCGCGACACTCAAACAGATCGAAAGCGTCTCAGCGACGCGCGCCATAAGACGCTACGTGATCGTTCAGCCTAGTTTCTACGGCGTCGACAACGGCTTACTGCTGGAAACTCTTGGTGCGTTAGCCGGTCGTGGGCGTGGCGTTGTCGTTATTGATCCGCGGGCAATATCCGCGCGGACCTTGTCCGACATGAGCGGGCAGGGCGTACGCGGTTTGCGCCTTAATCTCTATAGCCCACTTCGCGAAAAAGCGCCCCTTGCGGAACGCTTCGGGGGGATTGCAGAACTTGCGCGCGAATTAAACTGGCACATCGAAGTTATCGCTCCGATCAAGATGCTCGCCCAGAATGCAGCGTTTCTCGGTCGTTCGCCAGCGCCGGTGGTGATCGACCACTTCGGTGTTTTTATGGGCCACACACCCGAGCAAGCCGAGGGCCGAGCGCTGCTGGGTTTGCTGGCAATGCCGCATGTTTGGATGAAGTTATCGGCGCCCTACCGCGTAAGCACAGACGCGCTGGCGACAAAGCCGGACCAGGTGTGGCTCAAAGCCATTCTTGCGACCGCACCGGACCGTTGCGTCTGGGGCAGCGACTGGCCCCATACGCCGCCGCACGATCAGCAAATGGGTGGCGCCGTGCTCGCGCCTTATCGTAATCTGCGTTACGAAACGCTGGTCGATGATTTCGTAGCGGCCGTGGGCTCGGCGGATCTGACGGAGCGCATACTTTCTGATAATCCGGCCCGGCTCTACGAATTCGAATAACGCGACGCCGGAACCAACGCGGCGACCGTTCAAGGGAGGATTTTGCATGCGCGCCACTTCTGTGTTGGCCGTCGGTCTCGTCGCGGTTGCAGTCAATGTTGCGGCTGTCGTACCTGGATGGACCCAAGCCTATCCAAACCGCACCATCCAGTTGATCGTCGCATATGCCGCCGGCGGCACCGGCGATATCGTCGCGCGTTCCGTTTCGGACAAGCTCGGTGTTGCGCTCGGGCAGACTATCGTGGTCGAGAACCGGGCAGGCGCGAGTGGTGCCATCGGCGCACATTCGGTAACGAGCGCCGCGCCCGATGGTTATACGCTGCTGGTCGGACAAACCGGGGAAATTGCGGTCAATCAACACTGGCTCAAGGGTCTCAACTACGATCCCGACAAGGACCTGATGCCGATCGCGCTCGCGGCCGTGGTGCCCTTGGCGCTGGTGGTGCCAACCAAAGCTCCGTATTCAACCTTGCCGGAATTTCTGACGACGTTGAAAGCGAAACCGAAGATGACTTTTGCATCCGCGGGCATTGGCACGCCCGGTCATTTCGCGGGTGAACTTCTCAAGTCGAAATTCGACGAGAACCTAACGCATGTACCCTACAAGGGTGCAGGGCCCGCGCTCACCGACGTCATTGGCAATCATGTCGACTTCTATTTTCCGGGTTTTCCGGCAGCGGCGCCCCACGTCAAATCGGGGGGCGTGAAAATGTTGGCGTTGTCCTCTGCCAAGCGTTCGCCGGCCGCGCCCGATGTGCCGACGGTCGCTGAGGTGACGGGTATCAAGGATTACGACTTCACACTCTGGGCGGGCTTTTTCGCACCACGCGGGACCCCGCAGCCCATCATCGACCGGTTGAACAAAGAGATTAATAAGGTGATCGAAGATCCTGATGTGAAGGCGCGTCTAGAGGCGGCCGGCGCCGTCGTCACGCCCATGTCGGTCGCCCAGTTCACGGATTTTGTCCAAGGCGAGAGCGCGAAATATCTGCGGGTCATCAAAGAGACCGGGGTGACGTCGCAATAGGCGCGTAACGCGGTACCGTCGGCATACCGTGCATGTTAGGCATGGGGCCGAACGGCCTCGAATCGTCGATTTTTCAGCCATTTCCGCTTGACTTAGCTGAGTCACGCCGATACATACCCCACACTTTCACGGCAGGCGGTGAGCTTCGCTTGTTCGGAACGGCCGCCCGGCTAACCCTTTGAGAATGTTTAGTTTTTCTCGAAGCTTGGCTGGCGCATCGCCTCGACCAATGAAGCTCAAACGCTGCCACTGACAGCCACTGTCAGACTTGAGTGACGGCTGTGTTGCTTCACGGCAGCGCTGCCATCTGAAACGGAAAGAGCGCCTTCGCAACCGATGCGGATGGCGCGATTTCGTTTTGCGCGTGGAGAAGCGCGCAGCAATGCCGGGGCGAATAGCCCGAGACAACGCGGACGAATGATGTCCGCAACACATGCAGAGGAGTGGCGCGGACGATTCCGTTCTCGCGCTTATTCCTCGAAACGAAGGTAGCGAAGGCCAACGATGCCGACGATCAACCAGTTGATTGCCAAGCCGCGGCGCCCGCTCAAGGCGCGCAACAAGGTGCCAGCCTTGCAGGCTTCGCCGCAGAAGCGGGGCGTCTGCACGCGCGTCTATACCACCACGCCGAAGAAGCCGAACTCGGCTCTGCGCAAGGTGGCCAAGGTTCGTCTCACCAATGGTTTCGAAGTCATCGGTTACATCCCGGGCGAGGGCCATAACTTGCAAGAGCACTCGGTCGTGATGATCCGCGGCGGACGCGTGAAAGACCTTCCGGGCGTTCGCTATCACATCCTGCGTGGTGTGCTCGATACGCAGGGCGTGAAAAACCGTAAGCAGCGCCGTTCGAAGTACGGCGCGAAACGGCCCAAGTAAGGATCAGCGTCATGTCCCGCCGCCACGCCGCAGAAAAACGCGAGATCATCCCGGACCCGAAGTTCGGCAATATCGTCGTCAGCAAGTTCATGAATGCCATCATGTACGATGGCAAGAAATCGGTAGCGGAAGGCATCGTCTACGGCGCGCTCTCAACGATCGAAGGCAAGACGAAACAGAATCCTCTCACGGTTTTCCAGCAGGCGCTCGACAACGTGATGCCCTCAATCGAGGTTCGCTCACGGCGCGTCGGCGGCGCCACCTATCAAGTGCCGGTAGAAGTACGGACATCACGCCGGCAAGCGCTCGGCATTCGCTGGATCATCGCGGCCGCGCGCGAACGTAACGAACGCACGATGACGGAGCGGCTCTCGGCCGAGCTGCTCGACGCATCCAATAACAGGGGAAATGCCGTCAAGAAGCGCGAAGATACCCACAAGATGGCGGAAGCCAATCGGGCCTTCTCGCATTATCGCTGGTGACAGAAGAAAAAGATTCAAGGACTCCTATGCCCCGCAACCATGCCATCGAGGACTACCGCAATTTCGGCATCATGGCGCACATTGATGCCGGAAAGACGACGACGACTGAGCGGATCCTCTATTACACCGGCAAGAGCCATAAGATCGGCGAGGTGCACGAAGGCGCCGCGACGATGGATTGGATGGAGCAGGAGCAGGAGCGCGGCATCACTATTACGTCGGCCGCGACCACCGCGTTCTGGAACGAAAAGCGGCTCAACATCATTGACACGCCCGGCCACGTCGACTTCACCATCGAAGTTGAGCGGTCGCTGCGCGTACTTGACGGTGCCGTTGTTGTGCTCGACTCCAACCAGGGTGTCGAACCCCAGACCGAGACGGTCTGGCGCCAGGGCGACAAATACAAAGTTCCGCGCATCGTCTTCGCCAACAAGATGGACAAGATCGGTGCCGACTTCTTCAAATGCATCGATGACATCAAGACCCGCCTCGGTGCCAAACCGGTAGCGATCCAGCTCCCGATTGGCTCCGAGCAAGCATACAAAGGCCTGATCGACCTGGTACGCATGAAGGGTGTGGTGTGGGACGACGAATCCCTCGGCGCCAAATATCAGGACATCGACATTCCGGCCGACATGCTCGATCAGGCCAAGGAATACCGCGATAAGATGATCGAGGCGGCGTGCGAGCTCGATGATGATGCAACCACCGCGTACCTCGAGGGCAAGATGCCCGACGAGGCCACGATCAAGAAGCTGATCCGCAAAGCCGTAATCACCGGAGCCTTTTTTCCCGTGCTGTGCGGCTCCGCCTTCAAGAACAAGGGCGTGCAGCCGCTGCTCGACGCGGTGGTCGACTATCTGCCGAGCCCGCTCGACGTGCCGCCGATTCACGGCATCAATCCCGACAACGGTGAAGACGTTATCCGTGAGCCGAAAGACAACGCGCCGCTCGCGCTGCTCGCCTTCAAGATCATGGACGATCCCTTTGTCGGCACGATTACCTTCTGCCGCATCTATTCGGGGACGCTCACCAGCGGCACCGGCGTGATCAACTCGACTAAAGAGCGCAAGGAGCGGATCGGCCGCATGCTGTTGATGCATGCGAACAACCGTGAGGACATCAAGGAAGCTTATGCCGGCGATATCGTTGCGCTGGCTGGCCTGAAGGAGGTGCGCACCGGCGACACGCTGTGCGACCCGCAAAAGCCGGTGATCCTGGAGAAAATGGAATTCCCCGATCCGGTCATCGAGATCGCGATCGAGCCGAAATCGAAGGCCGACCAGGAAAAGCTTGGCGTTGCGCTCGCCAAACTTGCGGCTGAGGATCCGTCCTTCCGCGTCTCCACCGACCAGGAGAGCGGCCAGACCATCCTCAAGGGCATGGGCGAACTGCATCTCGACATTAAGGTCGACATCCTCAAGCGCACCTACAAGGTCGATGCGAATATCGGCGCGCCGCAGGTTGCCTTCCGCGAAAAGATTTCACAGCGCGTTGAACACGGCTACACCCATAAAAAGCAAACGGGCGGCTCAGGTCAGTTCGCGCAGATCAAGATCATCGCCGAGCCGACACCGCCTGGCACTCCGTTCGAATTCGAGAACGAGATCGTGGGCGGCGCGGTGCCAAAAGAATATATCCCCGGCGTCGAGAAGGGTCTGGAGTCAGTGCTTGGCTCCGGTGTTGTCGCCGGGTTCCCGGTCGTGGACCTCAAGGTGACGCTGATCGACGGGAAATATCATGATGTCGACTCGTCCGCGCTCGCGTTCGAAATCTGCGCACGGCAATGCCTGAAAGAAGCGCTGCAGATGGCCAAGCCGATTCTCCTTGAACCGATCATGAAGGTCGAGGTGGTGACGCCGGAGGACTATACCGGGTCCGTCATCGGCGACCTCAATTCCCGGCGCGGACAAATTCAGGGCCAGGACATGCGCGGCAACGCCAACGTCGTCAACGCGATGGTGCCGCTGATGAACATGTTCGGCTACGTCAACAATCTGCGGTCCATGTCTCAGGGCCGAGCGACATTTACGATGCAATTTGATCACTACGCAGAGCTACCCGCGAACGTGTCAGCCGAAGTCCAGAAGAAATTCGCGTGATCGGGAACGGATAACAGAAGGATCTGAACGGAGAGTTCCATGGCCAAAGAGAAATTCCAGCGAACAAAGCCGCATTGCAATATTGGCACGATCGGTCACGTTGACCACGGCAAGACGACGCTGACAGCGGCGATTACCAAAGTGCTGGCCGAAAAGGGCGGCGCTACGTTCACTGCCTATGACCAGATCGACAAAGCGCCTGAAGAAAAGGCGCGCGGCATCACCATTTCGACAGCACACGTCGAATATGAAACCGATAAGCGCCACTACGCGCACGTGGATTGCCCGGGTCACGCCGACTACGTGAAGAACATGATCACCGGTGCTGCGCAGATGGACGGCGCGATCCTGGTGGTCTCGGCCGCCGACGGCCCAATGCCGCAGACTCGTGAGCACATTCTGCTTGCCCGTCAGGTCGGCGTGCCGGCGCTGGTCGTGTTCATGAACAAGGTCGACATGGTCGACGATCCGGAATTGCTCGAGCTCGTTGAGCTCGAAGTCCGCGAGTTGCTCTCGAAGTACAATTTCCCGGGCGACAAGATTCCGATCGTGAAGGGCTCGGCGCTCAAGGCACTCGAAGGCACCGACGAGAAACTCGGCAAGGAAGCGATTCACGCGCTGATGAAGGCGGTGGATGAGTACATCCCACAGCCGGAGCGGCCGAAGGATCAGCCGTTCCTGATGCCGGTAGAAGACGTGTTCTCGATTTCGGGCCGTGGCACTGTGTGCACCGGCCGTGTCGAGCGCGGCATCATCAAGGTCGGTGAGGAAGTCGAGATCGTCGGTATCAAGCCGACCATCAAGACCGTTGTCACCGGCGTCGAAATGTTCCGCAAGCTGCTCGATCAGGGCGAGGCGGGCGACAACATCGGCGCACTGTTGCGCGGCACCAAGCGCGAGGAAGTCGAGCGCGGTCAGGTTCTGTGCAAGCCCGGCTCAGTCAAGCCGCACACGAAGTTCAAGGCGGAAGCCTACATCCTCACCAAGGAAGAGGGCGGCCGTCATACTCCGTTCTTCACGAACTATCGTCCGCAGTTCTATTTCCGCACCACCGACGTGACTGGCGTGGTGCATCTGCCGCAAGGCACGGAAATGGTGATGCCGGGCGACAACGTGGCGATGGAAGTGCACCTGATTGTGCCGATCGCTATGGAAGAAAAACTCCGCTTCGCCATTCGCGAGGGCGGCCGCACAGTCGGCGCCGGCGTGGTGGCGAGCATTATCGAGTGATGTGTTGAGGCGTGATGGCCGGGTCAGTCCCGGCCATCCGCGTCTTTATCGAAGTTAGCCATTCCGTGGTTGCCCGCTTGACGGGCGGGCACGACGGACGAGAGAAATGACAATGAACGGCCAGAATATCCGGATCCGGCTCAAGGCGTTCGATCACCGCATCCTCGATGCGTCGACGCGCGAAATCGTGAACACGGCCAAGCGCACTGGCGCTCAGGTCCGTGGACCGATCCCGCTGCCGACGAGAATCGAGAAGTTTACGGTGAACCGCTCGCCGCACGTCGACAAAAAGAGCCGCGAACAGTTCGAAATGCGCACGCACAAGCGCCTCTTGGACATCGTCGATCCGACGCCGCAAACGGTGGACGCGCTGATGAAGCTCGACCTCGCCGCCGGCGTCGATGTCGAGATCAAGTTGTAAGGCCGGGGTGGGATTAGCAATGCGTTCGGGCGTAGTCGCACAGAAGGTCGGAATGACCCGGGTGTTCACCGAGGCCGGTGAACACGTGCCGGTAACGGTGCTGCGCCTTGCGCAGTGCCAGGTGGTCGCTCACCGCACCAAAGACAAGAATGGCTATGTCGCGCTCCAGCTTGGCTCGGGCGCGCGCCGTTCCAACAATATGATCAAGGCCGACCGCGGGTATTTCGGCAAACAGAAGGTCGAGCCCAAGCGCAAACTCGCCGAATTCCGCGTGACCGAGGATGCATTGATTCCAGTCGGCGCGGAGATCACGGCTGACCACTTCATCCCGGGCCAATTCGTTGATGTTTGCGGCATCACCATCGGCAAAGGCTTTGCCGGAGGTATGAAGCGCTGGAATTTCGCGGGGCTTCGCGCGTCGCACGGCGTGTCGATTTCGCATCGTTCGATTGGTGGCACCGGCGGCCGTCAGGACCCCGGCAAGACCTTCAAGAACAAGAAGATGCCTGGCCATCTCGGTGTCGAGCGCGTGACCACGCTTAATCTCAAGGTCGTGCAGACCGATGTCGAGCGCGGCCTCATTCTCGTCGAGGGTGCGGTGCCCGGTTCCAAGAGCGGATGGGTTACCGTCCGCGACGCGATCAAGAAGAAGCTGCCGAAAGAAGCGCCGAAACCCGGCAAGTTCCGGGTGAGCGAGGCTGCTGAGGCAAAGGCCGATCAGAAGCCGGCGAAGGCCGAAGCTGAACAGCCCAAGGCTGCACCGGAGCAGGCACCTAATGCCGCCGCTGATAAAGCTGCTTCCGTTGCGACCAAGAAGGAGGGCGAGTGATGGAGCTCAAGATCATCGCCCTCGACGGCAAAGACGCCGGTTCGGTCAAATTGTCAGACGCAATCTTCGGACTCGAGCCGCGTACCGACATCATCCAGCGCTGCGTGAATTGGCAATTGGCGAAACGTCAGCGCGGCACGCACAAGACCAAGGACCGGAGTGAAATCTGGCGGACCGGCAAGAAGATGTACGCGCAGAAGGGGACCGGTGGTGCACGCCATGGCTCGGCGCGCGTGCCGCAGTTCCGCGGCGGCGGCCGCGCTTTCGGCCCGGTGGTGCGCAGCCATGCCATCGGTCTACCGAAGAAAGTTCGCGTCCTCGCGCTCAAGCATGCGCTGTCGTCGAAAGCGAAGGACGGTGGCATCATCGTGCTCGACAAGGCGACCCTGAAGGATGCCAAGACCAAGGCTCTGGCCAAGCAGTTCGGCAAGCTCGGGCTTGAGAGCGCGCTGATCATCGATGGCGCCGAGATCGAGGCGAACTTCCGCAGCGCCGCGCGCAACATCCCGAATATCGACGTGTTGCCGGTGCAAGGCATCAACGTCTACGACATCTTGCGGCGCAAGACCCTGGTGCTCACCAAGGCCGCGCTCGATGCGCTGGAGGCGCGATTCAAATGAGCACCAGCGATCCGCGCCATTACGACGTCATCCTTTCTCCGGTGATCACCGAGAAGGCGACAATGGCATCCGAGCATAACAAAGTCGTGTTCAAGGTGGCTAAGCACGCCACGAAGCCGCAAATCAAGGAGGCGGTGGAGAAGCTGTTCGACGTCAAGGTCAAGAGCGTCAACACGCTCACACGGCCGGGCAAGATGAAAGTGTTCCGCAACAGGATCGGGCAGCAGTCCGATGTGAAGCGCGCGATCGTGACTCTGGAAGAGGGTCACCGGATCGACGTGACCACGGGATTGTAAGGGGAGCGTTGCGATGGCACTGAAATCCTACAATCCGACAACCCCGGGCCAGCGCCAGCTGGTCAACATTGACCGTTCGTCGCTGTACAAGGGCGCACCGGTGAAGGCGTTGACCGAAGGTCAGCATTCGACCGGCGGCCGCAATAATAATGGGCGCATCACTTCGCGGTTCCGCGGTGGCGGCCACAAGCAGGCTTATCGCCGGATCGATTTCCGCCGCACCAAATTCGATGTGCCGGCGACCGTCGAGCGGCTGGAATATGATCCAAACCGCACCGCTTTCATCGCGCTGATCAAATATCAGGACGGCGAGCTCGCCTACATCCTGGCGCCGCAGCGCCTGGGGCCCGGCGATACCGTGATCGCTTCCGAACATGCCGACGTGAAGCCGGGCAACGCCATGCCGATCGCGAATATTCCGGTCGGCACAATTGTGCACAATGTGGAACTCAAGATCGGCAAAGGCGGCCAACTCGCGCGTTCGGCCGGCAGCTACGTGCAGATCGTCGGCCGCGACCAGGATTACGTCATCCTGCGCTTGAGCACGACCGAGCAGCGCCTGGTACACGGCCGCTGCATGGCCACAGTCGGCGCGGTGTCCAATCCGGACAACATGAACACGACGATCGGCAAGGCCGGTCGCCAGCGCTGGAAGGGCCGCATGCCGCACAACCGCGGCATCACGATGAATCCGGTCGATCACCCGCACGGTGGCCGCACCAAGGGCGGCAAGCATTGGGTTACCCCGTGGGGTTTCCCGACCAAAGGAAAGAAGACCCGCAAGAATAAGCGCACCGAGCGTTTCATCATTGCGAGCCGGCACGACCGCAAGAAAAAGCAGCAGTAAGGACGAGATCTATGACGCGTTCAGTTTGGAAAGGTCCTTTTGTCGACGGCTATCTGCTGCGCAAGGCTGAAGCCTCGCGCGCTTCCGGCCGCCACGAGATGATCAAGATCTGGAGCCGGCGTTCGACAATTCTCCCGCAATTCGTCGGGCTGAATTTCGGCGTCTACAACGGGCAAAAGCACATTCCGGTCATGGTCAACGAAGAAATGGTCGGCCACAAGTTCGGCGAGTTTGCGCCGACCCGGATGTTCTACGGCCATACGTCAGACCGCAAAGCCAAACGGACCAGTGCGCCCGCAGCGGCAGGTGCACCGGCCGCCGCGCCGGCGCCGGCAGCGAGCTAAGGGATATAGAGTAAAGCCATGGGCAAGCGCCACCGCGAACGCGACCTCGCCGAAAACGAGGCAAAGGCTGTGACCAAGATGCTGCGGATTTCTCCGCAGAAGCTCAATCTTGTCGCGCAGCTGATCCGCGGCAAAAAAGCCGCAAGCGCGCTCGCCGATCTTGAATTTTCGCGCAAGCGCATCGCAAAAGACGTGCGCAAGTGCCTGGAGTCGGCGATCGCTAACGCCGAGAATAATCACGACCTCGACGTCGACGAACTCGTCGTTGCCGAGGCTCATGTCGGCAAGGCGCTTGTCATCAAGCGGTTCACCCCGCGTGGCCGTGGCCGCGTCGGACGCATTCTCAAGCCGTTTTCTCACCTGACCATCGTTGTGCGTCAGGTCGAGGCACGGGCGGAAGCCTGAGGAGTAATCGATGGGTCAAAAAGTCAATCCGATCGGGCTGCGCTTAGGCATCAACCGCACCTGGGATTCGCGCTGGTTCGCCGGCAAAGCGGAATACGGCACGCTGCTGCATGAAGACATCAAGATCCGCAAGGAGCTGATGAAACAACTCAAGCAGGCAGCGGTATCGCATATCGTGATCGAGCGGCCGCACAAGAAGTGCCGCGTCACGATCCACTCGGCGCGTCCCGGCGTTGTGATTGGAAAGAAGGGCGCCGATATCGAAAAATTGCGCAAATCGGTCGCCAAGCTCACCGACAGCGACGTGGTCATCAACATTGTGGAAATTCGCAAGCCCGAGCTCGATGCGCAGCTGGTTGCCGAATCGATCTCCCAACAGCTCGAGCGCCGCGTCGCCTTCCGCCGTGCCATGAAGCGTGCCGTTCAATCGGCGATGCGCCTCGGTGCCGAGGGCATTCGTATCAACTGCTCTGGCCGTCTCGGCGGCGCCGAAATCGCGCGCATGTCGCGCGCATGGAGTGGTATCGCGAAGGCCGCGTGCCGCTGCACACGTTGCGCGCGGACGTCGACTACGGCGTTGCCACCGCTTTCACCACCTATGGCACCTGCGGCGTCAAGGTTTGGATCTTCAAGGGCGAGATCCTCGAGCACGATCCGATGGCGCAGGACAAGAAGCTTGCCGAAGCCGACACCGGCCGGCCGCGCCGCGAAACCGCGGCCTGAAGGGACGAATAGAGTTTAAGTCATGCTGCAACCGATCCGCACCAAGTTCCGCAAGGCATTCAAGGGCCGCATTCATGGCATCGCCACGAGCGGCGCCACGCTTGCCTTCGGCCAGTATGGTCTCAAGGCGCTCGAGCCTGAGCGTGTCACCGCGCGCCAGATCGAGGCTGCCCGCCGCGCGCTCACCCGCTTCATGAAGCGGTCGGGTCGAGTGTGGATCCGCGTTTTCCCGGACGTACCGGTCTCCAAGAAGCCGATCGAAATACGCATGGGCAAAGGCAAGGGAACACCCGAGCTTTGGGTCGTGCGCGTCAAGCCAGGCCGCATCCTGTTCGAGGTCGACGGTATTCCGCTTGCGGTCGCTAAAGAAGCACTGGCGCTCGCCGCGGCGAAGCTGCCGGTCAAAACCCGTTTCATTGAACGCATCGCCGAGTAACGCCATGAAAGCCGCCGACGCAAGAGCGATGACGATCGATCAGCTTGATGACGAAGTGCTCAAGCTGAAGAAAGAGCAGTTCAATTTGCGCTTCCAGCGCGCCACCGGGCAGCTGGAGAATACCTCGCGCGTGCGCGTCATCCGGCGCGACATCGCGCGGATGAAAACCATCGCGGCGCAGAAACGTGTCGGGGCGCCTGAGCCCGCGATCAAGGCCGACGCCGCACCGGCGCCTGCGAAGAAAGCCAAGAAAACTGAGTCCGCCAAGCCGAAGGCTGCCGCGAAACCGAAATCGCGCGCCAAGACGAGCAAGACGAACAAGACGAAGTCGAAGGAATAAGGGGTTCGAGATGCCGAAGCGTACGCTCCATGGCGTTGTCGTGAGCGACAAACAGAATAAGACGGTGATCGTGCGGGTTGACCGTCGTTTCGCGCACGCAACCATGAAGAAGACCATCCGCCGCTCGAAGAAGTACCACGCCCACGACGAGACCAATCAATACGCCATCGGCGACCTGGTGTGGATCGAAGAGCGCCGGCCGATTTCCAAGCTCAAGTGCTGGGAAGTCGTCCGCGGCGAGAAGAAGCAGAAAGTTCAATGAGCGCTATGCGCGACCAGATAGTGAGAGCCGCATCATGATCCAGATGCAAACCAATTTAGACGTGGCCGACAATTCCGGCGCGCGCCGCGTCATGTGCATCAAGGTGCTGGGCGGCTCCAAGCGCAAGTACGCCACCATCGGCGACGTCATCGTCGTTTCGGTGAAAGAGGCGATTCCGCGTGGCCGCGTGAAAAAGGGCGACGTGATGAAAGCCGTCGTCGTGCGCATTTCCAAGGACATCAAGCGTCCGGACGGATCGGTCATCCGGTTTGACCGCAATGCGGCGGTGCTGATCACCCCACAGATGGAGCCGGTCGGCACGCGCATCTTCGGGCCGGTCCCGCGCGAATTGCGCGCCAAGAATCACATGAAGATCATTTCGCTCGCGCCGGAGGTGCTGTAATGGCAGCCAAGATCCGCAAGGGCGATAAAGTGGTCGTGCTCACCGGCCGCGACAAGGGCCGCACCGGAGAGGTGATCGAGGTACGCCCCGATCAACACCGCGCTTTGGTGCGCGGCATCAATATGGTCAAGCGCCACCAGCGCCAGACCGCGCAGCAGGAAGGCGGGATCATCTCCAAGGAGAGCACGGTCCACCTGTCCAATTTGGCGGTCGCCGACCCCAAGGACGGCAAGCCGACCCGCGTCGGTTTCAAATTCATCGGTGAAGGCGAAGCGCGCAAAAAAGTACGCATCGCCAAGCGTTCCGGAGTTGAGATCGATGGCTGAAACCCAGCAATCCGCACAAGCTAAAGCCGAAGCCAAGGCGGAAAAGAAGGCGCAGGCCCAGGCGAAAGCCGCCGCGCCGAAGGAAGCCCGGAAGCCGCGCGAGCGCTCCGACTATGTCCCGCGCTTGAAGACGCATTTCGAGCAGGTGGTGAGTGAGCAGCTGTCCAAGCAGCTCAACTACACAAATCGCATGCAGGTGCCCAAGATCACCAAGATTGTGCTGAACATGGGCATCGGCGAGGGCGTCGCCGACCGCAAGAAGGTGGATAACGCCGCCGGCGACCTGTCGATGATCGCCGGTCAGAAGGCTGTGATCACCAAGTCGCGCAAGTCGATCGCCACGTACAAGTTGCGCGACGGACAGGCCATCGGTTGCAAGGTCACGCTCCGCAAAGCGCGCATGTACGACTTCCTCGACCGCCTCGTGAACATCGCGCTGCCCCGCATCCGCGATTTCCGCGGTCTCAATCCGAAAAGCTTCGATGGCCGCGGCAACTACAGCCTCGGCATCAAGGAACACATCGTGTTTCCCGAGATCGACTTCGACAAGGTCACTGACTCGTGGGGTCTCGATGTTACCGTTTGCACCAGCGCGCGAAACGATGACGAAGCGCGCGCGCTGCTCACCGCGTTCAACTTCCCGTTCCGGCAGTGAGGCCAGGCCTCATACGCGGAACCGCAAGGAGCGAAAGTATGGCGAAGAAGAGTTCGATCGAGAAGAATAACAGGCGGCGGAAGATGGCGAAGAAATTCGCCAATCGGCGCGCAAAGCTCAAAGCGATCGCGCACGATAAAAAACTGCCGATGGAGGAGCGTTTCGCCGCCACATTGAAGCTGGCCGAATTGCCGCGCAATTCCTCGAGGGTCCGCGTGCGCAATCGTTGCGAGCTCAGCGGACGTCCGCGCGCTTACTACCGCAAGCATCGCTTGAGCCGTATCGCGTTGCGGGAGCTTGGCTCCAAAGGCCTGATTCCGGGCCTTGTGAAGTCGAGCTGGTAGGGAGGGCGCGATGGCAGTGAACGATCCGATCGGCGATATGATCGCGCGCATCCGCAATGCTCAGATGCGCAGTAAATCGAAGGTCTCGATGCCGGGCTCCAAGCAGCGCGAACGCGTGCTCGAGGTGCTCAAGACGGAAGGCTTTATTCGTGGCTACGCCAGTGTTGCGCACGCCAGTGGCCGATCCGAACTCGAGATCGAGCTGAAATATTACGACGGCGAACCGGTGATCCGCGAAATCGAGCGCATCTCCAAGCCTGGCCGCCGTGTTTACGTGGCGGTCCGCAATCTGCCGCGCATCAATAACGGCCTTGGCGTCGCAATCCTGTCGACGCCAAAGGGTGTGATGGCCGACCACGACGCTCGCGAAGCCAATGTGGGCGGCGAAATCATTTGTACGGTGTTCTAATGTCGCGCATCGGAAACAAGCCGGTCGCAGTCCCCACAGGCGTCACCGCCAATGTGGAAGGCCAGACCGTCAAGGTGAAGGGGCCGAAGGGCGCCCTTCAGGTCGTTGTGCATGACGACGTATCGGTCGCGCTCGACAAAGGCACGATCAAGCTCGAGCCGCGCGGTGAGAGCAAGCGCGCGCGGTCAATGTGGGGCACCTCACGGACCTTGGTCGCAAACCTGGTGTCCGGCGTCACCAAAGGCTTCGAAGAAAAGCTGGAGATCACCGGCGTGGGTTATCGTGCCGCTGTGCAGGGCAAATCTCTGCAATTGCAGCTCGGCTTTTCGCACGACGTGAACTTTCCGATCCCGGAAGGCATCGCGATCGCAACGCCGAAGCCGACCGAGATCGTGGTGACCGGCATCGACAAGCAAAAAGTCGGGCACGTGGCCGCCGAAATCCGGGGTTTTCGCCCGCCCGAGCCCTACAAAGGCAAGGGCGTGAGATACGCGAACGAGTATATCTTCCGCAAGGAAGGGAAGAAGAAGTAGAGGACGCGCGATGTCGAGATTAACTGACCGAACTGCGCGGCGGACGGCGACGGTGCGCCGCAAGGTCAAGCTTGCAGCCGGCACCAGCGGCCGCGCGCGGCTATCCGTGTTCCGCTCGTCGAAACATATCTATGCGCAGCTTATCGATGATGTGAAAGGCACAACCCTCGTCGCGGCGTCCTCGCTTGAGAAGACGATGCGGGAGGGTGCAAAGACCGGCGCCAATATTTCGGCGGCCAAGGCAGTCGGCAAGCTGATTGCCGAACGCGCCAAGGAAAAGGGCATCAAGGCAGTCGTGTTCGATCGTGGCGGTTATCTCTATCACGGACGCATCAAGGCGCTGGCGGATGCCGCGCGTGAAGGCGGCCTCAACTTCTAACGGAGCGCATCATCCCGAAAAGTGGGAACCGGTTTTCGGAGAAGATGATGCGCAAAGGAAACGGACTGTACGATTATGGCACATGAACCTCGACGAGATCGTGAGCGCGGCGGCCGCGAAGAGCGTGACAGCGAGTTCACCGACAAGCTGGTGCACATCAATCGTGTGGCCAAGGTGGTCAAAGGCGGCCGGCGATTTGGCTTTGCCGCGCTGGTTGTTGTCGGCGACCAGAAAGGCCGCGTCGGATTTGGCCATGGCAAGGCGCGCGAAGTCCCGGAAGCGATCCGCAAGGCGACGGATGCAGCCAAGCGCAGTCTAACGCGCGTTCCGCTGCGCGAGGGCCGGACGCTGCATCACGACGTGCTGGGTCGTCACGGCGCCGGCAAGGTATTCCTCCGCGCTGCGCCTCCGGGCACCGGCATCATCGCCGGCGGTCCGATGCGCGCGGTGTTCGAGACGCTAGGCATGCAGGACGTCGTGGCGAAATCGCTCGGCTCGTCCAACCCGTACAATGTCGTGCGCGCGACCTTCGATGCGCTCAAGCACCAGGATTCGCCGCGCTCGGTCGCGGCTCGCCGCAACATCAAGGTCTCGACCTTGCAATCGCGCCGCCGCGAAGGCGACGCGGAAGCGGCGACTGACTAAGGAATTTAGCGCATGGCTCAGGCACAAAAGACCATCAAGGTTGAGCAGGTGGGCAGCCCGCAACGGCGCCATCACGATCAGCGTGCGACGCTGATCGGCCTCGGCCTCAACAAAATCGGTCGCACACGCGACCTGCCGGACACGCCGGCAACTCGCGGCATGATCCGCAAGGTACAGCACCTCGTGCGCGTGGTCGCCGACGCGAAGTAAGAGGACGGAACGATGAAACTCAACCAGATCGCCGACAGGCCGGGCGCGCGAAAGCGGCGGATGCGCATCGGGCGCGGCATCGGCTCGGGCATGGGCAAGACCGGCGGGCGCGGCGGCAAGGGCCAGACCGCGCGCACCGGCGTGCGTATCAAGGGCTTCGAGGGCGGCCAGATGCCGCTGCATCGGCGCCTGCCGAAACGCGGCTTTCGCAATACTTCTTTTGCGGTCAGGCTCAACGAAATCAATCTCGGCAAGGTGCAGGCGGCGATCGACGCTGGCTTCCTTGACGCGAAGGCTACAGTCGATGTTGCGGCCATGGTCAAAGCCGGTTTGATGCGGCGCGCGAAGGGCGGCGTAAAGCTGCTGAGCGACGGCGAACTGAAGACGAAAATCGACTTCTCGGTCTGGCGCGCTTCAAAGTCCGCCATTGCGGCGGTGGAGAAAGCCGGCGGCACAGTGAAGATTCTTGCGCCGGCGAAGGAAGAAGACGCCGAACCGAAGGGCAAGAACAAGCGCAAGGCGCTGGCGGCAGCCAAAGGCGGCGATAAGCCGAAGGGCGATAAGCCGAAGGGCGGTAAGCCCAAGGCGGAGGCGGAAGGCGAAAGCAAAAGCGCCGAATAGTCGGTCTGCCGCGTCATTTGTACGCGCGGACTGATGAATGCCCTGGACTACAGTTTGGGACCATCGCCCCTATCTAGAGGGCTGTGAGGACGGGATGCCCCAAATTCACGGGGCATGACAGCGGAAGGGTCGAGGCGGTCATGGTCTCTGCAGCAGAACAACTGGCGGCCAATCTTAATTTCTCGGCGCTCGCCAAAGCCGATGAGCTCAAGAAACGCATCTGGTTCACGGTCGGCGCGCTGCTGGTCTATCGCCTCGGAACCTACATTCCGTTGCCGGGCATTGATCCCAACGCCTGGGAACAGATTTTCAATACCCAGTCCGGCGGCATTCTCGGCATGTTCAATATGTTCTCCGGTGGCGGCATTCACCGGATGGCGATTTTCGCGCTCAACATCATGCCGTACATTTCCGCGTCCATCATCATTCAGCTGATGACGACGGTTTCGCCAACGCTCGAAGCGCTCAAGAAGGAAGGCGAAGCCGGCCGCAAGATCATGAACCAATACACCCGGTACCTCACCGTGGTGCTCGCTGCTTTCCAGGCCTATGGCATCGGCGTTGGTCTGCAAGGAACCGGCAGCGTTGTTAGCAGTCCGGGCGTCTTCTTTCTGATGTCGACGACGATCACGCTCGCCGGCGGCACCATGTTCCTGATGTGGCTGGGCGAACAGATTACGTCGCGCGGCATCGGCAATGGCATCTCGCTGATTATCTTGTCAGGCATCGTGGCACAGCTGCCATCGGCGATCGCCGGCACACTTGAGCTCGGCCGACAGGGCGCACTTTCGACCGGCCTGATCCTCGCTGTTATCGTGATGGCGGTCGCGGTCATCGCGTTCATCGTGTTCGTGGAGCGCGCGCAGCGGCGCCTGTTGATCCAGTATCCGAAGCGTCAGGTAGGCAACCGCATGTTTGAGGGGCAATCGTCGCATCTGCCTCTTAAACTCAACACGTCCGGTGTGATCCCGCCGATCTTTGCGTCGTCGCTGCTTTTGTTGCCGACGACAGTTGCGAACTTCAATGCGGGGCAGGGACCGGGCTGGCTGACCACTGTCACAACGCTGCTTGGCCACGGTCGGCCGCTGTTCCTCATTCTCTATCTCGCGCTGATCGTATTCTTTGCGTTCTTCTACACCGCGGTGGTTTTCAATCCGACGGAGACCGCGGAAAACCTGAAGAA
>WNFM01264732.1_pt1 | contig 22051 bp, 21 predicted proteins | sample 5400271 | NCBI WGS metagenome assembly WNFM01 (sample SAMN13153352, study PRJNA577476) | soil metagenome | isolation source: 60 cm saprolite on Douglas fir-dominated hillslope | place: USA:California | collected 2013-09-17
CGCTCACGCCGATTTCCGAGGCGGGCGCGGCCCGGGTGGACGCCGCGCTGCGCGCCTATGGGGGACTGCTTTGATCCGCGCTTGCGTCGCCGGTGTCGGTGGAAAGATGGGCTCGCGCATCTTGAATGCGCTGCGCGCCGAGGAGGACTTCGCCGTCACCGGCGCGTTCGAAAAGCCGGACAGCCCGCAGGTGGGGCTCGATGCGGGCCTGCTCTCGGGCGCGGGGCCGCTGGAGGTGACCATCTCGGCCGGCATCGAGCAGGCGCTCGCCCGCGGAGCCGACGTGGTCATCGACTTCACCGCGCCCGCCGCTTCTCTGCACCACGCGAAAGTTTGCGCCGAGCGCGGAGTCGGGCTGGTGGTCGGCACGACGGGATTTTCCGCGCAGGCCAAGGCGGAGCTCGCCGGGCACGCGCAGCGCGTCCCCATCCTGATGGCGCCCAACATGAGCGTCGGCGTCAACGTGCTCTTCCGGCTGGTGGCGCAGGCGGCGCACGCGCTGGGATCGTCGTACGAGGTGGAGATCGTCGAGATGCACCACCGCGCCAAGAAGGACGCGCCCAGCGGCACCGCACTGCGCCTCGCCGAGGTGGCCGCCGACGCGCTGGGGTTCGACGCGAGGACCTCGACCGTCTACGAGCGCCACGGTGAAGTGGGCGCGCGCAAGCCCGGCACCATCGGCGTGCAGACTGTGCGCGGCGGCGACGTGGTGGGCGATCACACCGTCTTCTTTTTCGCGGACGGCGAGCGGCTGGAGTTGACCCACCGCGCGTCCAGCCGAGACAACTTCGCGCGCGGCGCCGTGCGGGCCGCGCGCTTCCTGGCCGGGAAGAAGCCCGGCCTCTACGACATGCAGGACGTGCTGGGGTTCCGGAGATGATGCAGATCGCGAGGTTTCTGGGGCAGGACGGCGAGATCCTCGAAGGCGTCGTGCAGGGTGACGAGCTCGAGGAGATCTCGGGTCTCGATCCCATGCTGAAGGGCGGGCGGCGCGTGGGCGGTCCGCGCAAGCTCTCCGAGGTGCAGCTGATGCCGTGGGGGACGGGGCGCAAGATCGTCGCCGTCGGGAAGAACTATGTCGATCACGCCAAGGAACTCGCCAGCGAGGTGCCCAAGGAGCCGCTCATCTTCATGAAGCCGCCCAGCGGGCTGCTCGGGCACGGGCAGGCCATCGTGCTGCCGCCCTCGAGCGTCTCGAAGGAAGTGCACCACGAGGCGGAGCTGGCGGTGGTGATCGGCAAACGGCTGCGGCGCGCTTCGGAGGCGGAGTGCGCGAAGGCCATCGCGGGAGTGACCTGCCTCAACGACGTCACCGCCCGCGATATCCAGCGGGCCGAAGGTCAATGGACGCGGGCCAAGGGCTTCGACACGTTCTGCCCGGTGGGCCCGTGGGTCAGCGTCGGGCTCGATTGGTCCAATCTGCGCCTTCAATGCCGGGTCAATGGAGCGATCAAGCAGGACGGGCGCACGAAGGACCAGGTCTTTCCATTGCCGCGTCTATTGGCGTTCATTGCAGCTGGTATGACGCTCGAGGAAGGCGACGTCGTCTCCACCGGCACGCCCGCGGGCGTCGGTCCTATCAAAGCGGGCGATACCGTCGAGATCGAGCTGGAAGGCGTCGGTATCCTGAGGAATGAGGTTCGCGCCGAGTGACATCGCCTTTGAATCCTTTGTTGCCGCGCATAGCAGGTTATATGCAGGAAAAGGCCAACGTGCTGCGCGAAGCGGCGCAGCGGTCGGGCCGGCCCGTCTATGATTTCGGCATCGGCGACCCGCGCGAGCCGACGCCTGAATTCATTCGCAAGGCATTGCGCGATTCGATTCCGGAAGTATCGCAATATCCGTCGATCAACGGCATTGCTCCATTGCGCAACGCCATCGCGGGATATCTCAAGCGGCGATTGGCATTGTCGCTGGATCCGGAGCGAGAGATCCTCCCCTGTGCAGGAGCCAAGGAGGCGCTCTTTCACCTGCCGCTGATCGCGCTCGATCCGGCGCGGCCGCTCTGCTGGTATCCGGATCCGGCTTATCCAGTCTACGAGCGGGCCATCCTCTTCGCGCGCGGCACGCCGCGCACCGTTCCATTGCGCCTCGAAAACGCCTTCCTGCCCGATCTGGATTCGATCCCCGCCGCCGATTGGGCGCGCACTTCGATCTTCTTCGATTGCTATCCGCACAATCCCACCGGCGCCGGGGCGCCGCGCGCGCACCACGAGAAGCTCCTGCGCCTCGCGCGCGAGCACGGCTTTCTCGTCGTCTGCGACGAACCCTACGTCGATCTCTACGTCGGCGAGGCGCCGCACAGCGCGCTCCAGATCTCGCGCGAGAACATGGTCGCCATCCACTCCCTCAGCAAGCGGAGCGGCATGACCGGCTACCGCAGCGGCTTCATCGCCGGCGATCCCGAAGTGATCCGCTGGCTGCGCGAGGGCCGCGCGAACTTCGGCGTGGCCTCGCAGAGCTTCATCCAGCAAGCGGCCATCACCGCCTGGACCGACGACGCGCACGTGGCCGAGCGACGAAAAGTCTTCGCCGGCAAGCGCGCCGTCCTGCTCACCCACTTGCGCAAGCTCGGCCTCGAAGCCTCCGGCGAGGGTGCTTTCTACCTCTGGGTCCGCGTGCCCGCGGGCGAGACCAGCGAGTCGTACGCAGCGAAGCTCGCCGAGCGGAACATCCTGGTCGTGCCGGGGCCGCAGTTCGGCGCCGAGGGCAAGGGCTTCATCCGCCTCGCCATGGTGCCGACGCTGCGCGACTGCGAATCCGCCTGCGCCGCCTGGCCGGCCTGAGCGCGGCAGTTCACCAGCGGCAATCGTCTTCGATGGTGGTGACCCATCGTCCCTGCAAGAGAAGCTCGAAGCGGAACGTGAAGCGCTGCGCATCGTGTCGAGTCCAGGTGCTCCGGAAGGCGAGCGTCTCCCGGCGCGTCGTCTCCAACTTTCCGAGTTCGACCATGGTGTTTCCCTGCCAGCCGGGGGACGAGCTGGAGAAGCGGTCGCCCCTGCTGCTGACTGCGCTCGAGAGGATGGTGCCGGTCGAGGGATCGACTCGCCATTCTCCGTCGACGGAAGTCGGGTACGGATCGCCGCGGGTACGCACGGACTCGTAGTGAAACCCGGCTGCGCCGGGCCCGCGGCGGGAGACCTGAAAGCTCGTCTGCGTCGGGGAATCGATGTTCCCGTCGGAACTGTGGCCCTGGCATCGTGCGCTCGCTGGGAATCCCAGCAGCGGATCCAGCGTCGCACCCGGAGGGTCGGCCGCTTCCGCAGCGCGAGCAGTGGCCGGGAGCAGTGGAGTCATGAGCTCGCGGACAGCGGGAGCCACGGCATGGTCGAGCTTGTCCACCGTCTCGCCCGAAGCGGCGGCGCCGGCCAGCAACTCGCCGCTGCGCGTGTCGTGCAGGCGAAGGTCGAGCTTGTAGCTGCTGCCAAAGCGAAGCAGATCCCCGCTCACGACGAGGTCGGCGCCGAGGCGGCGGCCGGTCTCGACCTCGCACTCACCCTCGCACTCCTCCAGCTTCTTGCCCGCGGCCTGGAGCAGCACCAGCATGTTTTCGCGCGTGAGCACGCGCGCGCCGGAGAGAGTCTTCAGCACGGCAGCCCGGACCGCGTTGGCGAGATAGTCCGCGTCCACCGCAGACCGCTCCGCGCCGGCGAGCTTGCTGCGGAACTCGAGTACCGCCACCAGACGGGCAGCGGTGGTTCTGGTGGGCTCGGAGATCGCCTCGCCCGCCTTTGCGTGACTGCAAGCGGCGGCGATGGCGGCCACCACGATGGCGGAGTGCCTCATGTCGGGAAGGATCTTACCGCCGGCGCGCCGCAGGCGGTAGGCGGTCCGGTTTTCCGCACGCGCTCCGAAAGTCCGGAAGCGCGCGGCTCTTTCCACTCCGTCGATCACTCTGAAGACGCGGTGGCACGGGTGTTGCTCGACAAGGCTCTGCCCGACATGCCTACCCGTCCATTGAACGTCGACTCCGCTCGCAAACGCATCCAACAGATCGCCGACCTCGAGCTTCGGGAATCGGTTGAACAAGCTCTTGCCGCCGTGCTGAAGCGGTGGGAGCGGCCGCAGAGGATTTCGGAGTCCGCCTGGAACCACAAGCTGCCGGTCGCTGACTTCGACCTGCTCTTCTTCGTCGAGGTCCTCGCGGCCCGCAAAGCCGCGGCGCCGGAGGCCGAGCCGTGGCGGACCACCGCGCAGGAGTTGTTCGGCGCGGTGCCCCTGGAAGGATTCGACGAAGATCGGGCGCAGGAAGATTTGCCGCTGGAAGAAGAGCTGGGCCAGCCCGAAGAGCTCGACGATCCCGAGGGCGTGCTGCGTCCCATCGAAGAGGAGCCGTCGGGATCCGATGATCTCGGGCTCACGCTCGCAGCGCAGTCGACGGGCGACGATCCGTTCGCCTGCTTCGACAGCGAAGAGCCGTACGACTGACGAAGGCCGCGCCGGGCGGCGCGCAAACTTGCCGAGCAGGCGGCCTGGGAGCACTCTCAGTGCTGCATGACGACTCCGGGTCCAAAGCCTGGCGAAGCGCCCGACGAGGACTCGGGAGTCCACAAGGGCTTCTACGAGCACTCGACGGGCGGCAAGATTCCGAGAGCGCCGTTTCCGTCGCCCGCGAAGCCGGCTTCAGGCGCGAAGCCGTCGCTCTTCGCACGGGCGGCGGGCGCTCTGTCGCGGGCAGTGCGCTCGGTCTTCGGCAAGCGTTGAAGCTTCGGCGCGTGTGCTAGCGTTGCGCCGCGATGCACGACCACTCCGCAGAGGAGCTGCGGCTCCCATACGCCACCGCCGGCGAACTGCGCGCCGCTGTCGAGGAAGCGCAAGCCGACAAGGCGCTCTTGCAGGGCCGGCACGCCAACGCCATCCGCGAAGTGGTCTTCCGCCTCGACCAGGGCGCGCTGCGCGTCGCCGAGCGCAACCTCGAGGGCGCGGCCGAGCGCTGGACGGTGCACGGCTGGATCCAGCAGGCCATCAATTTCTTCTTCACCATCGCGCAGAGCGAAATCTTCGCCGCCGGCGACCTGCGCTTCTTCGACAAGATTCCGCCCAAGACGCAGCTCGGCGAATTCCGCGTCATCCCTCCGGGCGTGGTGCGCTACGGCGCGCACGTCGAGAAGGGCGCCATCGTCATGCCCGGCTACGTCAACATCGGAGCGCGCGTCGGCGCCGGCAGCATGGTCGACACCTGGGCGACGGTGGGCTCCTGCGCGCAAGTGGGGCGGGGCGTGCACTTGAGCGGCGGCGTCGGCCTGGGCGGCGTCCTCGAGCCGCCGGGCGCGCGGCCGGTGATCATCGAGGACGGCGCCTTCATCGGCAGCCGCTGCATCGTGGTGGAAGGCGTCCTCGTCGAGGAGGAAGCGGTGCTGGGCGCGGGCGTCACGCTGACGGCGAGTACGCCCATCCTCGACGTGACCGGCCCGTCCGAAAAGCAGATCAAGGGCAGCGTCCCCGCGCGCAGCGTGGTCATCCCCGGAATGCGGCCGCGGCAGTTCCCCGCCGGCGAATACCTCACGCCCTGCGCGCTGATCATCGGCACCCGCAAGGCGAGCACCGACAAGAAGACGTCCTTGAACTCCGCGCTCCGCGACTTCGGAGTCCCCGTTTGACCTCTCAAGTGCAACTGCAACTGCGCACCACGGAGGCACGGAGGCCACGGAGGTTTTTGATCCAAAAGCTCTTCTCCGTGCCCTCCGTGTCTCCGTGGTGCGCTTTTGCCTTTGAAAGAGCGCTGCGATGATCGAGGCCTTGGCCGAGAGGACGCTTGAGTTGTGCTCGATCAGCAGTCCGATCGGGAGCGAGAGCGAGATCGCGGCGTACGTGCAGCGCGAGACGGGCGGCGAGCGCATCGGCAACGCGGTGGTCGCGGGACGCGTCAGCGGCGATCGGCCCACGGTCCTGCTCGCCGGCCACCTCGACACCGTGCCGCTGCAGGAAGGAGATTTTCCCGCGCGGCGCGAGGGAGGCCGCGTCCGTGGCCGGGGCGCTTCCGACATGAAGGGCGCGCTGGCGGTGATGATCGAGCTGTGGAACCGCCTCGATCGCAAAGCGCTGCCGCTCGAGCTGGTGCTCGTCTTCTACGATCGCGAAGAGGGCCCCATCGCCGAGAACGGGCTCTTGCCGCTGCTCACGGCGCGCCCCGATCTGAAGAAGGCCGCGCTCGCGCTCTGCCTCGAGCCCACCGATCTGGCGCTGCAGATCGGCTGCTGCGGATCGATGCACGCGACGCTCACGTTCCGCGGCAAGAGCGCCCACAGCGCGCGGCCGTGGCAAGGCGAGAACGCAATCCACAAGGCGGGCGCGCTGCTCAGCTGGCTGGCCGTGCAGGCGCCGCGCGAAGTTCGCCTGGGCGAATTGCCGTATCGCGAGGTCATGAGCGTCACGCGCATCGGCGGCTTCACCGGACGCAACGTCGTTCCGGCGGCGTGTGAGTTGAACCTCAATTATCGATTCGCGCCCGGCCGCACGCTGGAGAGCGCGCAGCAAGAGGTCAAGCAACTCGCGGAGCGCTTCGGCGCCGAGTGCCAGATCACCGATCGCGCGCCCGCGGGCCCGGTGATCTTCGACAACCCGCTCCTGCAGGAATTCCGCGCGCTGACCGCGGCTCCCATCGAGGCGAAGCAGGCCTGGACCGACGTCGCGCAACTTGCCGCCGCCGGAATTCCCGCTGCCAACTTCGGCCCCGGCGACCAGGCGCAGGCGCATCAGAAAGGCGAGAGCTGCGACGAAGAAGCGCTCCTTCGCGCCTACTCGATGCTCGAACGCTTCCTGCGCGGAGCGGTTCCTTGATCGAGGCGTTCGTCGGGCTGGGCTCGAATCTCGGCGACCGCCTCGGCAACCTGGGGACGGCGGTCGAGAAGCTGGCGCGCGAGCCCGGCTTCACGCTGCGCCGCGTTTCGGTCGCATGGGAGAGCGAGCCCAAGGGCCCGCCGCAGCCCGTCTACCTCAACGCGGTCGCGCAAGTGGGGACGCTGCTTTCGGCGCGTGCCACGCTCTCGCGCCTGCGCGCCATCGAGGAGGCGATGGGCCGGATGCGACGCGAGCGGTGGGGATCGCGCGAGATCGATCTCGATCTGCTGCTCTTCGGCGACCAGATCGTCGAGGAGACGGGACTGCAGATTCCTCATCCGCTCCTCGCGCAGCGCGCCTTCGTGCTGGAGCCGCTCTGCGAGATCGCGGCGCAGGCGTGGCATCCCGGGCGGGGAATGACCGCGGCGGAGTTGCGCGACCGCCTGCCGCAAGAGGAGCGGGCGCAGGTGCGCGCCTGGCGGCCGATCCGCCGATCGCTCGAGGAGCCCGAGGCCGAGAGCGGACCCGCCAAGGCCGAATGAGATGCGCGAGCGGCCGTGCTGGGGTACACAGCGCGCGATGAGACGCCTCGTTCTCGCAGCAGTCGCCGCTCTGCTCGCTTGCAAACCCGTCGGCTCGGTGGCCGATGCCGGTGAAGCTGCGGCGCTCGACGCAACCGATTCGAAAGCGCTGCTCGCTGAAGTCGATCGCCTGAAAGATCAGCTCAAAGACAAGCCCAAGACCTTCGAGGTGCTCGCGGCGCTGGGGAATCTCTATTACGACAACGGCCGCTACCTCGAAGCGGTCGACGCGCTCCGGCAGGCGGAAGAGCTGGCTGCGCCCTCGCAGGCCGACGCAGACGCGCTTCGCCAGCAGGGCGTCAAGCCCGCGGCCGACTTGCCAGGAGAGTGCCGCCGCAGCGGCGCCGAGTACGGGCTCGCGCAGATCGCGGAGGTGGCGAAGAATTTCGAACCGGCGAAGCGGCTCCGTTGCCTCGAGACCGCGCTCTCGATGGCGCAGGACGCGCGCGCGCGGCGGGGGAATTCGTTCTATCTGATCGGGAACCCCGACGCGGCGCTGGCCGAGCACCGCAAGGTCCTCGAGCGCTCGCCCGACTATCCCGAGTCGCTCTTTTTCGTGGGCGCGATCCTCCTCGAGCAGAGCCAGGGCGACAAGGCGAAGCTCGCCGAGGGGAAAAAATATTGGGAACGTCTGCTCAAGGTCGCTCCCGACGGACCGCGCGCGCCGCTGGTGCGCGAGACGCTGCCCAAGGCGGACGAGGTGTTCAAGCCGGGGACCGACGGCCAACTGCCGGCGGGACATCCCAACGTCGCGCAGCAGGATCAGGGTCTGCCACCCGGGCACCCGGCGATCGGCGGACCGGGCCAGGCGGTGGGCCGCGGCCAGCCCGGCTCGCCGATGCAGCACAGCGACGAGGCGCGCAGCCAACCCACTGCCGAAGAGCTGAAGAACATGCAGGAGGCGGTGCAGAACACCGAGCGCACGCCGGAGTTGGAGAAGGGGCTCGACCAACTCGTCGACGAGGGTGAGAAGGATCTCGACGAGGGCAAGTATCAGGACGCGCGCGATGCCGTCGTGCGCGTGATGCCGATGCGGCCCAACGACGCGCGCACGGCAGCCGCCCTGGGCGGCGCGATGCGCGGGCTCGGCCGCACGGACGCGTGCGCTCTACGAGATGGCGAAATTGCAGGCGGAGCAGGGCGACAAGGCAGGCGCGCTCACGTCGTTCCGCGCGCTGCAGTCCGCCGACGCGAAGTTCGCCAAGGCGCACAACGTCGATCAGGAGATCGGCAAGTTCCGGTAGCGCATCCTCCTGATGCGACCCTCTGTCGCGCTCTCGCGGGGCTATATTTTTCCAGGCGAGCGGGCTCTGGTCGTGGTAGACAACGCGCCCTTGTCCTCGCGAAGGTCCGTCTCACGCTGCCTTTTCGTTTGCATCGCGTTGTGCGCGACTCGCTCATGGGCGCTCCCCAATCAATCGCGCTATCCGTTCGATCTGCAAGTCGGGATCGCGCGTCAGGCGAGCGACGTGATTCATGACCACGCAGGATGGGGGAACGGCCCGCCCGGCGAATCCTCCGTGACCTTCGTGGGCAAGCAGGCGCGCGAGGCATATGAGGCCGTCGCGGTGCGGCTCTTCCAGAAGCAGGCATCGCACGCACTGGTGCTCCAGATTGAATCCGTACGCGCAAGCGTCGAGCTGAAATCGGACGGCTGGCACGCGATCGTCGAACACGAGCTCGTCATTCGCGACGAGGCTGGCGGAGAGTTGGGCCGGTGGACGGTAGAGGGGCGTGGCCGCATCGAAGGCCTCGGTGAGGGAGCCGTGCCCGGGGCGTTCGCGCGCGCGGCCGCGCTCGCCGCGCGGCGCTTCGAATCGAGATTCGAGACTCCCCCCGAGGTCGTGCAATGGCTGTCTCGCAACGGTATTGCCGCGGGAACCGTCGCCCGACGCGAAGCCGCGGAAGAGCCTCCGTTGCAGCCGCCACCTGCGCCGAGGAGCCTGCCGCGCGCCCCGCGGTTCGTCGGCTATCTGGAGGCCGGTCCAAGCGCGAATCCGCTCTCCGCTTCGCTCAGGTCGGGCACGCCCGCGGCGGAAGTCGTGCCGGGGCTGGATGCCCGGTTGGGCTTCGCAGGCGGCTGGGCTTTTGCGCAAATTGGGTTCTCGCGGTGGGGCAGCCGCAACGGGAACGAGGAGCATTCGTTCGCGTCGATCGGTCTCGAGGCAGGGCCGCAGGTGCGCATCGGCGGAAACGTGGACCTGGCGGTGGGCGCCGGCGTCTCCGCGAGCATGGGCCAATTCACCGAATACAGCCTCGGGCCGCAGCCGGTCTGGGTCCGGAGTTGGCGGGCAGTCCCCAACGTGGTCGCGGCGATTCGCTTCGCGCTTCCATTCGCCTCTTCGCACGTCCGGCTGAGCCTCGAGGCGCGGCTGAGATTCATCTCCTTCGATTCAGTCATCAGCAGCTACTCCAGTTACTTCGGGGACCACTTCGAGACAACCACCGCCTTAGGGCTTTTGATCGGCGGCGAACTGCCGTTGGGAGGCGATTCGCAATGAGGTCTCGCGTCCTCCTGGCGCTCCTCGTCTGCGATCTCGCATGTGCTGGCGGCTCTCCGCCGTTCCTGATTTCCGTGACGGACAGCAGCGGGTTCGCGGTTCTCTCGTGGGAGCCCGCAGGCGGCCCGGTCGATTTCTACGCGATCGACTGGCGCGACGCGGGGAATACGGGAGCGCCTTTCACTCAGATCACGCGCGATGCTGTGTCGGTCCAGCTATCGACACTCCCCTTCGACGTTTCGGACTTCGAGTTCCGCGTGCGCGCGGAGCCGGGCGCGCGGGCCAGCAACGGGGTTGTCTTTCATCGCGGTACGGGCGTGGTGGCGGCCCCCGACGTGACCGGGCCGTCCTCCGGCGCCTTCGTCGTGCAGTACATGAACCCGTCGCAGACGTCGCAGATCAGGCTGGAGAGGAGCACGAACCAGCAGGACGGAACGAGCGGTCCCTGGCTGCAGGTCGACGCCGGCAGTGCAAGGATCAATACCTATACTGACCGCGATCTCTCGCAATGGGTCGATGGAGCGCGCTACCAATATCGGGCGTCGGTGGGAGCTTCGTCGCCGTCGGTCAGCTCGTCGACGGCGCCAGCTCCGCTTCTCGCGCCCGCTCTGGTCGGTTTCACTCTCAACGCGAACGGCGCGGTGCTGCTGATCACCAACAGCAGGTACGCAAAGTCCATCTCCCTCTACCGGGGGAATGCGCTCCTTGCGACGATCGCCGCCGCGCCCCCGGGCCAGAGCGTGCAGTTCATCGATCAGCAGCTCTCCGCCGGACTCTGGAGGTACCAGCTGCAGGCGTTCACCGCCGGCCAGACCCTGACGAGTCCCACGGCGACGTTCTGGGAAGTGGTTCCCCTGCCGTCGCCGACGATGTTGGCCAACATCATCGATGTGCAGCAAGGCGTTTCGGCGGTCCGCGACGCGTCCGGCCGGTTCGGGGTCGTCAATCCGCTGGTCAACGACGCGTTCGTCAACAGCGGAGTCGCGGCGTATCCGCCCGGGGGCGACGTCTCTTCGGCGCTGATTCTACGCGTCAACGTGCAACTGACCTGCCAGCTGGACGCTGCGGGGCATCCGCACACGGCTTGGTACACTGCGCCTCAAACGCCCGGCGCGGCCGGGCCCGTGTACCACGCGTGGCATGACGGGACGAGATGGCAGACGGAGCAGATCGCGCAGCGCACCTTCTCCTCGACGTCGACAGCGTTCGACGTCGGCCTCGACGGTACGCTCTTCGCCGCCTGGATCTCGGAGGCGGGCGTCGAGCTGGCGACCAGGGCCGGTGGCGCCTGGTCGGTCCAGTTGGTGGCTCCGGCCACCCAGGCCATCCGCGCTGGCGAAGTCCTCGTTTCGGGAGACGAGCTGGGTTCGCCGCATCTGATCGTAGTCTCGCCTTATCCAGGCATCCATTACTTCCAGGCCTCGGGCGGCTGGCAATCCGAGCCGGTTCCGTACTCCAATCCGGCTCCCGATGCGGGCATGCGGGTGTTCGCGGGATTTGGCCGGATCGATATCGCGGCGATCACGTATGGGTTCGCGCAGGTCGAGCTGGTCACCCGAACCGCGAGCGGTTGGGCCACGCCGCTCGCCCTGACGAGCGCGCACGGCATGTCGGCGGCGCGCTCTGTCGACGGCAAGGCGATCGCCCTCGCGGCCTCGGATGGCAACCTCTGGATCCTGCGAAACGGCGCGCTCGTGCGGAAGGCATTCCTGCCCGCGTTCGATTCCACCGCGCGCACCGCGGTCGGGTTCGGCGCGACCGGCAAGGCCTGGGTACTGGAATGGCTCGGGGACCCCTATACGCTGACGCCGGCGAGCCTGGTATCGCCCTCGCTGCCCGGGCCCGCTGCCGTCTTCGATGAGCGCTGAGGCGGGCCGGACCGATCAGCTCTTCTTCTTGAAGCTCCACTCGACGGAGAACTCGGCGACCTGCGAGCCGTCGCGCTGGGTGCCGACGGACTTCGCGGTGAAGATGACGGGCTCGCCCGAGCGCACCGCCTGGTCGATGGCGTCGCGCATCTTCGCGCCGTCGGCGAACACGAAGCGCGCTTCCGAGGTGGCCTTCTTGGTGAACTTCGCCGAGATGGCTGTCACCAACGACGACACTTTCTCGCCGCTCTGCTCGATGAACCAGAGTGCGGGCGCGCCGGTCGACATCTCGGCGGCCATCGCCTGCGCGGCGAAGTAGGTCGAGCCGAACGGGTTTTGCGTCTTCCAGCCGGCGGGCAGGCGCACTTCCGCGCCGCTCTCGTCGAGGCGCGAGACGCGCAGGCCGGCGAAGGCGGCGAGCGGCAGCTTCGACCAGAGGAGCGCGCGGATGCCGAGCGGGCTGGTGAGGACGGTTTTGTAGAGATCGCTTCGGTTCATCGGTCTCGCTCCCACGGGCGCGGCGGCGACTTCAGGCTCTTCAAGTTCGCTTCGCGCTGCGCGTCCAGCGCGCGGCGCTCTTCCGGCGGCAGCGGCGCGGGCGGCCGGCGCAGCGACGCGAGCAGCTGCACGCGCGCGACGCCCTCCAGCATCTCCATCTTGTCGCAGGCGTCGAAGAGCGCGCGGTGGCCGAAGCCCATCGCTAGCGCTCCGTGCCGCTCCATCAGGACGCAGTCAGCGGACTTGAGAAAAGGCCGCACCGCCTCCGCCACCAGCGCGGTTCCCGGCGTCGCATAGCGCGCGGTGGGAACGTCGCCCAAAGCGGTGATCGCTTCGGGCATGCAGGCGAGCAGCTCCTCGCCCGCGAGCGTGAGCGCGACCGCGTGCGGCGGATGCGCGTGCACCACGGCAAGACAGTCGTCGCGCTCTTCGTAGCAAGCGAGGTGCAGCAGGAGCTCGGAGGAGGGCTTGCGCAGATCGTGCAGCGCCTCGCCGACCAGGTCGGTGATCACCAGTTGGTCCTCGGCGAGAAATCCTTTGTTCACTCCCGCAGGCGTGCAGAGGATCCGCCGCGGGCCCAGACGGCAGGAGAGGTTCCCCTCGCCTCCGTTGATCAGCGCGCGCGCGTAGAGGCGGCGGCCGACCTCGACCATCGCCGGACGTGCCGCCCGTTCACTCGGGAACTCCATCACGCCGCTTCACTACAACGGCTAGAGACAAAATCACACCGCGAAGGCGCGAAGAGCGCGAAGGGGCGCGAAGTTTTTCTGGGGTTTGGTAAAGGCAACTCTTCGCGGTCCTTCGCGAACTTCGCGCCTTCGCGGTGTGCAGTTGCAGTTGCTTCTAGCCGAGAAGCCTGGCGGCGAGGAGGTCCTGCACGTCGAGCAGGCCCACCGGCCGCAGATCCTTGTCCACCACCGGCAGCTGATCGACCTCGGTCCTGCGCATCAGATCCGCCGCGGTCTGCGCCAGGTCGTCGGGCGAGACGGTGCGCGGGCTCTTGCCCATCACCGACGAGACCGGCCGCGAGAAATCCATTTCGCCGAGTTGCACCAGCCGCCGCAGATCGCCGTCGGTGAAGATGCCCACCAGTTTTCCCTGCGAGTCGACCACGCTGGCCGCGCCCGGCCGCCCCTCGGTGCGCGTCATCACCGCGGCGGTGTCGCGCAGCGGCGTGTCCCCGCTCACGGTCGGATTGCGCGAGCCGGTGCGCATCACGTCGCGCACGCGCAACAGCTGCCGACCGAGCGCGCCGCCTGGATGCAGCGAGGCGAACTGCTCGGGAGAAAATCCGCGGCGGTGCTGCACGGCCATCGCCAGCGCGTCACCCAGCGCGAGGAGCGCGACCGTCGAAGCGGTGGGCGCGAGGCCGAGCGGACATGCTTCGGGAACGGGGCCGATCTCCAGCACCACGTCGGCTGCGTCGGCGAGTGAATTCTTGGTGCCGCCTGTGATGGCGATGATGGGCGCGCCCAGCCTGCGGATCGACGGCAGCAGCCGCACGATCTCGTCGGTCTCGCCGCTGTTCGAGAGCGCCAGCACCAGATCGCCGGGCACCAGCCGCCCCAGATCTCCGTGCAGCGCCTCGGCCGGGTGGAGGTAGAGCGAGGGCGTTCCCGTCGAGGCGAAGGTCGCCGAGAGCTTCTGCGCGATGAATCCCGGCTTGCCCATGCCGGTGACGACCACGCGGCCCGGACAGGCCAGCACCATCTCCGCCGCGCGCGCGAAGGCGCCGTTGAGGCGGCCGGCCAGCTGCGCGACGGCCTCAGCCTCGGCGCGGATCACCTCGCGCGCATAATCCACCAGGTCCTGCTTGGGAGCAGCTTTGCTGACCGAGGTGAGCCGTCTTCGCGAGGTTGCCATCGTCTGAGCGCGGGCTGTTACCACGTCGGGACCCCCGCGTCACGCTGTCGCATTCGGGCAGCAAGAGCACTTGACGCGGCGCGCCCCAGGCCCTATCTGAATGAGCCCTCATTCAGCCGGGTCCGCTGCGCCAGCGGGGACCCGGCCCATGCGGAGATCGGCCACTTGAAAGCAGCTCTCTCCGACAAGCGCGCGCGTATTCTCGACGCGGCGATCAAAGTCTTCGCCGAGCGGGGCTTCCATACCGCGACCGTGGCCGAGATCGCGCGGGCGGCCGGCGTGGCCGACGGGACCATCTATCTCTACTTCAAGGGCAAGGACGATCTGCTCCTGCGCCTCTTCGACGAGAAGATGACCGAGCTGCTCGCCGAAGCGAAATCAGAATTGAACAAGGAGCGGAGCGCGCCTGCGCGGCTCTCGCGCTTCATCCAGCTGCACCTCGCGCTGGTGGAGCGCAATCCCGATCTCGCCTCGGTGCTGATCGTCGAGCTGCGGCAGAGCGCCCAATTCATCAAGGCCGCCGACCGGGCGAAGCTCGCCGCCTACGTCGACCTGATCGCCGAGGTGGTGAAGGACGGGCAGGAGAAGGGCGAGCTGTTGAACGGCATCTCGCCGGCCACCGTCAAGCGAGCCGTCTTCGGCGCGCTCGACGAGCTGGCGCTGGGCTGGCTCGTCTCCGGGCGGCGGACGAGCTTGAAGAAGACGGCGGCGGAAGTCGCCGAGTGGATGGTGCGCGGGCTCAAGGCCCGCTAGCCCCGGCCACCGGAGGTGGCTTAGGGGCTACGCTTTTTCTGCGTGTTTCCCTGAAGAGGGAAACACGCTTTCTGAGGAGGAAGATTTGAAGATCCTGGTGACGATCAAGCGAGTCGAGGATTACGAGTCCAAGATCAAGGTGAAGCCCGACAACACCTGGATCGTCACGGAGGGCGTCAATTACCGCGCGAACCCCTTTGACGAAATCGCGGTGGAAGAAGCGCTGCGGCTGCGCGATGCGAACGCTCCGTCGGAAGTCGTCGCGGTCAGCATCGGCAGCGCGGCCGCCGGCGCCGAGATCCGCAGCGCGCTGGCGATGGGCGCGGACCGCGGCATCCTCGTCAAGCACGACGGCTTCGTCGACAGCGACGCCGTGGCGCGGCTGCTCGTCAAGGTGGTCGAGAAGGAGAAGCCCGACATCGTGCTGTTGGGCAAGCAGGCGGTCGACGTCGACGACAACGTCGTCGGCCAGCTGCTCGCGGAATATCTGGGCTGCGGGCAGGCAACCTTCGCTTCGAAGCACGAGTCGCTCGAGTCGGCCGAGGAGAAAGCGAAGAAGCCGGGGATCAAGCTGGCCGCCGACAAGAAGAGCGCGCAGGTGGTGCGCGAGGTGGACGGCGGCGTCGAGACGCTGGAGCTGCAACTCCCGGGCATCGTCACGGTGGACCTGCGGCTCAACATCCCGCGCTACGCGAGCCTGCCCAACATCATGAAGGCGAAGAAGAAGCCGATCGAGGAGCTCACCCCCGCGGCGCTGGGCGTCGACGTCGCGCCCAAAGTGAAGATCGTCAAGGTCGAGGCGCCTCCCGCGCGTGCGGCCGGAATCAAGGTTCCCGACGTGGCGACGCTGGTCCAGAAACTCCACAACGAAGCGAAGGTGATCTGAGATGGCCACCATCCTCCTCGTCGCAGAGCAGGCAAGCGGGCACCTCAAGAAGGCGACGCTCAACGCGCTGGCCGCGGCGCAGCAGCTCGCGAAGCACAACGGCGCGCAGATCCAGGGCGTGGTGATCGGCGCCGGCGCACCGCAGGCCGCGCAGCAGCTGGCGGCGTACGGCATCGCGGTGCACGCGGCGGAGGCGGGCTTCGAGCACGCGCTCGCCGAGACTCACGGCGCGGCCATCGCGGAAGCGGCGCAAAAGTTGGGCGCCATCGACGTGGTGATCGCCGCCACCGCCTACGGCAAGGACATCGCGCCGCGCGTGGCTGCGCGCCTCTCGGCCGGAATCGCTTCCGACGTCCTCTCGGTGGTGAGCGCGAATCAGTTCAAGCGCGCCATGTGGGCGGGCAACGCCATCGCCACGGTGGAAGTGACGACGCCCATCAAGGTGATCACCGTGCGCGCCACCGAATTCGCGGCAGCGCAGCCGGGCGGGAGCGCGGGCCAGGTGCAGGCGCTCGCGATCGCCGCGCCGGCCGCGAAGACGAAGTTCGTCTCTTTCAACGAAGTGAAGAGTGCGCGCCCCGAGCTGACGGAAGCATCGGCTGTCGTCTCCGGAGGCCGCGGCACCAAGGGCGACTTCAAGCCCATCGAAGCTCTCGCCGACGCGCTCAACGCGGCGGTCGGCGCCTCGCGCGCGGTGGTCGACGCCGGCTGGCAGCCCAACGATCTGCAAGTCGGCCAGACCGGCAAAGTGGTCGCGCCCAAGCTCTACATCGCGGCAGGCATCTCGGGCGCCATCCAGCACCTCGCCGGCATGAAGGGTTCGAAGACCATCGTCGCCGTCAACAAGGACCCGGAGGCGCCCATCTTCCAGGTCGCCGACTACGGCCTCGTCGCCGATCTCTTCAAGGCGCTCCCCGAATTGACCGAGGAAGTGAAGAAGCTCAAGTGAGCACCCTGGCTCGCCTCGGCGTGCGCCGGATCCCGGTGCCGGTGCCGTTTCCCGAGGCGGGCGGGCCCGCGAGGCGGGGGCGTCGCCCTCTTCGACGCGGGCATCGGCACGCGCGAGGGCCGCGACGCGCTGCACGCCGGATTCGAACAAGCGGGCCTCTCCCTCGGCGACATCCGCCGCATCTTCATCTCGCACGGCCACCTCGATCACTACGGCTACGCGCGCGCGGCCCAGGAGGCGTCGGGCGCGCCGGTCTACGCGCACATGCGCGACCACGACAAGATCACCGGCCGCGATCGGACCAAGCAGCGCCTCGAACTCTACGCCGCGTACCTCACCAAGCTGGGCGCGCCGCTGGACCTGCTCGGGCACATCCGCGTGCACTGGCAGGACTCGCAGCGGATGGCGCGGCCGATCGAGAAAGTGGAGGGATTGCTCCCGGGCGCGCACCTGCGCTTCAAGCATTTCAGCGCCGAGGTGCTGCACCTGCCGGGGCACACGCCGGGCCTGGTCTGCCTCTGGGATAGCGAGCATGGCGTGCTCTTCTCCGACGACCACCTGCTCGAGCGCGTCTCGCCCAACCCGCTGCTCGACCTGGAGGACCGCGAGGCGCCGGTGCACCGCGCGCTGATCGAGTACGTGCGCTCGGCCAAGCGCGTGCGGGAGCTTCCCGTCGAGCTGGTGGCGCCCGGCCACGCGGAGCCCTTCTCCGGGCACGTCGAGCTGATCGATCGCCTGCTCGGCTTCTATGAGACGCGCCAGCAGAAGCTGCTCGCCATCCTGCGCGGCGGCGGGTCGCAGACGCCCGCCGAGCTGTCGCCGCAGATCTTCCCGCGCGCCCGCGAGCACCAGCTCTACCTCACGCTCTCGGAGGTGATGGGCAACCTGGAAGTGCTGGAGGACAAAGGGAGCGTGAAGCGGTTCGAACAGGCTGGCCGCATCCGATTCGAAGCGGTGTAATCTCCGAAGCTCATGACTCGCTGGCTCTGGCGCGCCGCCTGGCTGCTGCTCCCCGCCGCCTGGCTCGTGCACCGCCTCACGCACGACGACGCGCTGACGTTCTTCGCCTGCTGCCTCTCGCTGATCCCGTTCGCGCGGACCATGGGCAACGCCACCGAGGCGCTGGCCGAGCGCATGGGTCCCGCCGCGGGCAGCCTGCTCAACGCGACCTTCGGGAACGCGGCCGAGCTGATCGTCGGCATCGCGGCGCTGCGCCACGGGCACGTCGCGCTGGTCAAGGGCAGCCTGACCGGATCGATCCTCGGAAATCTATTGTTGGTCGCCGGCGCGTCGATCGTGACGGGCGGCGTGCGCTTCTCGCGCCTGCGCTTCAACCGGCTGGCGGCGACCTCGAGCGTGTCCACGCTCTTCCTCGCGGTGGTGGCGATGACGGTGCCGACCCTGCTCCCGCTGGGCGGAAATCCGCGCTACCGGCCTGTGCTGCTCTCGGAAGGGATCGCGGCGGTGCTGATCGCGATGTACGCGCTCACGCTTCTCTTCTCGCTGCGCACGCACAAGACGGAGATTCGCGCGGCCGAGGGAGTCGCCGGTCCGCAGTTGTGGACTCCGGTCGTCACCTCCGGACGCGCGAGGTCCGCGGTCAAAGGCCCGCTGCTCGATCTCGGCAAGCTGCTGCTCTCAGCGGCCGCCACCGCCTTCGCGAGCGAGCTTCTGATCGACTCCTTGAACGGCACGCTGACCGCGCTCGACCTGCCCGAGACCTTCGTGGGCGTGGTCATCGTCGCCATCGTCGGCAACGCCGCCGAGCATTCGACCGCGCTCCTCTTCGCCTACAGAGGAGAGATGGACGTCGCGCTCGGGATCGCCTGGGAGTCGTCCAAACAGATCGCGCTGCTTGTCGCGCCCGCGCTGGTCTTCATCGGCCTGCTCGTCGGGACGCCGATGGACCTCGCCTTCACGCGCTTCGAAGTGATTGCGCTGGGCCTCGCGGTCATCGCGCTCGCGTTGATCGCGCTCGACGGCGAAACCAACTGGCTGGAGGGCGCCTTCCTCCTCGCCGTCTACGCGGTCCTCGGCATGGGGTTCTTCTTCATTGGCTGACCTCGCGCTCACGCTCATCATGGCCATCTGGGGGAGCAGCTTCGCGGTGCTCCGCGGGCTGATGGACGGCGCGGCCGCATCCCCTCTGGCGCTGGTCGCGGTCCGCATGGCGCTGGCCTCGGCGCTGCTGGTTGCCGCGCTTCTCCTCTTTCGCCGCGGCGCTCTGCGCGCGCTCGAGGGCGAGCTCCTGCGCGACGGAATCTTCTGCGGCGCTCTCCTCGGCACGGGCTTTCTCTTCCAGACCGAAGGCCTGCAGCGCACCACCGCCTCGCGCAGCGGGTTTCTCACCGGCCTTCTGGTGGTGCTGGTTCCGTTGCTGGAATTCGTTTTCCTCCGCAAGCGCCCGCCGCTGCCGGCGCTGCTCGGCGTGCTGATCGCGTTCGGGGGAATGACTGCGCTCACGGCGCCCTGGGCGGATGGCGCGCACGCGACGCTGGCCGGCGACGGCCTCACCGTCGGCTGCGCCGTGATCTTCGCGGGTCACATCCTCGCGCTGGGACGGCTGGCGCCGAAGCATCCGGTTCTGCCCATGGTCCTGTTGCAGCTCGCGACCACCTGCGCTCTGGCTGCGATGGCGGGTCCGCTCGTGGAGACGCAGCACTTCTCGGGAACGCCGCGGCTCTGGCTCTCGCTCCTCTATCTCGCGCTCTTCGCCACGCTGCTCGCGTTCGGGATCCAGACCTGGGCGCAGAAGAAGCTGCCGCCGGTGCGGGTGGCGCTCATCTCCGCTCTCGAGCCCGTCTTCGCGGCGCTCTGGGCGGCGCTGCTCCTCGGCGAGCGGCTGAGCGGCCGCGAGCTCGCCGGCGGAGTGCTGATCGTGCTGGGCGTCGCCGTCGGAGAAGCGGGAGCTGCCCTGCGCGCGCGACAGCGTTCGTGAGATTTTGCGTCAGCCGCCGATCTTTTTTGTTACACCGCGAGAGTGAAGGCGAGCGACGATCCGCCGGAAGTGGAGCGCGCCGCGAACGGCCTGCGCGTTCGCGGCCACGCGCTCTATCTCGAGCCGCACGGGCGGCCGCCCTTCGGATTTCTCGCGCACGCGCGCGGCGCCCGGCCGGTGCTGCCCGAGCGGACGGTGGCGACGGCGCCCACCATCGCCCTCCTCAACGCTGCGCAGCCCCGCTCGCTGCGCAGAACGGCGGCGCTGCCCGCGGCGTACGGTCAGCCTTTCGCGCTCGGCTCGCTGCGCCTCACGGTCCATCCCGCGGGGCACGTGCTGGGAAGCGCGCAGTTGCGCTGCGAGGCCAAGGGCCTCGACCTGGTCTACGCCGGCGACATCGGCGGCCTCGGTTCGCGCGCCTCGCTGACCGCGGAGCCGCGCGAGCAGCTCGAGTGCGAGACGCTGGCGCTGCGCGCCTTCTACGGCCATCCGCGCTATCTCTTTCCGCCGCGCGAGGAGCTGCTGGAGAGAGCGCGCGCCTTCGTCGAGAAGACGCTGCGCGACGGCAAGACGCCCGTGCTGATCGCTGCCGCGGTGGGCGCCTCGCAGGATCTGGTTCGCCATCTCGGAGGCGCGGGCCGGACGCTGCGCCTGCACTCGACCGCCTACCGGGCCTGCGAAGCCTACGCCGCGAGCGGCGTCGCGTTGAAGAACTTCGCGCGCCTCGACGAGCCCGGCGACGTGGTGGTCGTCCCGCCCACGGCGCGCATCGAGCGGCTGCGCCTCGGCGAACGCCGCACCTGCCTTCTCTCGGGCCGCGCGCTCGAAGGCCGGCGCGGATTCGACGAGGCGATTCCGCTCTCGGACCACGCCGGTTTNNTCGACTATGCCGTGCGCTCGCAGGCCCGCCGTGTCCTCTGCGTGCACGGCCACGCGGAAGAGCTGGCCTCGGCGCTCCGCGAACGGAAGATCGAAGCCATCGCTGTCCGCGAGCACCATCAGCTGCCGTTGCCGGGCTTCTCCTGAAGCACTCCTGCGCGCGAATCAAGTGCGATACCTCCTTGACACCGACTCAAAAGCCGGGGGAAATGCGCACCCGCCGTACCCGTGACCTACCATCTTGCTGGGAGGCAGCCGATGCTGCTCCGCCGCGTCACTCCAGTCGCGCTCGTCATTGCCGCGCTCGCTTGTGAGCCCTCCGTTCCCTACGACTACGCAGCGAACAACCCGTCGAAGGTCGACTACGCCGGGTTCGATCCGACGGGCTCGCCGCCCTCGATCCCGCTGCCGAACGCGCTGGCGCTCCTGCCCTCGTCCATCGCCTCGGTGGCCGCCCAATCGCCGGCGCAGGCCGCGCTGCTCACGCAGTGGGCGCTCGACACCTGCTTCGACGGCACGGGGGGCTGCTTCCCGAACGATCAGGAAGTGCCCATCACCATCGACTTCGTCACCGAGACTCTCGACGCGAACACGGGCGTTCCCACGCGGAGCATGCCCGCGCTCGATACCTCCACCATCAACGCGGCCAACTTGATCGTGCTCTCCATCAGCAGCTTCGGCACCGGCAGCGTGGTCGCGTACGACGCGCCGGCGGCCGCCGACTACGTGCAGAACGGCGATCACGGAACCTTGACCCTCCACAAGAGCGCCGACGCGAACGCCGGCGGCACGCGGCGCTGGCCGGCGAACTCCGTCATCGTCGTGGCAGTGCGCGGCGGCGCCTTGGGCGTCAAGGTCACCAACGGCGCGGCCGCGGGAATCCAGCCGCAGGCGGCGATGTACCTGCTGCTCCAGGACAAGGATCTGACCTTGCCCGAGAACGAGGGGCTGATCCCCGGTGCCCCCCGCGCCGACAAGGCGGCCACCGCCGCGCAGCTGGAGCTGATCCGCAAGGGCTACCTGGTTCCCTTCTCGGCCGTCGACGGCGCGTGGGGTCCGCTCGCGCATCGCCAGATCGCCACCATGGGCGTCTTCAAGGTCGCCGACACCAGCAAGAAGACGCACGTCGAGACCGACCCGAGCGGATCGCCGAGCGGACTTCCGGTTCCCTTTCCCAGCGACTTCATGATGGACGGCACGGGTCACCTCTCCGCCGCCGCGCAGCCCGCCTTCGGACCGCTGGGACCCGGGCTGGCCACGCTGGACGGCTTCAGCACCACCGGGATGATGCTCTCCGGGACCTCGGCCCCCATCCAGGCGAGCTCGGTCGCGGGCGGCGTCTTCCTCTTCGAGTACAACCCGGCGGTGTCGCCGCCGTTCAAGCGGGTGGCCGACATCAGCGAGCTGGCCGCGGGCAAGTCGCCCGGCTACGCCGCCGAGCCGTCGCCGATCGTGAAGAACGCGATCACCGGCGGGTCCTGCTCTCCGCCCTACACCGCGGTCTGTCTCTCGACCGCCATCGGCCTGCAGCCTGGCGTGCCGGCCGCTCTTTCCG
>WNFM01325752.1_pt5 | contig 22046 bp, 20 predicted proteins | sample 5400271 | NCBI WGS metagenome assembly WNFM01 (sample SAMN13153352, study PRJNA577476) | soil metagenome | isolation source: 60 cm saprolite on Douglas fir-dominated hillslope | place: USA:California | collected 2013-09-17
CGCCGCGCGAAGAAGGACCCGCCGGCCCAAGGCGGCTGGAACATGTTCTTCACCGCCTGGGTCGCGCCCGACATCTGGAACCCTCTCACCAATCCGGCGGTCGCGGCGCTCGGCGAGAAGTCCTGGTTCGGCTGGCCGACCGACGAAAAGCTCGAGAGCCTGCGCGACCAGTTCGCGCGCGCGACCGATGAAGCGAAGAAGAAGGCGCTCGCCGAGCAGATCCAGGCGCGCGCCTTCGAGATCGGCACGCACGCGCCGCTCGGCGAGTACGTCAACCCGCTCGCCGCGCGCAAGAATATATCGGGCTTCGTCACGGGCCCGGGCAACCTTTACTGGAATTTGAAAAAGAACTGATCGAATTCATCGCCCGACGGCTGGCGGCGACGATCCCGGTTCTCCTGATCGTCGCAGTCCTGGTATTCCTGCTGCTGCGGCTGACGCCGGGCGATCCTGCCGCCATCCTCGCCGGCGACGATGGCGGCAGGATCGCCCGGCGTCAGCCGCAGCAGCNNNNTCGGCAAAGTCCTGTCGGGCGATCTCGGCCAGTCGTTCTATTACCGCATCGGCGTCGCGACGCTGATCGGGCAGCGCCTGGAGCCGACCTTCGCCCTCGCCACGCTGACGGTGCTGATCGCAATCCTGGTCTCGATCCCGCTCGGCGTGCTGGCCGCATGGCGCCAGGGCGGCTGGTTCGACCGCGCGCTGATGGCCTTCTCGGTGATGGGCTTCTCGGTGCCGGTATTCGTGCTCGCCTATCTGCTGATCTGGCTGGTATCGCTCCAGCTCGGCTGGCTGCCGGTTCAGGGGTACGGGCGCCTTGCAGATGGATTTTTTCCATTTATTCAGCATCTGATTCTTCCGGCGATCACGCTTTCCTTCATCTATATCGCTCTCATCGCCCGCGTCACGCGCGCCTCGGTGCTCGAAGCGCTCGGCGAGGACTACATCCGCACCGCGCGCGCCAAGGGCCTGCCGGAAATCCGCGTCCTGGTGCGCCATGCGCTCGCCAACGCCGCCGTGCCGATCGCCACCGTGATCGGCATCGGCGTCGCGATCCTGATCGGCGGCGTCGTGGTGACCGAGTCGGTGTACGCGATTCCCGGCCTCGGCCGCCTCACCGTCGACGCGGTGCTGGCGCGCGACTTTCCGACGATCCAGGGCGTGATCCTGTTCTTCTCCTTCGTCTACGTGGCGGTCAACCTGCTGGTGGATCTGTCCTACGTATTTCTCGACCCGAGGATCCGCTACTGAACAATATCCTGAACAACTGGTCGGTGCGGATCGGCGGCGCCGCGCTCCTGATTTTGATTTTCATAGCGATGACGGCTCCTCTCCTGGGAACGGTGGACCCGTCGCTATTCGACGCCGCGAGCCGCGACCTGCGACCGGGCGAGGCCGGCGAGATCGTCAATTTCGACGGCGATACGATCAAGCACGTCTTCCTCATGGGGTCCGATTCGTACGGCCGGGACATCTACAGCCGGGTGATCTACGGCACGCGCGTGTCGCTGCTGGTCGGCCTGTGCTCGGCGCTCGCCGCCCTCGCCTTCGGCATCGTCTGCGGCCTCTCCGCCGGCTACATCCGCTGGCTCGACGGGCTGCTGATGCGGGTGATGGACGGCATCATGGCGATTCCCGCGATCCTGATCGCGATCGCCCTGGTCGCGCTGTGGCGCGCCAGCCTAACGACGGTGATCTTCGCCATCGCCATCCCGGAGATCCCGCGCGTGACGCGCCTGGTGCGCTCGCTGGTCCTCACGCTGCGCGAGGAGCCCTACGTCGAGGCCGCGGTATCACTCGGCACGCCGACGGCAAAAATCATGTTCGGCCACATCCTGCCAAACACCGTCGCGCCGCTCATCGTGCAGGGGACCTACATCGTCGGCTTCTCGATCCTCATCGAGGCGATCCTCTCCTTCCTCGGCGTCGGCCTGCCGCCCGACATCCCGACCTGGGGCAACATCATGGCCGAGGGCCGCGTGCAGTTCGTCGCCTACCCGCACAACGTATTCTTCCCGGGGATCTTCCTCGCCGCGACCGTGCTCGCGGTGAACATCCTCGGGGACGGCCTGAGAGACACGCTCGATCCGAAGATGGCCAAACGCGTATGAGCACGCTGGAGATCAGGGGTCTGACAATAAGACTTCCTTCGGGCGCCGATCGCGCGGAGGCTGTTTCGAACCTGTCCTTCAGCGTCGAGCGCGGCGAGATCCTGTGCCTCGTGGGCGAGTCTGGCTCGGGCAAGACAGTGATCGCGCAGGCGATCATGGGACTGCTGCCCAAGACGCTGCGCGCTTCCGGCGGAAAAATACTTCTTGAAGGGGAAGAGCTGACCGCCGCCGCCGAGACCCGCCTGCGCCGGCTGCGCGGCGCGCGCATGTCGATGATCTTCCAGGAACCGATGACGGCGCTGAACCCCGTCATGACCTGCGGCGAGCAGCTGGACGAGTTGCTGCGGTTTCACACCGACCTTCCTCCCGCAAGAAGAAAAAGCAGGATTGTCGAAATCCTCGGAGAGGTGGCGTTGCCGGAGCCGGAGCGCATGCTCGCCTCGTACCCGCACCAGGTTTCCGGCGGCCAGCGCCAGCGGATCATGATCGCCATGGCGCTCGCGCTCGAGCCGGCGCTGCTCATCGCCGACGAGCCCACGACGGCGCTGGATGTCACGACGCAAGCTCAGATCCTGAAATTGATCGTCGAAATCCAGAAGCGCCACGGCATGGCCGTGCTGTTCATCACGCACGACTTCGGCGTCGTCTCCGAGATCGCGCACCGCGTCGCGGTGCTGCGCGTGGGCGAGCTCGTCGAGCTCGGCACCCGCGCCGGGGTGCTGAAGCAGCCGCGGCACGAGTACACGAGAATGCTGATCAGGTCGGTGCCGACGCTGAAACCTCGCGAAAAAATCATCAGAAAAGAATCTCCCGTCGTGCTGCAAACAAAAGCCCTTTCGAAAACCTATGTCGACCGGCGTTGGTTCGGTGCGCGCCGCGACGTGCACGCCGCCCAGGACGTCAATCTCGAGGTGCGCCGGGGCCAGACGCTCGGCATCGTCGGCGAGTCGGGCTCGGGAAAATCCACCGTCGCGCGCTGCATCGTGCGGCTGATCGAGCCGACCGCCGGCGAGATCCGGCTGGGCGGCGCGGACCTCGCCCGCATGCGGCCGGCAGAGCTCAGGCCGCTGCGGCGTCGGGTGCAGATCGTGTTCCAGGATCCGTATCGTTCGCTCAACCCGAGGCGCAGCGTCGGCGAGGCGATCATCGAGGGTCCGCTGAACTACGGCGTGCGGCGCGCGGAAGCCCTGGAGCGCGCGCGCCAGCTGATGGAGCTGGTGCGCATGGATCCGGACGCGCTCGGCCGCTACCCGCACCAGTTCTCCGGCGGGCAGCGCCAGCGCATCTGCATCGCGCGCGCGCTGGCGATGGAGCCCGAGCTGCTGATCGCCGACGAGGCGGTGTCGGCGCTCGACGTGTCCGTGCAGGCGCAGGTCCTCGCTCTGCTGGAGGAGATCCGCGTGCGCCTCGAGCTGGCGATGGTGTTCATCACCCACGACCTGCGGGTGGCGGCGCAGGTTTGCGACGAGGTGGCGGTCATGCGGGAAGGGCGCGTCGTCGAGGCCGGCCCGGCCCGCGAGGTGCTCGTGCACCCCAGGCACGAGTACACACGCGCCTTGATCGCGGCGGCGCCCGGCCGCGATTTCGCTTTCGGCACCGCGTAAACTACCCGACATGACTCGCCTTGCGGCTCGGATGACTCGCCTCACGGCGCGGATGGACCGGCTCGATGCCGCGGCGATCGTGCTCCCGGGCGTGGAGGTCCGGGTCGTTCAGCAATGCGCGTCGACGAACTCCGCACTAGAGCAGACGGCCGGCCGCGGCCGGCGCGGCCGGCGCTGGCACAGCGCCCCGGGCCGCGACATCACCTTTTCCCTGGCCCGCCGCATCGCGCGGCCGACGCGCGAGCTGGCTGCGCTCTCGCTCGTTGCAGGCGTCGCGACCGCGAAGGCATTGCGCGCCTGCGGCCTAAGCCAGGCCGCCCTCGTGTGGCCGAACGACCTGGTGGTCGGCGACGCGAAGCTGGGTGGAATACTGGTGGAGACCCGAAGCCAGACCAATGGAGGTCGCGCCAGCCTCGCGGTGATCGGCATCGGAATAAACTGCCGTCGCGCACCCGCGCTCGGGCGCCGCCTGCGCCGGCGCGTCGCGTTTCTGGAGGAATTCCTCTCCCCCGTTCCTTCACGAAATCAAATCATCCAGAAAACCGGCTCGGCGCTTCAGGAGGCGCTCGACGCCTTCGAAGCGCGCGGCTTCGAAGCGCTGCGCGAGGAATGGCTCGCGCTGCACGCGCACGGCGGGCGGCGGCTGCGCGTGCGGCTTGCCGACGGCCGGATGGTGACCGGGATCGCGGCCGGCCTCGCCGACGACGGCGGCTTGCGGCTGCGCACGCGCGGCGGTGAGAGGGCGATCCGCAGCGGGCAAGTCGTTTCGGCGAGGACGGCATGATTCTCGCCATCGATGCCGGCAATTCGCGCGTAAAGTGGGGTTGGCTCGAGCATGAGGGCGAGAGCCGGGCCGGCGCCCCCGAGTTGCGCTGGTCGAGCATCGCTACGGTATCGCTCATCGAGTTCGCCGCCTCGAGCGACCACCTAAATCCGTTCTCGGTGACCCACGAGGCGCCGGAGAGCATCGTGATCTCCAACGTCGCCGGCGAAGGCGCGCACCAGCTGCTCGTGAACTGGACCAGCATCTTCGACGCCGAGCCGCTGTGGCTGCGCGGCGAGACCGAGCGCTGCGGAGTGCGCAGCCGCTACGAGCGTCCCGAGCAGCTCGGGCCCGACCGCTGGGCCGCGCTGGTCGCGGCGCGCGGGCTGCACAACGGCTCCTGCCTGGTCGTCAATGCCGGGACCGCCACCACGGTGGACATGCTGGCCGCCGACGGTACGTTTCTCGGCGGCGCCATCCTTCCGGGCGTCGAGCTGATGCGCTTCGTGCTGCACGAGCACACCGGCCGGCTGCCGATCCAGGAGGGCAATTACCGGGACACGCCGCGCAACACGGTGGACGCGATCGAAACCGGCTGCCGCCATGCCCAGGCGGGCGCGATCGAGCGCATGTACCGCGCATTCCGCGAGCTCGAAAGCAGCCCGCTTTGCGTAGTCTCGGGCGGCGCCGGACTGTCGCTGATGGACCAGCTGTCGGCGCCGCGGCGCTACGTCGAGAACCTGGTGCTCGACGGCCTGGCGCGTATCGCGCTTAACGAGCTCGAGACGGCGAAAGAAGCCCCTCCGCTGAAAGTGGTGCGATGAGGGCGCTGTTCCTCTTTCTCGTGCTCGCCAACGTCGTGTTTTTCGCCTGGGCGCGCTTCATTGCGCCGCCGGAAGCGACCGTCGATCCGGCGCCGCTCAGCCGCCAGATCGACCCCGGGAAGCTGAAGATCCTGGCGCCGGGCGAGCTTCCAGCCGCCCTGCCGAAGCCGGCTCCCGCGACCCCGGTAGCGGCAACAGCTGTTGCCGTGACGTGCATGGAATGGGGCAGCTTCACGCTCGCCGATGCGCCGAAGGCCGAGAAGGCGCTCGAGCCGCTCGCGCTGGCCGGCCGCCTCGGCCAGCGCCGCACCGAGGAGACCGCGGGCTGGTGGGTCTTCATTCCGCCGCAGGGCAACCGGCAAGCGGCGGCGAAAAAAACCGCCGAGCTGAAGGTTTTGGGCGTCGAAGATTATTTCGTGGTGGTGGAGGAAGGGCAGTTCCACTGGGCGGTCTCGCTCGGCGTGTTCCGCACCGAGGAGGCGGCGCGGGCGCGGCTCCTCGCCTTGCGCGCCCAGGGCGTGCGCAGCGCCCAGATCGGTCCGCGCGAGACCGTGGTGCCGAAAATCTGGCTGCAGGTGAAAGGCGTCGACGCCGCCCTGGAGGGCCGCCTGAAGGAAATCGCCCGCCAGATCGACGGCAGCGAACTACGCAACTGCGAAAAATAGGGACAGACCCCATTTTTCGTTAGCTGCGCGTTGAGAAAAATGGGTCTGTCCCTATTTTTTCAACCGATCGGGTGGGCGCCGCCGGGGACGTGCTGCGCCACCATCGCCAGCAGGCGGTCCGCCCGCACCGGCTTGGTGATGTAGCCCACGGCGCCGAGCTCCTTGCCGCGGTTGTCGCCGTCATCCATCGAGGTCAGGAAAATCACCGGTATGTAGGGCAGCGACTTGTCCGCCTTGAGCGCCTCGACGAACTCGAAGCCGTTCATGTACGGCATGCTGACGTCGGTGATGATCAGGTCCGGCGCGCTGCGCAGCACCAGGTGGCCCGCCACGATCGCGTCCGGGGCGACGTGCACGTCATAGCCGGCCGCGCTGAGGTGGAGCCGGAGCAGCTCGCGGATGCTTTCATCGTCGTCGACGATCAGGATGGAGGCGGGCATAAGGCGAGCAGGAGTCGGGCTTTTTTTGGTGCTGGTGGCCCGACTCGAACGGGCGACCTACTGATTACGAATCAGTTGCTCTACCAACTGAGCTACACCAGCCAGGGGCGCATTATATGCCGTAGGGGTCGGCGGCATGCGGCGAGTGTGAACCAGTTGGCAGTGCAGCGGGCTGCTGCGTACACTCCGCCCGAAGGGGCCCGCCGCCGGTGCGGCGAATCCGACCATTCGTCGCGTGCGGCTGGCAATCGAGGGCCCGGGGAAACTATCCTTACCAAGGGGAGATAAGAAATGAAAACGTCCCAGCGCGGCTTCACCATAGTTGAAGTGATGATCGTCGTGGCGATCGTCGCGATCCTCGCCGCCGTCGCGCTGCCGGCCTACGACGGCCAGATCAGGAAAGCGCATCGCGCCGAGGCGCAGCAGTTCATGATCGACGTCAGCAGCAGAGAGGCGTCATACCTGCTCGACGCGCGCAGCTACGCGATCGGCGGCGGCGCGCTCACCACCATGAACGTGACCACGCCGATACAAGTCTCCACCTACTACACGATTGCCATCACCGCCAGCGACGGCACCAACACGCCCACCACGCCGCCGAGCTTCTTGATCACGGCCACGCCAGTCGCCGGCACGAAACAGGTTCCCGACGGCGCCCTCACCTTGACGAATGCCGGCGCCAAGACCCGCAACGGCGTAGCAGGATGGTGATGTTCAGGAACCCGCACGGCGCCGCGCACGGCTTCACGATCATCGAGCTGATGGGCGTAATCGGGATCATGGCCATCCTCGTCACGATCGCCGCGCCCAACTTCATCCAGCTGGTGAAAAACCAGCGGGTGAAAAGCGCCAGCTTCGATGTTTTCTCCAGCCTCGTGGTGGCGCGCAGCGAAGCGCTGACGCGCAATACTTCGGTCACGATCACGCCGGTCTCGAGCAACTGGGCGAACGGCTGGCAAGTCAAGGCCGGAGCCATCGTTCTGCGAAGCCAGGACCCGACTCCGGGTGTCACCATCACCGGCCCGGCCAGCATCACCTACACCGGCACCGGCCGGCTCTCCGCGGCGCTCGCAAGCGGCATCGAATTGACGGCGCCCGGCAGCAGTGCCGGCGTCACGTCGCGCTGCATCACCGTGGATCTCAGCGGCCGGCCGCTGACCAAGGCGGCCGTATGTTGAAACCTTTCCGGCGCCGCGCTTCTCCCGCCGTGAGCCGCGGCGTCACCATGATGGAAGTTCTCGTGACGCTCATCATCGTCACCCTCGGCCTGCTGGGCGCCGCGGGCATGCAGGCGCGTCTCCAGGTCGCAGAGATGGAATCGTACCAGCGCGCCCAGGCAATCGTGCTGTTGCAGGACATGGTCGATCGCATAGGCGCGAACCGCAAGAACGCCGCGAACTACGACACCACCACCCTAGGCTCGACTCTCGGCACCGGCTCCACGCTCGATTGCGCCCCGGCGACGATCGCCGCGGCCTTGCCGGCGATGAAGCAGGCGCTGACGGATGCCTGCGAGTGGAGCAGCGCGCTCCTCGGCGCCGCGGAGACCTCCGCAGGCAGCAAAGTCGGCGCCATGATCGGCGCGCGCGGCTGCATCGAGCTCATCGCTGCGACCATGCCGCGCGAAGCCAAGGTTTCGCTCGTCTGGCAGGGCCTCGATCCGACGCGGGCGCCGCTTTCGACGAGCTGCGGGTCGGGCTCCTTCACGGACGACGCGACCAGGCGCGCCATGATCGCGTTCGTCATGATCGGCTGCCTGCAAAACGACCCCGGCACCGGGGTGTGCGTGACGCCATGATCGCTCGCAAGCCAGCCCATTCCGGCACCGTCCGGCTGCCGCGCAGCATGGCAGGCATGTCGCTCATCGAGCTGATGGTGTCGATCACCCTCGGGCTGATCATCCTCACCGCGGTGTCGCTCGTGTTCGTCAACGCGAGCAGCTCGCGCGCGGAGATCGAGCGCACCAGCCGCCAGATCGAGAACGGCCGTTACGCGATCGATCTTCTCTCGGACGATCTGCGCCTTGCCGGTTTCTACGGCGAGCTGAGCATCGGCTCGCTCTGTCCCACCTGCACGCCCCCGATTACCAATCCCCCCGCCGCGCTGGTGGATCCCTGCTCGACGACCGCCGCCGACTGGAACAGCGCGATTCCGCTCCACCTGCAGGGCTACGACAACAACACGAGCGACGTTCTCGCGCCGCCGGCCAGCTGCCTGCCGTCGAGCCTGAGCTTCCAGCCCGGCACCGACATCCTCGTGGTGCGGCGCGTGCGCACCTGCCTGGCCGGCGTCGCGGGGTGCGATGCCGCGGTGAGCGGCAAGCCCTATATCCAGGTGTCCCTCTGCGCCACCGAGACCACCTCTCACGTGCTCGGCCTGCAAGGCACGGCAACCTTCAATTTGACGAAAAAAGACTGCACTACCGCGGCCGACAAGCGCCAGTACTACGTGAACGTCTACTACGTCAGCACCGACAACGGCGCCGGATCGACCACCCCCACGCTCAACCGTCTCGAGTTCACCGGCGCAGGCTGGACGACGAGCCGGCTGGTGGAAGGGATCGAACAGTTCAACGTCGAGTACGGCATCGATACCGACGGCGACGGCGCGCCGGATGTCTATGTTGCCAATCCCAACGACTACCCCGCCGGTTGCAGCGCCACATGCCGCGCGACGAACTGGTTCAACGTGGTCACGGTCAAGCTGTACGTTCTGGCGCGCAACCTCGATTCGACCCCCGGTTATAGCGATGTCAAGAGCTACCAGCTCGGCAGCCTCGCGTATACGCCCGCGAGCGCAGACCAGAAGTACCGGCGCCACGTCTATACCGCGCTGGTGCGCGTTTCCAATCCCGCCAACCGCAGGGACACCCCATGACGGCAAATCCGCGGCGCCAGCAAGGCGCGACACTCCTCGTTGCGATGATCATGCTGGTGGTGCTGATGCTGTTCGTCGTGAGCGCAATGAATACGGCGACGACCAACCTGAAGATCGTCGGCAACATGCAGGCGAAAAACGAGGCGCTCACCGCCGCCCAGGAAGCGATCGAGACCACCATCAGCCAGACGCAGTTCATCTCGACGCCGGCGAACGCGGTGCCGGTTCCTTGTGGCGCGGCGAATACGCTGTGCATGAACGTCTCCGGGAATGCGACACCGGACTACACCACGGTCCTGAATCCGGCGCCGGGCTGCGTGACGGTCAAGCCCCTCAAGAACGCGGAGCTCACTCTGACCAATACCGAGGACCTCGGCTGCAGCGCCGGGCAGCAGCAGCAGTTCGGCGTGGCGGGAGCGGTTACAGGGGATTCGCTCTGCGCAAACTCCGTCTGGGAGATCACCGCTCAAACCACCGGCGCCAATTCCGGCGCCGCAGTCACTCTTGTGCAGGGCGTCGGCGTGCGCATCAGCACCGACGATGCCAGCACCTCGTGCCTCTGATAGGGGAAGCATCATGAAAGTCAAACTGACAAGACAATTCATCCGGCGCTTCACAGGCACGGCGCTCGCGGTTGCGCTCGCGCTGAAGCCCCCCATGCCGGCGAACGCCGAGGACATCGATCTCTTCGTCAACGCCGCCAATGCGACGGCGACCAATCCGAACATCCTCATCATCCTGGACAACAGCGCGAACTGGAACTCGAACGCCCAGCACTGGCCGACGCCGTCGGGCGAGAGCGGTGTTTTCAAGCAGGGGCAGTCGGAGCTGCGCGCGATCAAGAAGATCCTCGGCGAGCTCGACGGGGCGAACCCGAAGGTCAACCTGGGGCTGATGATGATGCACTCGGGCTCGCCCGACGGCGGTTTCCTGCGCTACGCGATGCGCCCGATGAACCAGGCCAACATCGACGGCTTCGTCGAGCTGATCGGCGACCCGAGCGGCTGTTCCGGGACCAATTCCCTCAACGGCACGCCGAACTGCATTCTGCAGAACTTCTCGGGCACCGGGATCGAGCAGACCAACAGCGCGAGCACGACCTACAGCGGCGCCTTGTTCGACGCCTACAAGTATTTCGGCGGCTGGACGAGCCCGGCCTATGCGAACCTCGACAACCTCCAGCAGGTCCATACGCCGACCACGTCCACGGCATTCGGCCAGCAGCGCTACATGGGCGGCGCCGCCTTCTCGCGCATGGATCTGACGGCGTACAGCGCGGACACGCTGAGCTACAGGGCATCGCCGATCGCCAGTCCCTGCGCCAAGAACTACATCGTCTTCATCGGCAACGGCTTCCCGTCGCAGGACACCGGCGGCACCCTGATCCAGAACGTCAACGCGGGCACGTCGCCGCTTCTTCCGGCGCAGCTCTCGGTCCCCAACTTCACGACCATCGTCAGCACGGTCGTGGACAACCTCGGCACCTACGCGCCCTGCTCTACCAACGCCGCCTGTGTGAGTAACGCCCTCGCCACGTTTGGCCCCACTGCCTACACGGACGTGAATGGCAATCCTACGTACGCCTGCACCGGCGGCACGACGGTCGGTACCACCACGACCCTGGGAACCGATACGTTCTGCGAGACCAACGCGGCCTGCGCGACCCGCGCGAGCGGCTTTGGCGGATTCGCAAGCTACTCCTGCACCGGCGGCAACACCACCACGGCCACGGTCACCAACAAGGGCGCCGATTCGGTTTGCGAAACCACGGCGGCGTGCGCCACCAGGGCGCAGGGCCTGTTTCCGGGGCATACCAGCTGGCAATGCACGGGCGGCACCAATCCCTCGGGGGTGACGCTCGGCGTCGATGCGACCTGCGAATCAAACGCCAACTGCGTGACGAGGGCTCAGGGGCTCTTCGGCACAGCGTACAACGGCTACGCCTGCTCCGGCGGAGTCGGCTGCGGCGGCTCGAAGCTTGTCGGACAGACCTACCTTGGCAGCTGCACCAGCGCGAGCCTGAAAAACCAGACGATGCAGACGGTAGATGGCGCCACCTGCGCCTCGCCGAATCTCGTCAGCCAGACGATGCAGGGGACCAACACCTGCCTCTCGAACCAGACCCAGCAGGGATTGAAGTCCGTGAGCACGGTGACGGCCCTCACGACGTTCACTGCGCCGTCATCGGTCAACTATGCAGACGAGTGGGCGCGCTTCCTTTACACCACCGACGTGGTCGACCTCGCCGGCCAGCAGAGCGTCACCACGTTTGCGATCGACGTGTTCAAGGACCACCAGGATGCCAACGAAACCGCGCTGCTCTTCAACATGGCCAAGTACGGCGGCGGCAAGTATTTCCAGGCGACCAACGAGGACGCGATCGTCAACGCGCTGCGCCAGATCATGATCGAGATCCAGTCGGTCAACACGGTGTTCGCCTCGGCGAGCCTGCCGATCAGCTCCGCCAACCGCGCGCAGAACGAGAACCAGGTGTTCATCGGCATGTTCCGCCCCGACGGCAGCGCCAACCCGCGCTGGTACGGCAACCTCAAGAAGTATCAGGTCGGATTCTTCAACAACGTGACCGGCCTCGCGGATAACAGCTCGCCGCCGATCAACGCGATAGCAAGCCAGACCGGCTTCGTAACGCCCTGCGCCAAGAGCTTCTGGACCGAGGACAGCAGCACCTACTGGCTGTTCCAGAACGGCAGCGCCGGCCAGTGCACGAGCTCGGGAACCAGCCTGTTCTCCGACTCGCCCGACGGGCCGCAGGTCGAGAAGGGCGCCGCCGCCGAGGTGCTGCGCCGGGGCAATAACCCGCCCACGACCCCGGGCGTCCAAAGCCCCCTGCCCGCGGTCAACCGGACGATGTATACCTGCGTGGACTCGGCCAGTTGCTGCGAGTCGCCAGCAACCTGCGCCGGCATCACCGCCGCGCAGAAAGCCGTCGAGCTCGTCACCTTCAATACGACCAATGTGTCGAAGACCCAGCTCGGCAGCGCGACGATGACCGACCTCGAGCGCGACAACATCATCGCCTACACGCGCGGCCAGGACCTCTTCGACCAGAACACCAACGCGAACGCCACCGACATACGGCCCTCGATACATGGCGACGTCGCGCACTCCCGTCCGCTGCCGGTGAACTACGGCAGCGGGCTCGTGGTGCTTTACTACGGGGCCAACGACGGCAGCTTCCGCGCCTTGAACGGCAGCACCGGCACCGAGATATGGTCGTTCATCGCTCCCGAGCACCATGCCAAGCTCAAGCGGCTTACGGACAACTCGCCGCCCATCCTGTATCCGAACCAGGACCCGGTCCCGGCCGGGGCCATCGGCAAAGATTACTTCTTCGACGGCACCGCGGGGCTGTTCCAGAACGCCAACAACTCGAAGGTCTGGATCTACCCCTCCATGCGCCGCGGCGGGCGGATGGTGTATGGATTCGACGTTACCTCCTCGTCGACGCCGGTCCTGAAGTGGCGCGTCGGCTGCAGCAATTCGAGCATGGGCGATACCGCGAGCTGCACGGCTGGAATGGGCCAGATGGGCCAGACCTGGTCGATCCCCGCGGTTGCCCTGGTGAAGGGTTTCTCCAGCAACGTCAACTCGCCGGTGGTCATCATGGGCGGCGGCTACGACACCTGCGAAGACCAGGACGCCGCCCCCAACACGAGCTGCGATCCGACGACTCAGAAAGGTAACGCCGTCTACGTCATCAACGCCGATACCGGCGCACTGCTCAAGGCATTCACCACCAAGGGCAGCGTCGCGGCGGACGTCACGCTCGTCGACCGCGATTTCGACGGCTTCGCGGACCACGCCTACGTCGCCACCACCGCCGGCTATATCTACCGCATCGACTTCGTCGACCCCACCAACGTCGCGACGACCCGCGTGGCCGCCGACTGGACGATCAACGAGGTGGCCCACACCACCGGCGCGAGCCGCAAGTTCCTGTTCTCGCCCGCGGTGCTGCCTGCGACCGGCAAGATGTTCGTCACCTTGGCCAGCGGCGATCGCGAGCGGCCGCTGATCGTGAATTATCCGTTCATCACGCCGGTGGTGAACCGGGCCTACATGCTGATCGACACGTTCGCGGTCACCACCAATCCTTCGACCAGCGCGGTCACCGGCACTCCCGTCGACCTGGATTCAACCTCGATGGCGAACTTCACCACCAATACGACCTGCAGCGACGCGTCGGCCGAATCGCTCGGCAAGAAGGGCTGGCTCTTCGATCTCAACAACGCCACCGGCGAGCAGGGGGTGACCTCTTCCGCGATCTTCGGCGGCCTGGTGTTCTTCAGCACCAATCACCCGGTTCCGACGCCCCCCGGCGCGTGCGCCCAGGATCTCGGCACGGCGCGCGGCTATGCGGTCAACCTGCTGAACGCCTCGGGCGCGGTCGGTATCCTCTCGGGAATCTGCAACGGCAGCCGCTCCGGCATCTTCGCCAACGGCGGCCTGCCGCCGTCGCCCTCGTTCGGCACGCCAAGCGTCGACGGAAAAGACGTGACGGTCTGCATCGGCTGCATCAACCGGGAGACCGGCAGCGGATCCATCATCGAGCCGACAAAGCAAAAACCGAACATCGCCCAGAAGCGCTCGCGGCTCTACTGGTACAAGAAAGGCGACCAGTAGCGGAGCGCCGGAGATGCTCCACAAAGGGCCGGGATCATCCCGGCCTTTTTGTTTTCGTCAGGGCTGCTTGTGCCGCGCGAGCTCGCGCGGCAGCGTGAAAACCACGCTCTCGGTGATGCCCTCGAGCGGCCGCACGCTCTCGGCGCCCAGCGCTTTCAGCCGCTCGATGAGCTCGCTCACCAGGACCTCGGGCGCCGAGGCGCCCGCGGTGACGCCGATGCGCCGCTTGCCGGCGATCCATTCGGGCCGCAGGTCGGCGGCGCTGTTGACCATGTAGGCCTGCGCGCCGATGTTCTGCGCCACCTCGCGCAGGCGGTTCGAGTTCGAGCTGTTCGGCGAGCCCACGACGATCACCACGTCGCACTGCGGCGCCATGAACTTCACCGCGTCCTGGCGGTTCTGCGTCGCGTAGCAGATGTCGTCGCGCTTCGGACCGCGAATGCCGGGAAAGCGCGTCTTGAGGGCCTTCACCATCACCGCCGCGTCGTCGACCGAAAGCGTGGTCTGCGTCACGTAGGCGAGCTTGTCCGGCGAGGACGCGTTCAGCGCCCGGACGTCCTCCACCGTCTCGACCAGATGGATGCCGTGCTCGGCCTGGCCCACCGTGCCCTCGGCTTCGGGGTGGCCGCGGTGGCCGACCATCACGATCTCGTAGCCCGCCTTCAGCATCTTTGCCACCTCGACGTGCACCTTGGTCACCAGCGGGCAGGTGGCGTCGAACACCTTGAGGCCGCGCCGCTCGGCGTCGGCCTGCACCGCCTTGGAAACGCCGTGGGCGCTGAAGATCACCGTCGCGCCGGCAGGCACCTCGTCCAGCTCCTCGACGAACACCGCGCCCTTGGCGCGCAGGTCTTCCACCACGTACTTGTTGTGCACGATCTCGTGGCGCACGTAGATCGGCGCGCCGAACTGCTCGAGCGCGCGCTCGACGATCTCGATGGCGCGCTCGACGCCGGCGCAGAAGCCGCGGGGGTTGGCTAGCAGGACGTCCACAGGGAAAAGGATTTTGTCAGAAAAACATCAACTCAATCGTTTTTCGTACGCCGCATCGAAGGCAGCCTCGAGGCCCGGATGCACGCCGCGCAGGCGGTCGACGACGCTCTTCGCCCATTCGAAGTACTCGCGGCGCCGCGTCAGGTCCCATTGCGCCGGCGGGCGCGCCGCCACGTCGCGCAGATTGCAGATCTTGTCGGCGAGCTTCACCAGCTTGGCCTCGCGGCTGATCGAGGCCGCGTGCTCGATCTGCAAGCGCTTGCGCTCGGCCTTGGGAAGCGCCTTGTCGTCGGTGACCTCGGCCACGATGCGCGCGATCCGCTGCCCGAAAGCCTTTTCCAGCTCCTGTGGCGTGGTGGCCGTGTCTTCCACCGTATCGTGCAGCAGCGCCGCCGAAAGCACCTCGGCGTCGGTGACGCCGCCTTCGTTCACCAGGACGTCGGCGAGCGCGATCGGATGATTGATATAGGGCGAGGCCTCGGCGTCCTTGCGCCGCTGGTCGCGGTGCTTGTGCGCGGCGAACGACAACGCCTTAAGGAGAAGCGCCAGCTCGCTTTTCATCGGAAAACAAACCTTCCAGGATCAGGAGCACCGCGCCTATCGTGATTGCCGAGTCGGCGACGTTGAACGCCGGCCAGTGCCAGCCGAGCGCGTGCAGGTCGATGAAGTCGACCACGTGGCCGAAGCGCAGGCGGTCGACGACATTGCCGAGCGCGCCGCCGAGGATCGAAGCGAGCCCCGCGCACAGCCAGTTTTTCCGAGGGTTCCGGTAGATCAGAACGCTGACTATGGCCGCGGCGGCGAACGCCAGCCCCACCAGCAGCGGCGTCTGCCATCCGGCCTCGCGGGCAAGAAAGCTGAACGCGGCGCCCTTGTTGAACACCAGCACCAGGTTGAAGAAAGCGGTCACTTCGAGCCGCTCGCCGGGGGCGAAGCGCGCGAGCATGGCCCATTTCACGAGCTGGTCGGCGACCGCCACCGCGGCGGCGAGGCCGAACCAGTGAAGCGACTTACGCATGCTTTCGCGACTCGCCCGGGCCGCTCAGATTGCTTACGCAGCGCCCGCAGAGCCCGTCGCTATTGACGTCGGCGCGATAGTGCCAGCAGCGTTCGCACTTGGAATGCGCGCTTGCCGCGACCTTTACCTGAAATTCGCCTGCGCGATGAACGCGTGCCGCCGACGTCAGGAGCATGTACTTGAGCTCGTCCCCCAGGCTGGCGAGCGTATCGTAATCTTCGCCGCCCGCATGCAAGTCGGCCTCCGTTTGCAGCGACGAGCCGATCTTGCCTGCGGCGCGGAGCTCTTCGATGTTCTTCCGGACCGGGTCGCGCAACTCGCGGAGGCGCGACCACCTCGATAGCAGCGCAGCGGCGTCGGAGGGTACCGGCACGTCGTGCAGGGTCTGAAAGAACACGCTGTCTTCGGCCTTCCCCGCAAATACCTGCCATACCTCCTCCGCCGTGAAGGAAAGCACTGGCGCCATCAGCCGCACCAGGCTGTGGGTGATATGCCAGAGCGCGGTTTGCGCCGAGCGGCGCGCCGGCGAATTCGCGCCGCAGGTATAGAGCCGGTCCTTGAGGATGTCGAGGTAGAAGGCGCCAAGGTCCTCCGAGCAGAAGCTCAGCAGCCTCTGCGCCACGAGGTGGAACTGGTAGCGGGCGTAGTCGGCCGCCGCCTGCTCCTGCATTTGCGCCGTCATCGCCAGCGCATAGCGGTCGATCTCGACCATCCGGTCGAGCGGCAGGACGTGCTTCGCCGGATCGAAGTCCGAGGTATTGGCGAGCAGGAAGCGCAGCGTATTGCGGATCCGCCGATAGCTTTCGACCACCCGCTTGAGGATCTCGTCCGAGATGAAGAGCTCGCCCGAGTAGTCGGTGCTTGCGACCCACAGCCGCAGGATCTCGGCGCCGAGCGTGCTGGAGATCTCCTGCGGCGCCATCGTGTTGCCCTTGGACTTCGACATCTTGCGGCCTTCGAGGTCGATGACGAAGCCGTGGGTCAGCAGACTCTTGTAGGGTGGTCGGCCATCCAGCATGCATCCGGTCAGCAGCGCTAGATGGAACCAGCCGCGGTGCTGATCGGAGCCTTCGAGATACATGTCCGCGGGGTAACTGGATTCATCCCGATGCGAATTGCGCAGCACCGTGAAGTGGGTGCTGCCGGAATCGAACCACACGTCGAGCGTGTCCCGGCTCTTTTCATATACAGAACTCTCAGCTCCGAGGAATTCTTCGACCGTGATGGCCTGCCACGCTTCGATGCCGCCCTTCTCCACCCGCTTAGCCACCTGCTCCAGCAGCTCCGGCGTACGCGGATGCAACGCACCGGTTTCACGGTGCAAGAAAAACGGCATCGGTACACCCCACTGCCGCTGCCGCGACAACGTCCAGTCCGGACGATTGGCAACCATGCCGTGCAACCTGGCCTGCCCCCACGAGGGAAAGAACTGAGTTTGCTCGATCCCGCGTAGAGCGGTCTCGCGCAGCGATTCTCCGTTTACTTTCTTGTCCATGGAAGCGAACCATTGGGTGGTCGCGCGCAGGATGACCGGAGTCTTGTGCCGCCAGCAATGCATGTAGCTGTGGGTGTACTTCCAGTCCACGGCGAACAATGCGCCCCTCTCTTCTATCGCCTTGACGATCTTCGGGTTGGCGTCCCAGATCGACAGTCCGCCGAAGAGCGGCAGCGACGACGCGAACTTCCCGTCGCCCATCACCGGCGTCAACATCTCGTCGTCCTTCATGCCGTAGCGGCGAGACGACTCGAAATCCTCGACGCCGTACGCGGGCGCCGAGTGAACGATGCCGGTACCGGAGTCGAGCGTGACGTACTCACCAAGGTAGACCGGTGCGACGCGATCGTAAAACGGGTGTTTGAAGCGAAGCTTTTCCAGTTCACGTCCATGACAGCTGTGGTCAAATGAGCTTGCCTTATCTTTTCTGGATACCTTGAATCGAGCAAGACATGCTTCCTTCAGGTCGTTAGCAAGAATCAGGTTCCCACGCTCGGTTTCGACAAGCGAATACAAGTAATCAGGATGAACATTCAGGGCCTGATTCCCCGGAAGCGTCCACGGAGTTGTCGTCCAGATCACTGCGTAAATCGGTCCCCTCGGCAGTTCGTCGAGTGCAAACGCTCTTGCAAGCTTCTGCCTGTCCTCCTCGATCAGCGCAAACCCGACATCGATCGCCGGGTCCTTTCTGTCTTCGTACTCGACCTCCGCCTCCGCGAGCGCCGAGCCGCAGTCGAAGCACCAGTTCACCGGCTTGAGACCGCGATAGATATATCCCTTTTGCAGCAGCAGGCCGAGCAGACGGATCTCATCGGCCTCATTGCCCGGGGCCATAGTCAGGTACGGGTTGTCCCAATCACCGATCACGCCGAGACGTCGGAAGTCGGCCTTCTGGCGCGCGATCTGCTCCGTTGCGAACGCGCGGCACAAGCGCTGGGTCTCGGCAGTGGAAAGATTCTTGCCGTGCAGCTTCTCGATCTGGGCCTCGATCGGCATGCCGTGGCAATCCCAGCCAGGCACGTAGGGCGCGTCGAAGCCCGCGAGGGACTTCGATTTCACGATGATGTCCTTGAGGATCTTGTTGACCGCGGTGCCGATATGGATGTCGCCGTTGGCGTACGGCGGCCCGTCATGAAGCACGAAGCGCGGCCGCCCCTTGGCGAGCTGCCGCAGCCGGCGGTAGACGCCCTTGTCCTGCCACTGCCCGACCCGCTCGGGCTCGCGCCTGGCGAGATCGCCGCGCATCGGAAACGGCGTCTCCGGAAGGTTGAGCGTGTCTTTGTAGTCAGCCATGGCTGGCGAAATACTCCTTCGCCCGGCGCACGTCGCGGGCGATCGCTTCCTTCAGCTGCTGCAGATCCGCGTATTTTTCTTCATCGCGCAGCTTCTCGAGGAAGCAGACCCGCAGATGCCTGCCATACAGGTCTTCGTCGAGATTGAAGATGTGGACCTCGAGCAGGGGCGTGGCTAGCGGATTGACCGTCGGGCGCCTGCCTACGCTCGCGACCCCCGGGCCGAAGTTTTCTACTTCAACAACATAAATTCCTGCGAGCGGGGGCGGACGGCGCAGAGGAATATTAGCCGTGGGAAAACCCAGGTCGCGGCCGAGCTTCGTGCCGTGCGCCACGCGCCCGCTGATCGTGTACGTGTGGCCAAGCAGGCGCTCGGCCCGCCGCAGGTCGCCCGCCTGGAGCGCCGCGCGCACCGCCGAGCTGGAAACGCGCTCGCCCTCGACCGCAACGTCGGCAACGGACTCGAGCTTGAAGTCGTATCGCGCCGCGGCCTCCTCCAGCGCGGCATAGTCGCCGGCACGCCCCTTGCCGAAGCGAAAATCGCGCCCGACCCCGAGCCAGCGCGTCCCAAGCCCGCGCACCAGCACCCGCTCGATGAATTCCGCCGCCGAAAGCGATGCGAAGCGCGCATTGAAGCGGGCGACATGGACGCGGCCGATTCCCGCCGCGGCCATGAGCTCGAGCTTGTCCCGCAAGCGCGTCAGGCGCGGCGGCGCCGCATCGCCGGCGAAGAATTCCCTTGGATGCGGCTCGAAGGCGAGCACACAGGAGCCGATTTTCAATTCGCGCGCCTTGGCGGTAAGCCGGTCGAGCAGCGCGCGGTGCCCGCGGTGCACGCCATCGAAGTTTCCTATCGTCACTGCCCGGCCGTCGTCCTTTCCTGGCAGCGCCGCGGCGCCAGTCAGTGTGCCGTGCGTGACGACCATGGACTGTGGTTAAAATGCTGAATTATAGTGGCTTTCGGGGAGGAGTCATGAAGTCGCTGGAAGACCAGATGTCGTTCTACGCCGCGTATCACCAGGACGCGCGCAACAAGGCGACGCACTTCATCGGCGTGCCGGTCATCGTCCTCTCGCTGTTCATACCGCTCGCCTGGCTGCGCGTCGAGGTCGGCGGCATCACCCTGACCGCGGCGATGATTTTCGCCGGCGCGGTGCTGATTTATTACTTCATGCTGGACGTGGCGCTGGGCCTCGGCATGCTGGTCTTCAACGCGGCTTTGCTCTGGCTGGGGCAGATCATCGCCGAGCAGGGCGCGATGCAGGGATGGATCTGGTTCGGCGTGCTGTTCGTCGGCGGCTGGATCTTGCAGCTCGTCGGCCACGTCTTCGAAGGCCGCAAGCCGGCGCTCGCCGATAACCTGTTCCAGATCTTCGTCGCGCCGGTATTTCTCTGCGCGGAGCTGTTCTTTGCGCTAGGCTACAAGCCGCAGCTGCATGCGGCGGTGCAAGAGCGCGCGCTCGGCATGCGGAAAAAATAAATTCCAATTTTCTGAAATGAAATCGCTGCTGGCGCTGTCGCGCGTCATCGACGCGCTCAACGAGAAGCTCGGCGTGGTCGCCGACTGGCTGGTGCTGCTTTCCTGCCTGATCAGCGCCGGCAACGCCTTCTCGCGCTATGCCTTCAGCATCAGCTCCAACGCCTGGCTGGAGATCCAGTGGTACATGTTCGGCGCCCTGGTGCTGCTCGGCGCCTCGTATACCCTGAAAAGGAACGAGCACGTGCGCGTCGACATCGTGTACAGCAACGTCTCGACCCGCACCCAGATCGCCATCGACATCTTCGGCGGCATCCTGTTCCTGCTACCCGCCACGCTGATCCTTGCCTACCTGTCGTGGCCGGTGTTCTACCACTCGTGGGCGCAAGGCGAAGTATCGACCAACGCCGGCGGCCTGATTCGCTGGCCGATGAAGATCTTCCTGCCCATCGGCTTCGCGCTTCTCAGCCTGCAGGGCATCTCGGAGCTCATCAAGCGCGTCGCGATGCTCACCGGCCACATGAAGGCTGATTTGCATTACGAAAGACCCTTGCAGTAGACATGGACCGCGAAGGAGCCGCTGCTTGATACCGCATGACCTGATGGCGCCCCTCATGTTCGGGGGCCTGGTCGTGTTCATGCTGCTCGGCTATCCGGTCTCGTTCTCCCTGGCGGCGGTGGGCCTGTTCTTCGGCTTCATCGCCATCGAGCAGGGATTCTTCCAGTTCATCTTCATGCAGGCGCTGCCGGAGCGGATCTTCGGCATCCTGTCGAACGACACCCTGCTCGCGATCCCGTTCTTCACCCTGATGGGCGCCATCCTCGAGCGCTGCGGGCTTGCCGAGGATCTGCTCGACGGCCTCGGCCAGCTCTTCGGCCCGGTGCGCGGCGGCCTGGGCTACGCGGTGATCGTGGTGGGCGCGATCCTCGGCGCGATCACCGGCACGGTTGCCGCCTCGGTGATCGCCATGGGCCTCATTTCGCTGCCGGTGATGATGCGCTACGGCTACGACCAGAGATTCGCCACCGGCGTCATCGCCGCTTCGGGGACGATTACCCAGCTGATCCCGCCCTCGCTGGTGCTCATCGTGCTCGCCGACCAGCTCGGACGCTCGGTGGGCGACATGTACGCGGGCGCCTGGGGCCCGAGCCTGGTGCAGGTGCTGCTCTTTTCGCTGTACGTGCTGATCGTCAGCTTCGTCAAGCCGCAGTGGGTGCCGGGCATCCCGCCCGAATCGCGCACCATGTCGGGCTGGCCGCTCGTCAAGAAGTGCCTGTGGGGGATCGTGCCGTCGCTGGTGCTGATATTCCTGGTGCTGGGCACCATATTCCTCGGCCTCGCCACGCCTACCGAAGGCGGCGCCATGGGCATGGTCGGGGCCGTGGTGCTCGCCGTGCTGCATCGCGCGGAGTTCTCGCGGCGCGGCAAGATCGCCGCGCAAATAGCGCTGGTTGCGATCTCGATCGTGGTGCTGGCGGCGACGGCGGCGCAGATGGACGAGTTTCTGCCGGCGTTCGCCTCCGCCGCCGGAACCTTCTTCGAAGCGACGCGAATCCCCCTCTTCATCGTCTTCTACGCGGGCCTGGCGCTCGTTCTGTGGGAAGCGGTGGTGATCCGCGAGCTGCGCGGCCTGATCCTGCAGGCATCGCAATCGACCATGCGCATCACGGCGATGGTGATCTTCATTCTCATCGGCTCGACCATCTTCACGCTGGTGTTCCGCGGCGTCGACGGCGATTCCTGGATCGAGCACCTGCTCACCGGGCTGCCGGGGGGCATCGTCGGCTTCCTGGTGTTCGTCAACGTCTTCGTGTTCTTCCTGGCGTTCTTCCTCGATTTCTT
>WNFM01268511.1_pt3 | contig 22043 bp, 44 predicted proteins | sample 5400271 | NCBI WGS metagenome assembly WNFM01 (sample SAMN13153352, study PRJNA577476) | soil metagenome | isolation source: 60 cm saprolite on Douglas fir-dominated hillslope | place: USA:California | collected 2013-09-17
CCCTTCGAACAAATCTACGTGAAACTGCTTGAGCAGCTCCCGCCCAACCTAAAGGAGGAAATGAAGCAGATGAGCCAGGGCATGGGCGGTCAAGGTGATCAAGAAGGTGAGGATGGGGGCGAGGAAGACGGGCAAGGCGAAGAGGGGGACGGGAAAGATGGGAAAGGCGGGAAAGGCAAGGAAAAGGAGGGCAAGGACGGGAAACCGAAGGATGGGAAAGGGCAAGGCCAGCAAAAGGACGCCCAGGACAAGCCGCAACAGGGCTCCGGGCAACAAAAAAAGCCCGGGCAAGGGCAAGGTGGCGGTCAGGCCAAACGCGAGCGCTGGGGCGGGGTGGTGAGCGCCGCCGACCAGGAGGATGCGAAAGAGCAGGAGGCCCAATGGAAGGTCGCCACGATCCAGGCTGCGACCGAAGCCAAGCGCCAGGGTAACCTCCCGGCCGATCTTGCGCGCCTTGTGGACGAGGCCGTGAGGAACAAGGTCGACTGGAAGAGCGCCCTTCGCCGCTTCATGCAAAGTGCGGCGAAAAACGACTACTCCTGGCGCATGCCCTCGCCGCGATACTCCTCGCAAGGGCTGTATCTGCCGCACATGCACAGCGAGACCATGCCCCCGGTAGTGGTCGCCATCGACACCTCGGGCTCGATCGGGCAGGCCGAGCTGGATAGCTTCGCGGCCGAATTGAACTCGATCATCAGCGAGTGCAAGCCGGAAAAAACCTACGTCATTTTCTGCGACGCAGCGGTCGCGAACGTCCAGGAATTCGAGGTGGGCGATCCGATCAAGCTTCATCCTGCGGGCGGCGGCGGCACCGACTTCCGGCCGCCCTTCGATTGGGTGAAAAAGCAGGGCATCGAGCCCTCCTGCCTGATCTACATGACCGACACCTTCGGCACCGTGGGCGAGGCCCCGGAATATCCGACGCTGTGGGCGGTCACCACCCCAGAGAAGGAAATGCCCTGGGGCGAAACGCTCTATCTCGGGGATGATCTGTGAAAAAAGACCCGCGGGACTGGACTGGGCCGCTGCAAGAAAGCTTCCGGGAAAAAATGGCGCAAGCTCTTCGCAAGCACGGCGTGGTCTACGATGACTACGACGGCTACCGCGGCTACTGGATTCTCAAAACGCACCAGGAATATGCGAGGCTCAGAACGCTGTGCGCCCTCGCGGCCCCAGGGCTTCCCAAAGATAGCGCGCGCGATTTTCCCCCTGGGCTTGATGGGCTATTTTTTACGATCAACATCGGTGGCGGCCCCTTACGCGACCCGCAGTTCGAGGAGATTATCGACGACATCCTGGGGCTGCCGCACCGCATCACGAAGAAAGAGGAAAAATCATGAAGGCATATCTATTGAGCGGGGCCGCAATACTCGGCGTGGTCGCGCTCGCGTTGATTACTACGATCCTCCTATCGAGCCTCTCGGGCCGCGACGGCAAGGACACCTATCGCGTCACCCCGCCAATCTTCGGTAAGGCCGTGGTGGTCTGTGCAAACCTGGGTGGGCTTCGGTACTTTTCCTCAACCTCAAAGAATCAAGAAATCGCCAATGTGCGCGCAGTCTGCAATGCCGGGGTGGAGGCGCGATTCCAGATACGTTACGATGGAAAACCGGAAGGAGAGTCAAAATGACGAAGGAGCAAATGAGGATGTACGTGAGGGCGCACATCCGCGCCGTCAAAATCCAGACCCTCCTTTGGGGCTGGAGTTGGTGCGTCGTCGCCTACATCGGGATGCAGCTCATATCCGGCGAGGGACATTTCGCATGGCCCCTCCAGGTTCTGCTTTTCGCGGGGAACGCGGCCGTTGCCCTATGGAGCAATCCCTTCAAAAAAGGTGGCGTCTTCAGTTGTATCCAGGGTGAGGCAATTGTCACCGCTCTCGTAGAAAAGAAGCCGCATGAAAAAGAAAAAGGTTGAAATCCAGGCGCTGTGCTTCTGGTGCGGTTCCGAGATGGGGCTCGAAGAGCGCGAGGAAGAGGAAGGAAAAACCCTCCCCGAGCGCGCAATGGTCTCCTATCTTCCCTGTAGGGCGTGCGGGGAAAAATTCAAAGGCGGGATCACACTCTTCGAGGCCCAGGAGACTCCCTTCTACAAGGATCAACCCCCTGTAGAAATGGGGCTCGATCTCTTCCCCTCGGGCCGGTGGGTCACGCTACCGCAAGGGACTGCACTCCAGAGAACCTTCGGTAGCGAGGCCGCGGAAGAAGTAAGGGTCGCCGGGATGGGGTTTGTCAGCCCCAGGACGTTCAGCGCTCTGTGCGAGAGCGATGCTGGGGCCCGGCCCACGAGCCACTGATGAATATACTCAACCGCGTCCTTCCCTGGAGACGCAAAAAAATTCAAGCGGTGACCAACGCAATGTTTCCGCCGAAATATGTCCTCAAAGGCGTGGGACCGCTTGCGATGATATTCTTCATGATAGTTTCAATGCTGATTGGGGGTTTCTCCGGCTGGACCTACTATGAGCTTGCGATTACCATCGCGTGCGACACCAAAAAAGAGTTCGCGGCGCGTAGCTATCTTCTGCTTCCAACCAAGTTCTGGTGCCAACGCCCATCCGTATGAAGATCAACCGGCATACCCGCCGCCGCATCAAGCGCTTTCTGCGATCTCAAAACGGCAGCCCGCAAGATGCGACTATCATTCCCAAGTTTGTCTATGAGAACGGGGTGGAGGTACTACGCCTGTGGTCCCCCTGGATCAGGACCCGACCTATGGAACCGCTCGCCTCTGATCGACGACCACGCTGCGATCTATCTGCCGTTGCGGTATTCGCTGCCTGGGGCGAGAACGACGAAACCCTGCTCAAGCTCGTGCGCGCGGCGCTCGTGCTCTCGAAAGATTGAGTATGCGGCTTTCACCCAAAGAAAAAAGAAAGGTCGATGCCGTCTTGGAAATTCTAGCCGGGTTCAGGCCCGGGGCCCGGGTTGTCGTTGCAAGAAGAAACAACCGTATCCGGGGCAGTAAGGGCGTCCTTGTCAGCTACGAAATCCACGACAAGGGATGGCACGTCAGGCTTGACGCTGGACACACCCAATTTTTCTACACGAAAAACCTGGACTTGATCTAAAGCTCCACCACCTCGATATCGTCGATGGCGAGCATCAGCGCCTGCTTTAGCTTGAAAAGATTGTATGCAGGTCCGCGCCTGTAGCCCTTCACATCCTCCCATCGCTCGTCACCCCCGAGCGTGAGATCGATATATCTGAAGTCCCCCACGTAGGTGCAGATTTTTTTCCCGTTGATCGCGATCTTGTGGCGCGGATGGATTTCAAGAGACGTGATTTCCCCCGCCTTCTCCAGCAGCTTCAGCGCCCCATAACGCGCGGCCTCTTTTTTTGAGGCAAAACGAATTCCGTCCACGATCACCGCGATCGCCTTGAATTTGTTCTTGCGCCCGAACCTCACTCGACTGTTCCTTGCCCGTATCTTTTCTGATCTTCCAGGAGAGTATAAGTCGTGACGGTTTTCAATTCCACCAATCCGCACACGCCGCATTCACGCCGCAGGCGCTCATAATAGCCCACCACGACATCCCCCCGGCTCAAATTTCCTGTGCCATCCTTCTCCCACTTACCCCAATGGCCGACGTGGACGCATTCACGCTCACCGGATAGCACCACGGTCACCGCGCGCACTCGGGCGAGATCGGATTCGGAGGAGGGCTTCCAGAATTTCCAGCTCACTCGGGCCTCATATCGTCTGGGTGAACCCACCACCAACCGTCACCTTTGTCATTTTTTCGTGGGTGATTGTCAAACAAAACCGGAAAACGACCTTGATCTAACGGACCCTCAAGGATTACCCCGGGTTGAGGGTTTCGTAATGGGTACCCACTTCCACGATTCGAGAAAATACCCAGGTTCGATTTCGTGTCCCGATAGACGGTAACACGATCCTCGGGCTGATAGCCGATCAACGCGATCAACACCTGATTTACGCGATTCATTCCGGCTCCATGTCCGGACGACCCACCCACCACCCTTGATCGCCCCCATTGGTGTGAGGTGGCTCGTCGAGCCGGATCAGGAACCAGTCCTTATTGTGCGTGGCTCTCTTCCAGCTGACAATGACCCCGGATTTATCGCGCAGCTCGGGCCAATTGCCACCCAGAACCTTTTTGACGATGACGCGATCCCCGCGCTGATAGCCAAGAAGTGCAATCCTTACTTGCGCAACGCGGTTTTTGCTCATTCAAACTCCACCATCACAGGATCACACCACCACTCCTCACGGGGTCGAGAATCAATCCGCACGCAGAGAGACTTGTGAGGCCCACCGCGTGGCAAGACAACCCTCCCCGGTCCATTGATCTGCGGGCAACCCAAGGCTTCCTTGACGATCACACGATCGCCAATCTGAAACCCCATAAGTATTTTTTCCACCTGCTTGGCGCGAGCGTTCATTCCGGTCTCATGTCATCGGAGTGAACATACCAGCGACCGCGCCAACCTTCCTTTGCGTGGTCAACTTCAACAAGATGTCGTTCCTCCCAGGACATACGAGGCTTTTTAACAATGACAGCCGCGAGACCATCCGGGTGAACGCGGAACATGTTACCCAGACTCGATTTCGTATCTCGAAAAACAACGACGCGATCACCCACCTCGTACCCAACGAGGATCACCACGATCTTTTGGACCTTGAGATTCACAGTGGCTCCATGTACTTTTCATCGCACCAAGAGCCCGCATCATTGATGATCCAGCCCTTCTCCCCAGGAAAGTCGATTCGCTTGATTAAGGTCGCAATCTGAGTTGGAAAGCCGGACTCGTTGAGAATCCTCACCCGATCCCCAGCCTGATAGCCGGTGAGAATGACCCTGATTTTGGCGACCCTGGAACTCACAGGTGCCTCATATTGAACGGAGAAGTCCAGATGCCGTTATTGACTCCGCTATCATGGGGCACGGCGTCGTACCGGATCAGAATCGACTCCGGCTGATCAACCCAATGATGATAAGGAAAGGGAGGATTTTTATTCTGGGTTCTCGACTCCACAATCGTCCCGGGCCCCGAGATCGGGGCCCCATTCAGTCGGTTGGAGGTCGCCCACACCCGGTCCCCCAAATGGAACACGCGCCCACAAAGAATATCAGCGATTTCCCTGGTCCTGTCGTCAGCGGAAAGTGAAGGTTCCATGGCGAATAGAATACCACGAAAGTGGTACTTAAAAGCAAACAGGATGCGCAACCCGTAAGCTACTTGATCAGACGAAGCGTTGCCCCAATTGATCCGATGGAATACTCCCGCCAATCGGTATCATCCCAGGCCCCTTTCCCGACATTGCAATCCTCACAAAGCGTCTGCAGATTGTTAAGGGCAAGCGCAAGATCGGGACGAACCTGACGCGGTTTAATATGATCGACATGGAGTCGAACCCCGTCATGGGCCGAAGCACCACAACATTGACAACGTCCCTTGTCCCTTTTGAGAGCGCGCATCCGAAGCTTGCGCCACTCCTGACATCGCAGGAATCCTGGGGTCTGTGCAAATGCCTTTCCAATCTTTAGTTTCTTCATGATCCCTGCTGGTGGGCGAATCCAGCCATCCCCTGTGCGGGAACGGGGGTGGCCTTCATACGCATCCCTTTGCCGGAGCCGCGTAACCCGGTAGCCGTTCGTCCTCGGGCGCTGCCTTCGCCACCCTTACCCGTGTCTCAGGACTATCCCACAGTACGGGTTATCCACAGGCCCTGCTGCTGAGACCGCGACGGCCTGTCGGTGCTTGGGAGTGCAGGAAAAGCAAAGCCCTTCGGCTGGACACCACGCTGCAACCGGGGAAGGGAGGAGTTCCCGGTCCAGGTTTCCCCGGACATGGTGCCCATGCGAAGGGCTTCTCACTTCAATACGGTTGCAGCCGCACGAAGGGATTATGCTGAAACACATTCTTTGATGTCAAGTGGCTTGTTTGGCCTGGGCCTCCTGCCCCTGGTTGTCTGTACCGCGACCCAGCACATCGGTTACCTGTTTGATTTTCCGAAGGGCATCGAGGATCGCCCGGGCGTCAAGGACGGCGCTTTCGGCCATGCGCTTTCTGTTTTCTTCCGATCGGCCGGAACTGGGCCCCGATCCCTGCAGTATCTGGCCGACCAGAAAGAGGATGATTTCCTCGTCCGTCTGTGGTGCATGGATCATATGGATCGGCCCGCAAATGGTGGCAGTCCACCCGAGACCCTGGAACGCTCTACCACTCGGTAGGTTGGGGGTTAGGGTGATCGTTCCACCATAATTGGGTGAGCCCCCGGCTATGGTGGTGTAGCCGGTGGGAGCGATGTTCAGGCTGCCCGAGTAGGAAGCTGGCAGAGTCTGGGCTCCAGGTTGAGGGGTGATGGAAATCGTAGTGTAGCCAGAGGCTTGAGAGTAGCTCATGTTTTTACTCCGGATTGAATTTGTTGAAGTGCTTGCCCACCGCCGTAATGATCTTGATCCCCAGGAACGAGGCAAGGTGTCTCAAGCGCGTGAACGACGGATCGTGAATCTGACCGGAAGAAAAGGCCACGATCCAGCGATAGGAAAGCTTGGGTTTGGATTTCTTCATCAGACGCGCGAGCCGCCGCCATTGACCCTTGTTGGCATTCACCTCGGCACGCACGGAGCGCACAATCGTATCTTCTTTTTCTGTTTGCTTTTTCTTTGACATATGGGTTAGGATTGACAGGATAATTTCATGTTATAAGCGCTTTCAGAGGGAAAATCAAACCATGACTGAAACCGAGCACGCGCACGAAGCCACTTCGCGCTGGAGCGATACGACGGTAAAGGCGATCGTCGCCGCCCTGGCAAAAGCTCAAGGGGAATTTCCTCCAATCCACAAAGATAAAGAGGTGACCGTCACCACCAAGTCGGGCGGCAAATACAGTTTCCGCTATGCTCCGCTTGAGACCGTCATGGAGAAGGTGCGCCCGGTGCTCTCGGTGAACGGCATCGCGATCATGCAGCATGTCACCGAGGGGCATGTTCAGACGTTCCTCCTTCACGTTTCCGGTGAGTGGCTCTCTTCTCCCAGGATGAAGATCATGGCTGATGAAGCGGGTGGAATGCAGGCCATGGGCTCGGCCATCACCTACGCCAAACGCTACACGCTTTGCGCCATGCTCGGGGTGGTTGCCGATGACGACGATGACGGCAACACCGCGAACGGGCATGAAGTGAGGGTCACCAAGGACAATACCCCGGACGGCAAACGCGACACGATCGCGAAGGCCCTGACCGGGAATTCGGTTGCCGAGAACGTGAAAGAGGCGGAGTTTCTGCGCCGTCTTCGTAGCGCAGCCACGCTCGGGACCGTGGCCATGAAGTCTGTCTGGAACGCGGGCACCAAGACCGACCGGCTTGCGGTCGCCGAGGTCGACATGTCGGCCCTGAAGGCGCTCGCCGCCGCCGTGGATCAAAATATCCACCACCGGGGGTCGGAGACCAACACATGACCACCATGCGCCCGGAGTGCAGGACCGACACTAGCGGTCGGCCCACCTTTTCGCACGATGCTGCCTACTTTCGCATCATGCAGGCGGTCGCCAAACGCCGCTCCCTAATCCACGGTCGCCTGCACTACGGAGCCCACTCCTGCGCAATCGGGTGCGCCTTCGATGATGGTGTGCAAAGCCTCCCGAGCAGCGTGATCGACGAGATCGCCGCCTACAACGATAGCTTCCCGAAGCTCACCGCGCACGAGCGCTGGAAGAAAGTGATGGCGTGGTTGCGCTTCGAGGTCGAGCGGATAAGGAAAGGGAAACGCAAATGAATAAGTGGGACAAGGGGGTTGAAAAGCGGGTCCTGCGGTTGCTCGATGGCGCGGCGCGCAAACATGGCATGAAAGATGTGCGCCATGTCGTAAATAAATGGACGCGAATTCAAAGCGAGCGCCTCTCGATAGCAAAAGAGCGCAGGCGTCTGGAAGAGAAACTCGCCGAAGTCAATGCACGGCTGAGAAAATGAGGGACTCCGAGACTGTCGAACGCATAGTGGCAATCCTGGAAGGAGAGCGGCTCTGTGTGCGCTGCCGTTCATATAGGCCAGGAGCCGATGGATTCCGTTCAGACACTTGCGAACATCCCAGGGCGTTTTTCGAAAACAGTGATGGTGACAACGGTGTTCGAACCCTGACAACCATTACAGGCCAGTATAGTTGTTTTGCCATGCGCTCCGGTATTTGCGGAAAGAAGGCCATGCTTTTTGAACCAAAGGAATGAGTGCCGAGCAAGGAACCCCTGAGTGGCTGCAGGAGCGCGCGGGGTATGCCACCACCTCGCGTTTCACTGACATACTAGCGAAGATCAAGTCTGGGGAAGCCGCCTCGCGGCGCAACTATCGGACGCAACTTGTCACCGAGCGGATCACCGGGCTCCCGGTCGACACCTATCACAACGCCGCGATGCAGTGGGGAAACGACCACCAGGAAGAGGCGCGGCGCGCGATCGAGGACGAGCTGGGGGAGATCGTCCAGCCCTCGCCTTTCATCAAGCATCCACATCACGACTGGGTCGGCTGCTCCCCTGATGGTCTGATTGGAGCTGACGGCGGGGCCGAAATCAAGTGCCCCTACGTGAGCACAATACATATTGAGACCTTCCAGCGTGACATTATCCCATCCGAGCATATTGCCCAAATACAGGGGGGCATGTGGGTTACGGGCCGCTCGTGGTGGCTCTTTGCGTCCTACGATAAACGTATGCCTGGAAGATTGAGGCTATATACTAAGCGCGTTGATCGCGACGATGGCTATATTGCAACGTTACAGAAAAGTGTGATACTATTTTGCAATGAGGTGGAAGAGGCCACTAGTCGGCTTCTGGCCTTATCCAAATAGGAGTGTCAAATGGCAAATGCGGCAAAGGTTTTCAAGAGCGAAATCGAGGTCATCAGTCCGCGCGTCGCAGAAGAATGGCTGAAGACGATGAAGAGCAATCGCCCCCAGTCTGACGCCATGGTCTACGAGTACGCAACCTCGATGCAGGCAGGCAAGTGGGTGGTGAACGGTGAGACGATCAAGTTCGACAAGGATGGACACCTCTTCGACGGCCAGCATCGCCTTCTTGCCTGCACGATCTCCGGGAAATCTTTCAAGACCTACGTCATTCGCGGGATCACCGACACGAACGCTTTTGCCACCGTGGACGTGGGGAAGCTACGCACGCACGGGGACATCTTTCACCTGGGCGGTTACAGCGACTATTTTGTGGCAAGCGGGATCGCGTCGATCCTGTATTTCTACAAGAACAAACGTCTGACCACACGCGGCCCCATGAACGTGAGCCGCACGACGCAGCGGCGTGACCCCCTCATTGGAAAAATCAAAGAGGCGCTCGGGAAAAAGGATATGGTTCGCATGGGGCAGCAGATCGAGAAAGAAGTCCTGCTCGAATTCGCGCGTCCTTATCGGGAGCAGATTCTCAAGTCAATCCACGCGATCCATGACAATAAGGCGCGCAAGATCATGCCCAAGGTGGTCATGGCTGCGGCCCATCTGCTTTTTTCCGAGAAGAACGAAAGCGAGGCCACCCAATTCATGGACCGGCTGACCGAGGGAACTGGCCTTCTGGCGGGCGACCCCGTTCACACGTTGCGGGAGAGGCTGCTCTCCAACCAATACCTACGTGAGAAAAGGGGCGCATACATGAATCGTTGGACGGTGCTCGCGCTCACCATCAAGGCGTGGAACAAGTTTCGCGCGCACGAAAAGTGCAGCGCCCTTCGCATCGCGGAGGATGAAAAATTTCCGGTAGTGGAGTAACGCATGAAAATCTACAAGGTAGTGATCACCGCGGCGAGCACGCATCCCGGGGGCCAGGAGATACGCGCCGTGCGCGCAAAGAACAAGGCCCAGGCGCGGCTGCATGCCGCCAAGCTCCATATCACGGCCGAGGTTGCGACCCAGGAAGACAGCTTCAAGTTCGGCGCGATGGGAATCTCGGTTGAGGATGCCATCGAGGAGCCCGACGCAAAGGAGCCGAGGTGAGCAGGAAAGTACGATGCGCTGATTGTGGGTTCTTAAACGCGATTGGGCGGGTGTCGCAATATATCCTGCATTGCAATAAATGCGGGCATCTGAGCAGGGTTCGTGTCAAAGGTAGGGAGCACGTCTGTCACGGCGTGCAGGGCGGGGCCGAGGTCTATTGTCAAGAATGTGGAAAGGTACTGTACGCATGACCGGCACTGAGCTTGCGGACGAGATTGAGCGTCATCTGAGGCAGTTTCCTCCTCATGTGCGTGAGCGAGAAACCTCAAAATTGCTTGCACGAGCCGCTACCGCCCTGCGCCGCCCCGCTACCGTCTATTCGCACCTGACGCAAGAGCAGTTCGATCAGTTGCAGGCCGATGCAATCTCCTGGAGAACGCGCCAGCCATCGAGCGACCAAGTGCTCGTGCCGAGGGAGCCGACTGAGGCGATGCTAGTAGCAGCGGATGATGCTCGTGGCGCTGGAGCAGATTTTGCCGAAATCTACCGCACCATGCTCGCCGCCGCCGAAGCCGAGAAGAAAGGACCGTGATCTATGCTGATCAATGAATTCAAACGCGGCTTCCAGGATCGCTGGAACACCTTTTGGTGCGGCCTTTGGCCCAGCCGGAAGCCCATGAGGGCCGATTTGATGTGGTACGCAGCTCCCATGACCCGCGACAACGCCCGCGCCTGGGAGGGGATGGTTCAGGGCGGCATGGACCCCCAGCACGCCTACGAGCGCATGGCGCAGTGGGCGGCGATGTTGGAGGAGCGGGTGGCGAAGCTCGATCCTCAGTACCGAAATTTCAACTGGGGGATGCGTCCATGAGCGCAAGTTTGTGTAAGGTTTTTTTGATCGGCAGGCTCGGGGACGATCCCGTGACCCGCTTCATGGCCGATGGGGCCCAGGTCGGGAACATGCGCCTGGCTACCACCGACCGCTGGAAGGACAAGACCACGGGCGAGGCCAAGGAAGCCACCGAGTGGCACAACGTAGTGACCCGCGGCAAGTCGGCCAAATTCGCTGAGGATTACCTCAAGAAAGGCATGCTCGTGTACGTAGAGGGCAATCTGCGCACGCGCAAATTCAAGGACAAGAGCGGTAATGATCGCCAGATTACCGAAGTGATTGCGATGCGCGTCGAGGCCCTGGGCCCGGGTCGCGCAGAAAGGCCGGAGCCCACCCCGGTTCCAACCCCCAGGGTCCCGGCTCAGTCGAGCGTGGACAACGACGAAGGGGATATACCCTTCTAAATTGCCTTCTTGAATTATTACAGGAGATAGAAATGGTAAAGCACGGCAAGGTCTACAAGATTTACGGTCACCATAAGCAGCACCTTTCCCCGATCATGGGGTATGTCACAAAGGGAATCGCTGACGCGACCGAGAGCCTCACCCTCCAACCCCAAGCCTGCGATGTACGCGGGGCCAAGCGGTATGACGCGCAACAGTGCGTCATCGCCAAGTGCCTCAGTCGTCATCTGCATCCGGAGGCTGTCGCGATAGGGCGCTCCCTCGCCTATGCCGTCTTCGATGGCTTGGCGATACGCTTCTCGGTGCCCGCCGCCTCCCGCAAGGTCGTGGAGGAGTTCGATGAACGCGGCCGGGTTGTGCGGGCCCCAATCGTGCTTTCGGTTGTCCCGCCATCCTGGAGCATTAAAAGCTTTCGCAAGGGCGGCGGTCACGGGCATGGTGGCGTCGCAAAGAGGCGGATGAAAAAGCTCAATGTGCGCGCGGTCGGTGGTGGAGTGGTGATGAGCGTCACGTAGTTGGAACGAATGTGTTCGGGCGACTCCTTGGAAGGCGCAAATCGCGCCAGGTAATCGCGGCGCTCGGCGAGGGCGACCGTTTCTGCAAGGACTGTAAGTGGTGCCGCCCTGTAGTGCGGCTCCTTGTCTTCCAAAAATATGAATTCGCCAAATGCGCGAACCCCAAATGGTCAAGGCCACCGGAGGCCACAAAAGAGGAACGTGCCCGGTATTATGTTGATGAGTTTCAGCCGCCGCGGAAGATCACGGAGAGCTACTGCACCATAATGCGCCGGGAAGATTTCGCGTATTGTGGCTCCAAGGGTGTCGGCTGGGAATCAAAATGATGAACAAAAAGCAACTCACTGTCACAGCCGCCCTGACAGGGGAGCATTTCTGTAAGGACTGCAGGCACCGCCGCCTTACGTGGAAGTGGCCCGTGGGGCTCTTGTTCCGAGGGTCAATTTACTATTGGGCCAGGTGCGTTCATCCGGACCTGATAACGACGACAGTCACAAGGGGTGGCGAATACCAGGTCGATGGTTCGATGGTTGTGCGGCGAACAGTGCATTTTTGCTCGTATCTTCGCGGAGAGGGGGACCCCTGTGGCCCATCCGGAAAATTCTGGGAATCCAGATGATCATCGCCTGGTGGAGAGAGCGCAAAATACGGCAAATCACCGCAATTCTGGGGGAGGGAACGCGCCTCTGTAAGGATTGCAAGTGGTGTAGCGCTGGGCTCGTGGATCGGCTTGCGGGCATCTTGTGCGCATGGGGACGACCCTACTATTTTGCCATGTGCAGGAACATGAAAATAACAGAGATAAAAAAGGACGTTGACCGTTACACGCTGATCGATGGTCGTGTGAAAACAAAAATCAAATACCACGATTGTTCTACCCAGAGAAACAGCGACGATTGCGGTCGCTCCGGGAAAGCATGGGAAGCAAAATGAACGAGCGGTATCAAAAGCACCTGGAGAAAGCGGATCACGAGTTTCGCTTCTACACCAGCCGGTCAGTTCTGCATCGGTGGCGAACGCGCACGGCGGTCGACCGGGTTTCGGGCCTGGAGCTGGAGTGCCGCTGTTCCCCGGCGAAACGGCTGTGGTTTCTCTTCACGGAGCAGTAATGAAGTGCGATCAGTGCGGGATCAAGTTCACCGACAATGAACGCGTGTTCTGGTGTCCAGTGGGCCTGTGTCCGCTCACGCGGCAACGCCACCCTACCCCGCGCCAGGTACTCTTCTACAACATTCCCAAAGAGCATTCGCCCTACGGGTATAAAACGAAGGAGGACGCGAGTGCTCCGTATCGTCGTCGTTGAATCCGAGGCCCGCCGCGAGCGCCTGATCAACATCATCAAGCGGCTCGCCTTCGTCCCAGCCTATCAGGTCACCATCGAGGAATATGCCCCTGCAAGAAATGCCCAGCAGAACAGGCGCTACTGGTTGCTTCTCTCCCTCATGGGGAGGCACACCGGGCACGATCGGGACGAGTTACACGACTTCTTCAAGGAGAAATTCCTGGGGACCCGGGAAATCGAGGTGGCGGGTCAGAGGGCTATCATCCGCCCGTCCACGCGCCGCCTGGTGACGAAAGAATTTGCAGAGTACATGGACAAGGTGGAGAATTTCGCAATCGAGGAGCTGGGGATATGGCTGGAGTGAAAATAACACCGTCGTGGAAGTTCGTACTGTGGCTCAGTCTGGGCGTGATCTTCGTCTCCATCCCGCTCGCAATGGGGCTTGCGTGGTGCTTCATGCAATTTACTGTATGGGTGATAGAAGATCATTCGCACCTGCGCTTGCTGACATTCACCTGGGCCGTGGGGGTAGCAACCGGATGGATGATCGGCCGCCAGCTAAAAGGGAAAAGGAAATGACCCCGCCAGAGCCGGTGATCACCGGATGGGTGGTCCGGGCCAAGGTGGACTATGGCGAGGATCGCGGCATCAAGGAGGAAGTTATCTCTGAACGATTCTCCTCGATGGGCACGGCGGAAACCTACCGCAATCTCGCGCTCAAGGAGCGCGCGTACCGGAATGGGAAGATCGTCGACTGCTGGGTTGTTCCAAGCTACAAAGGAAAATCGTAACGGATGGCTGCTGTGCGCGAGCGGCGCAGGGCCTGAGTGAAAAACGAAGAAGCGGATAGACGACTCGCCCCGGGTTGAAGCCGGGCTCCCTGGCAACAGGGCGGAAGAGTAGACGCTGAGAGGGGCCCCCTTTTTAAAAGGTGGTGTCGATTGACCCTCGGAACGGTCTGCAACTCTCGTAAAACTGGGGCTTCCAACTACGGTGGTGAGAATTCCACCAGCCATCCTCCACATTCGTGATACACTATAGTGATGAGTGCCCAGGACAACATCGGGAAATTGATCGACGCGGCGGAGCAGCGCGATGCCGTCCATTTCGCGCTCGCCCCGGTGTATGCGACCGTGAAGCTCGCCCCGGGACAGGCGATCGGGTTCATCAATGGCACCCAGAATGCGGGCCCATGCAAGGACCCGGTGGGGATCGTAGACCCGTTCCTGAAGCACTGGGTGAAGCCCGGGGAACGCTTCTGGATGTTCCTCTACCCCAATACGATCACCGGATTGCGCCACGAGTGGACGCACCCCGCCTACACGGAGGCGGAGAAGCTCGGCCGCGTCGAGGCGGTGACCAACGCCCTCACCGGCCGCGAAGATGCAAGAAGGTGGCTGCAGAACTTCGCCAAAGAATGGGGGATGGACTACGAAACAATGATCCAGACTGCCGCCTACCCGAAGAAGGACGAATTTGAAAACTACATCACCGCCCATGGGTCCGATCTACATGCAGCTACGGAGCTGGGTGATGATCATCAGAATTTTTGGGAAAATCTTGAACGGCTGACCGGGCAAAGCTTCGATGAAAATCATCGAGATAAGATCGGCTGGTCCTGCAGTTGCTGAAGGTCCTTTTCAATTTTACAAAGAGGGTTCAAATGAAACGCACCAAGAAACTGCCGAAGGCGAAAGCCAAGGCGAAGGCGAAGACGAAACCGGCGACGAATTCCGCCGCAATGAAGATGATGAAGACGATGATCTGCTTGATTCTCGATCGCTCGGGCTCGATGGCCGGGCGCGAGAAGGACGTGATCGGCGGGGTCAATACCTTCCTCGATGAGCAGAAGAAGCTTCCGCCCCCGGCATCGGTCGCATTCGTGCGCTTCGACACGAACGCAATCGAGCGCTTCCGGCCGATGGCTCCGCTCAAGAAGGCCGAGCCGTTGACGGCGACCGACTACGTCCCCAGCGGCGGGACACCGCTCCTGGATGCCGTTGGGCAGACGATTGTCGCGCTCGATGCCGACTGGAAGGCGGAGAAACCCGATCAGGCGATCGTGGTCATCGTCACCGATGGGCAGGAGAATGCCTCCCACGAGTACAAGAAAGCGCAGATCAAGGACATGATCACCTCGCGTGAAGCAAGCGGCAAGTGGATGTTCGTCTATCTCGCGGCCAATGTCGACGCGTTCGATGAGGCCGGAGCAATCGGCGTGCTGGCGGCGAACACCGCGGGCTACACGAGCACCGCGGCCGGGACCAAGTCGATGTACTCGGCGACGAGCCAAACCGTGAGCGCCCTGCGCATGACCGGAGACAAGGTCGCGAAGAACCTCGGCGGCAATATCGCCGAAGACGGCAAGATCGAGAAAAAGAAGGGCAACACCCCGGCACAAGTCGCCGCGGCGCAGCCGTGGGTCGAACCGAAGGAGTGGACTCCGCCCCAGTAACGAGATTTACAGGGCAGGCGTTCTGCTACGTTGGCTTTTGGGTCGTAGCCTGATAGATGCGAGCCCCGAATCGCCAGGACGGTCCCCTTGCCTGCCTTTCGCTTGTGGTGGGGACCGCACCTCCTTTCCCGCTCTGACCCGGCAGAGAAATCTATCGCAACCGGGATTTTCTTTTGGAGTGATTCACTTGAACAAAAAGGAGCGAATTGCGAGGATAAAGGGCATTCTCCTGCCACAATCAAAATACTATGCCCTTGAAGGACGGACACCAGTCCCGGTAGGTTGTGATGCCTGGGCAAGGTCTTTTGAGAAGGATCAGCATGTTGCGCTGACCAAGAAAGATGGGGTGGAGGTCAGCACGGTTTTCCTTGGATTGAACCATTCCTTCGGTGGCGAAGAGCCGATTCTTTTTGAAACCATGATCTTCGGCCCCGGATACGACCAGAAAGAATATCAGACGCGCTGCTCGACCTGGGAGCAGGCCGAGAGAATGCACGCAAAAGCTTGCAAGATTGCGGGGATTACGTGGAAGAAGCCATAAAAAAAGAGCGAATAGCTCAGGTAACTCTCGCTCTGCTCGGCCCCCACGTTGGCATGGAGTTCACCTTGCGCAATGCGGACCTCATTCTCATGGCAAAGCACGATGGAAAGAGATGCGTGGTCACCTTCGTCGGTCACGATGAGCGCAATGAGCCAGGTTTTGTCGCCCCAGGAGATCATGAATTCTATTTCAGGTTTTGCGATTCTCCTACTGAGGGGAAGCATCCGCATGGATGGTGGTGCTGGGACGATCGGTGCTGGAGAACAGAATGAAGCTGACCAAAAAAGAACGGGTCAGGATGGTGGCGCGGGCGCTGCTCGGGGATATCGTCCCGCCGCCGATGACCTCGCCCTCGGGCCTCGCGAGCTATGATGTTTGGATTACGCTTGAGTCGGGTGAGGCGTTCAAGGGGTACTTCCACAGCAACGGATACTGCTATACGAGCCGCCCGGTGGGGATCATTAGCCGCTGGAAAAGGGACGCAACCGTCAATGGCGGCGCGACCGCAGAATGGCGCGACGAACGCCCTTGTGTCGTCTCCTGGTCTAATGACCCTCCCCTTGAGGTTTCTCCCAAGGGTAGTAGGGCGCGGCACCGGCAGCGCCAGCAGACAATCCGCCCACGACTCCTGGCGCACCCACCTCCCACCCCAGCCCTCCCGGGGTCCCCGTCCAGGAAGGCACCCCGCGCGCCCCGTGCGGCCAAGCGCGGTTGAACTGACTGACGGGCTCCCCGCCCGGGATCGCCAGGCCGCTACCGAAGTCCGGCTTGCCAAAGAGCATATCCGCCCCGCCCCTGGGAACAGCCCCCGTGGGGTCGTAGGGAGGCAAGGGGAGTGCATCGCGAATCCAGCTATGTGGCCAGATGCCGTGGCCAATGACCGCCCCCGCGCCGATCCTGGGCCCGCCCCCGGTGTTCGCGGCACGCCCTGGCCGGGTGAGTTCCTGCTGCCCGGCATGCATCGCCTGCTCCCCCTGGAGATTCTTCATGAATTGATCCAACGAGACCGTATCGGGGAAGACTGCCGACAGTAGCTCCCGATGCTTGGCGTAGGCGGGGTTTCTGGAGATAACCTCCCGGGCGAACTTGGGGTCGTTCATGCCCTCCAGGCTGCCATAGAACCCGCGCGCAAGGGCCGTCCGCTCGTCGGAGGACATTCCCAGAAGGCGCACCTTCAGGTCAGCCGGGTTCTGCTTGAAGAGATTTTTCCCTAGTTCGGCCGCCTCCTCCATCGCGGTATCCCCGGCATACTGTCTGCGTGCCTGCTGATACTCTGGCGGCCCGATCTCATCGAGCAACCCGGTCAGATCGCGCCGCGCGCCGATGATCGCCCCGACATCCCCAGCGCCCTCGGAGGCGCGCTTCTGCTGCAGATTCCACAGGGCGCGTTTCATCCGATCGAGTGACTCGACGTTAGGCGTGATCACCCGCTGCATGCCGTTTTTGGGTTGTCCGACCTTCAGGTAATCGGGCACCTTCTGCAAGTCCTGCGGGATCAATGTCTGTGATTCGATCCTTTTCGAGGGGTCGTATTTGAATGCCTCCTCCGCATTTTCCAGTGCCCCCTCCATGATGGGTCCGTGCTTCTGGAAAAGATCGTAGACACGCGAGTCGGCAAGCGGGCTCTTGTTCTTGAACGCCTCGTTGTAGAGCGCTTTCGCGTTCTCCTGCTTCGTCTTCATCAGCTCTTCGGTGGTCTGGTTGAGCGATTTCTCCGGGATGCCCAGGGCCCGAGCAAGGTCACCGAGCACGCGAGCGCGCTGCCCCTCGCCGCGCTTGAATATCTCATCGACAATCGGATTTGGCCTACCGCTTTCATCCAGGGACTTATTCAGCAATGACATCGTCTCTGGGGCGCGAAGCGATTTCGAGGCGAGGTAGTCGGCAAAGGTGAGCGGCTTGCCGCTATCTCTCACCGTGCGGGTGTACTCGGGCCAGTGGTGCTCAAGCCCTTGACCGCCGAAATCCTTCTTCAGGGCGCTATTGAGCGCCCCCAGGAACGCGCGCTTGGGCGCGAGTGCCGGGAATGCCCAGCGCAGGAGCCGACCCGCTCCCCAGCCCCCGGCTGCGCCCGCGGCACCCCATCCGGCAGCCTTTGCGGCGTTGACAAGGCCCGGGTGGTCGCTATCCGGGTCGTGGATCGCCTGATCGGTGTCCGGGTCGTGGATTTCACTCATTGTATTCGGCCGGAATCTTCTTCAATTTCTTGCCTTCCTCGATCAGCTTCGCCCGCGGGACCCCGGCATTCTTCGGATGCGCAGCCGCTCGATCGAGCCAGGAACCACCAGGGGCCGGGGTTTGCGTGCGTCCCCAGGCCGCTTCGAGCTTGCCGAGCACCTCCTTCGAGTGATCGGTGAGCACCGGGAAGTCGTTGTGGAATTCGCGCTTCCAGGGCTCGTTCACGGCGTTCATGCGCGACCTCAGAAGCTCGACCGCCTTCCTTGAGACATCCTGGATTTGTTCAGGTGAGCCCGCAGACCTGAAGCTCTCACCCCACCGATTGACCTCTTGGTCGCTTGCACCTACCTGCCGGAAGACGCGCATCATCTCGGTTGAAACAGCTTCTTTCGCAAGATTGAAATCAGGAATCGCTGGCTTACCGAACGCGGTCAACACCCGGTTGAGGACGGCATTTCCCAGAACAAAGTTGCCATTCTTGAGGGCTTCGCCCAGCTCCGAGAACGTGCCGATATGGCCGATCGCGGTGTTGATCGCGGTGAGGTTGTTGCCGGTCGACCCGGGCTTATTGCTCTTGTAGTCGTTCACCATCTTGTTGCGCGCGGTCGAAAAATTCGGGTCGATGCGTGCGGCGAACCCTGCGAGCATGGGCCCGGCGCTGCTGTTTCTCGCCTTCCATTCGGCGACCGTGGTGTTTCCGTTCAGAAGGCTCTCCACCGGGGCGAGAACCGCGGGCGGAAGCGCGCTGCGCAATGCCTCTCCCTCCAGGTTGTCGAATACGTGCGGATCAGCCACTCCATACTGGAAGAGTGGGTTGGTCCTCATCTGCGAGGCTTCGTCTGTCCTTTTATCCAGAACCCCTTGACGGTCCTGTACGGCCTTGCGCATTTGGGCAAGGGTCATATCGTCCGGATTGAGCGTCGCAACATGCGCCTTCAGGTCCGGGGTCAGGGTCGCGAGAAGCGCCCCTTTCTTCATTTCATCATCGAATACTGCCTGCCATTCGGCAGAGGTGCGCGGCTTTCCGGAGAGGTCGGCTCGCGAGGCAGCCTTGATAGCCTCCGGCGACGGCCGGTTCAGGCGCGCGTTGATCGCCTGGAGCGTGGCGTCGAGGTGCGCGCCCGAGAGGCCGAATTGCTCCATCTTCATCGCATTGTCGAATTGCTTTTGCGCAAGCGCTATATTCGTCTGGTGCTCTGACTGCATGCCGGTCGCGAGGCCGTGCAGCCCATAACCCAAGCTCTCACCGAAGCTTCCCGTGCGTGTGGGCGACATCATCCCGGCTGCGAATTGCAGCCATTTCTGCCGCGGGTCGCCCTGTTGCCGCATTACGTTTTGCTGCGCCTGCCCCACTGCGCCTTGCGGCGGCATGTTGCCTATCACATGACTACGGAACATATCGAGCAGGCTGGACGGCGGCGGTTGCTGCCCTGGCTGTTGCGGCGGCGATTGTTGGTTCTGCCCGAAGTTCGAGCGATCGAAAAGGGCGATTGCTGTCAAGATATCGGGCTGACCGCCCCCCATAGAGAGTCCGCCCTGCATCGGGGGGCTCTCTTCTTCGTCACCCGTGCCCAGATCGAGCGCGCCCATGCTATGGGCGTCCTAGTGCGCCACCCAGGCCGATCGCACCCGAGAGCTGGGCAAGTGGGGAGGGGGACATGACGCCGTTATAGGGGCCGGTCTGCGTCTGGGTGGTGCTCGTCGGAAACTGAATCCCATGGAGCACATCCGAGATATTCGAGACCTGCTGCCAAGGGTAATTCTGCTGATTCTGGAAGTTCTGCATCCCGAGATTCAGCCCTTGTTGCGCAAGATTTTGTTGCTCTGCACCCCCGGCTTCCAGGGCCCCGGCGCTCGTGATATTCGCCTGGTTCTGCATCTGCCCGAGCGCGCCGAGCTGCTGCCCACCCTGGATCGCCTGCCCTTGTGATGTCAGATAATTCCCCGCAGCCTGGTTGTAGCCCTGCCCCAGAATCTGCGCCTGCTGGTTGCCGATATTCTGGCCCACATCGCGCACCAATCGTTCCGACATCGATTGATCGATGCCCGAGCCGAATTGCCCGTTGCCGATGAATTCATTTTGCAGCGCAGGCATCAGATTCTCGTTCAAGTTGCGCATACCGTAGAACTGCGCCTGCTGGGCGACATCCTGCGTGTAGGGGTTCATCCAGTTCTGGATACCGTTGGGGTCCGCGTTTGCGCCGCGCTGAATATCCTGCTGCCCTTGCTGCATCGGCTGCTGCCAATTCTGGGCGTTATTTTGCAACTGTCCGAATGCTTGATTCTGCATGTCCGACATCGGTGCGAGCATCTGCCCGGTGTATGGCTGATAGGGCTGTGCCGCCTGCTGCGAGGCCATATTGGTGAGCCCCGCAAGATATTGGCTATACCAAAGCGGGAGCGACCCCTGGCTGTTGGTGGTATCGGTGACCGAGGGCGGAGGATTGCCTTGGAACAAAAAATCTGAAAAATCGCTCACGCCTTGCTCCGCAGATAGGAAGCTGGACTTTTTGCTTTTGGCGGGATACTGGCGGCCGGTGCCGAGCGTTTGTGCATGCGCAGGTTCTGCCGCAGCGTATCGAGACGACGCGCACCTTCCTTGGTCGAGCCATCACCCAGATCAGCTACCGCGCCCGCGTCCATGACGTACTCTCCGTCGCTCAAGAGCGCGGGTATCTTGTCGTCCTGGCCGCCCCCAGGTCCGCGCGCAAGCGAAAGCGCCCCTTGAGCGGGGTCGCGCATGTTCATACCCGCGAGGCCGCCGCGCGCCTGCCCACCAGGCGACGGTTGTCCGGGAGCGCCAAGTTGCCAAGGCGACGGACCAAAAGCGAGCCGGTCCTGTGGTCCTTGCGATATAAACGGATTGAAGTTCGGCGTCCCGAGATACTGTGTTCTGGAATTCGGAATCGGGTTCGCGCCACCAGTGTTGGGGTTGGCATTGATCTGGTTCTGGCGTGTTTGTTGTGCCTGGATCGCCGCCGCTTGTTGCTGCTGTTGTTGCTTGCGCGCTCGATACGAGCCAATCATATTGACGAGCGTGGCCGCCGAGAGGGCACCCGATCCCAGGGACATGTTTCCCAACGTGCCAAGCGGATCGTTCCCCATCCCCTTAAAGAAGTCGCCCACCGTCGTTCCCGGCGCATTTCTGGCCGCATTCGCGTCGTTCATGTTTTTGTAATACCGGGCCTGCTCATCTTGAAGCGACGGTGACCGTACTGAGGGTCCAGGATCACCGGCACTGCCAAGCGGGTCTTGAGAAGCCTGAAGTGGCGAAGAAACCGGGTCTGGGGATGGCGCTCCTGGATTGTTGATATTGCTCAAGTCCGCATTGTTGACATCCGAGGGCGTCACATCGCTCATAGAACCTGGAGCTTGGGCATATTGCGTAAGCGGCCCTGCATCCACGGGGGCTGCGTCGTAGAAACTTGGGTCGTCCGGGAAAGCAGAACCGGCAACATCGCCTGCCGCGCCCGTCTCTCCCGCCCCCAAGCTGCCCAGGTAAGCGCCACCTATCGCCGGTCCGTAGAATTCAGCAGCCGGACGATAAAAGTTCACCCAATTTGAATTATTTTCACCCAAAAAATGTGATCCTACGCTGTTGCTACTGGGGTCGTATTCGGAGTAGTAGCCCTCACCCATCATTCCAGGATTGTTTCTGTTGATATCATTGGCGAAAGCGCTGCTGTGCAAATACGCCACGTCTTTGGCATGCTGCGGGTCGTTTGTGGCGTTCCACGCCCCAGAACCCCAGACGGGGTCAGGAATGTTGGCGGCCGGGTCGCTCTCTACTCTACGGCCCACATCTTCGTTTTGTCTTCTCGCCATATTTAGAGGAGCGAATCCATGCAACGCCTCGCCCATTCACGCCAATCTTTGA
>WNFM01265907.1_pt1 | contig 22042 bp, 19 predicted proteins | sample 5400271 | NCBI WGS metagenome assembly WNFM01 (sample SAMN13153352, study PRJNA577476) | soil metagenome | isolation source: 60 cm saprolite on Douglas fir-dominated hillslope | place: USA:California | collected 2013-09-17
CCGCATTACACGGAGCGCCTGGCGACCTCCTCGGGCGACCTCACGCGGCTTCGCGCGGGACCCTTCGCCACGCGAGAGGCCGCCGAGAAGGCGCTCGCCGACCTCAAGGCCGCATCTCTCGACGGCAAGGTCGTGCCCTTGCCATGAAGGCGATTGAACAGCGCGCCGGCCGCCCCCACCTTCAAGTGACACGCGCGGGCCGTCGGCCCGCGGAGGAAGCCTGAAGCATGTGCGGAATCGTGGGGGTTGTCGCCCGCAGCCCCGTCGCCCAGCTCCTGTATGACGGCATGACGGTGCTGCAGCATCGCGGGCAGGACGCCGCGGGAATCGTCACGGCCGAGGGGCACAGCTTCCACATGCACAAGGGCAAGGGCCTGGTGCGCGACGTGTTCCGCACGCGCGACATGCGCAACCTCGTCGGCCACGTCGGCATCGCCCATTGCCGCTACCCGACCGCAGGCTCGGCCGCCTCGGAAGCCGAGGCGCAGCCGTTCTACGTGAACTCCCCGTACGGCATCGTCCTGGGCCACAACGGCAACCTCATCAACGCCGAGGAGCTGCGCCGCGAGCTCTTCATGGACGACCGGCGCCACGTCAACACCAACTCGGATTCCGAGATCCTGCTCAACGTGCTCGCGCACGAGATCCACGACGCGAGCGAGGGCCGCGAGCGCCTCAATCCCGACATCATCTTCACCGCCGTCGCGGGCGTGCATCGCCGCGTGAAGGGCGCCTACGCCGTGGTCGCGATGGTCGCCGGTCACGGGCTGCTCGCCTTCCGGGATCCGCACGGCATCCGCCCGCTCATCATCGGCCGCGCCGACACCGACAAGGGGGTCGAATTCCTCGTCGCCTCGGAGAGCGTCACGCTCGACACGCTCGGCTTCAAGGTGATGCGCGACGTGGCTCCGGGCGAAGCCATCATCGTCGACGAGAGCGGCAACTTCCACAGCCGGCAGTGCGCGCAGAACCCGCAGTTGAACCCGTGCATCTTCGAGTTCGTCTACCTCGCGCGGCCAGACTCCGTGATCGACGGCATCTCGGTCTACGAGAGCCGGCGCAACATGGGCAAGAGCCTCGCCGACAAGATCATCGCCGCCGGGCTCAAGGACCGCATCGACGTCGTCATTCCGATTCCCGATTCGAGCCGCCCGAGCGCGCTCGAGGTCGCGACCAAGCTCTCCAAGCCCTATCGCGAGGGCTTCATCAAGAACCGCTACATCGGCCGCACGTTCATCATGCCGGGCCAGGAGCTGCGCCGCAAAAGCGTGCGCCAGAAGCTCAATGCGATGGCGATCGAGTTCCGCGGCAAGAACGTGCTGCTGGTGGACGATTCGATCGTGCGCGGCACCACCAGCCGCGGCATCGTGCAGATGGCGCGCGAGAGCGGAGCGTCGCAGGTCTTCTTCGCCTCGGCCGCGCCGCCGGTGCGTTTCCCCAACGTGTACGGCATCGATATGCCGACGCGCGGCGAGCTGATCGCCACCGGGCGGAGCGAATCCGAGATCGCGGAGGCGATCGGCGCCGACGCGGTGATCTACCAGGACCTCGAGGCGCTCATCGACGACGTGCGCTCGCTCAACCCGGCGATCCGGCGCTTCGACTGCTCGTGCTTCGACGGCGTCTACGTCACCGGCGACGTGTCGCAGGAATACCTCGACGGCATAGAGGCCGGGCGCCGCGACGGCGAGACCACGGACACACGCCTTTCGAGCTACCAGCTCGACCTCGGCCTGTCGCGGGTCGACTAGCATGGCGCGCCACAAGCCCGACACGCTCGGAGTGCGCGCGGGCCACGTCCGCAGCGACTTCCAGGAGCATTCCGAAGCGCTGGTGCTCAGCACCAGCTTCGTCTACAAGAGCGCCGCCGAGGCCTCACGAAAGTTCGCGACGACCGGTCCCGAGGACAACATCTACTCGCGCTTCACGAATCCGACGGTGCGGATGTTTCAGGACCGGCTGGCCGCGCTCGAGGGCGCCGAAGCGTGCGTCGCCACGTCGACCGGCATGGCCGCGATCGCGACGATGATTTTCGGATTGCTCAAAGCCGGCGACCACCTGGTCACCGCGCGCGGCGTGTTCGGCACCGTAGTGCCGCTGCTCGACCAGATCGCGCGCAAGTTCGAGATCGAGACGACCTGGGTCGATCCCACGAAGCTCGACGCGTGGCGGCGCGCGATCCGCCCGAACACAAAGCTGCTCTACGCCGAATCGCCGTCGAATCCGGTGCTCGAGGTCGTCGACATCGCCGGTCTCGCCAGGATCGCGAAAAAGGCCGGCGCCGTGCTCGCCGTGGACAACGCCGTGGCCTCGCCCGCGTTGCAGCGCCCGATCGCGCTGGGCGCCGACCTCGTGGTGCATTCGGCCACGAAGTACGTCGAAGGCCAGGGACGGGTGCTCGCCGGGGCGCTCGCGGGCCGCGCGGACCTCGTCACCGGCCCGCTCTACCAGTTCATTCGCACGGCCGGCCCCGCGATCTCGCCGTTCAACGCGTGGATTTGCCTGAAGGGCATGGAGACGCTCGGCGTGCGTATGCGCGCGCATTGCGTGAATGCGCTCGAGTTGGCGCGTTGGCTCGAGTCGCACAAGGCCGTCGAGCGCGTGCTCTACCCCGGGCTCGAGTCGCACCCGCAGCACAAACTCGCGATGCGCCAGCAATCCGCAGGCGGGGCGTTGCTTTCGTTCGTGGTGAAGGGCGGGCGCGAGGCCGCATGGCGCGTGATCGATGCGGTAAGGATGATTTCGAACACGGCCAACTTCGGCGACGTGAAGTCGACCATCTGCCATCCGGCGACGACGACCCACGGCCGCCTGACTCCGGCTGAGCGCAAGGCGGCCGGGATCTCGGACGGGCTGATCCGCCTCGGCGTGGGGCTCGAGGATCCGGTCGACATCCGCGCCGACCTCGCGCGGGGACTCAAGACGAGGTAGGGGATGTCGTCGCGCGTTTTCCTGATGTGCCCGCCGGAGTACTTCAACGTCGCGTACATCATCAATCCCTGGATGCACGGCAACCTGCGCCGCATCGACATCGCGGTCGCCAAGCAGCAGTGGCGTTCGCTCTACGACGTGCTCACGGACCACGCGACGGTTCGCCTGGTGCTGCCGCAGCCCGGCTCGCCCGACATGGTGTTCACCGCCAACGCGGGACTCGTGAAGGGCCGGCGATTCATCGTGTCGCGCTTCCGCTATCCGGAGCGCCAGGCCGAGGAGCCGTACTTCGCCGACTGGTTCATGGACCGCGGCTACGAGGTCTCGCTGATGCCGCGGGAGGTTCCCTTCGAGGGCGCGGGCGACGCGCTCTTCGATCGGGGGGACGAGCGCCTGTGGCTGGCGCACGGACACCGCTCGATCCAGGGTGCCGGCGAGGTCCTCGCCGCCCGGCTCGAATCGGAAGTGGTGGTGCTCAAGCTCGTCGACCAGCGCTTCTACCACCTCGATACGTGCTTCTGTCCCCTCGAAGGCGGTTACCTGCTTTACTACCCGCCGGCTTTCGACGACGAGTCGCGCGCGGCGATCGAGAAGCGGGTGGCGCCGGCCCGGCGCATCGCGATCGGCGAGGCGGACGCGCTTGCCTTCGCGTGCAACGCGGTCAACATCGACACGACCGTCGTCGTGAACCGCGCCACCAAGGATTTCGTGCAGGCCCTGGCGCGCAAGGACTTCGAAGTCGTGCAGACTCCCATGTCGGAATTCATGAAGGCGGGAGGGTCGGCCAAATGCCTGACGCTGCGATTGGACGAATCATGATGCGTGCCGCTTTCGTCGTGCTGGCGCTCGTCTCCCTGCCCGCTGCCGCGGTCTACAAGTGGGTGGACGAGAAGGGCGTGACGCATTACACCGAGGAGCCGCCTCCCGACGGGAAGGCGAGCAAGATCGAAACGCGCACCGTCGGCCCGCGGTTCGACGGGCGCCACCGACGACTGGAAGCAGAAGGAGCTCGAGCGGCGCAAGGAGCGCCTCGATCGCGACCAGACCGAGGACTACGCGAAGAGAAAATCCGAACACGATGCCGCCGTGCGCGCCAAGCGGTGCGTGGAGTCCCGGCGCCAGCTCGCGACGCTCGAAAGGGCGCGGCCGGTCTACACGATCAACGAGCGCGGCGAAAAGGTGTACCTGGACGACCAGGACCGGCCCCGCCAGGTCGAGCAGGCGCGTGCCCTGGTCGAGAGGTCTTGCGATCGCCCATGATGAGCCGGTGGATCGCGCTCGCGGCCTGTTGCGCCCTGCTCGGCGGTTGCTACCACGCGCCCGACGTGCCGAAGGAGCGCCTGCCGCGATTCGTCGAGCCCGCGAACGCCGCGCCACGCGTCGCCCTGGTGCTCGGTTCCGGCGGGCCGCGCGGGTTCGCCCACATCGGCGTCCTCAAGGCGCTCGAGGAAAGCGGCATCCGCTGCGACCTGATCGTCGGCTCGAGCGTCGGATCGATGGTGGGCGCCCTGTATGCGTCGGGCATGGGCGCGCCGGAGATGGAGAAGCTCGCCTACGGCCTCAACGTGCTCGAGCTCATGGAGTGGCGCACGCTCGGCGGAGGGGTGGCGAGCGGCGCCGCGGTCGAGAACTTCATCAATGCGCGCGTGCACGGCACTCCGATCGAGGGGCTCAAGATCGGGTTCGTCGCCGCGGCCACGCGGCTGCGCGACCGCAAGCTCGTGCTTTTCAACCGCGGCGACACCGGGCTCGCGGTGCGCGCCTCGGGCGCGAGCCCCGGGCAGTTCGAGCCGGTGCGCATCGGCGACGAGCTCTACGTCGACGCGGACGAGGCGAGCCCCGTTCCGATCCGCGCCGCGCGCGGGCTGGGGGCGAAGGTGGTCATCGCCGTCGATGTCTCCGCGTACCTCGCCGACACGCCCGCGAGCGCGCCGCGCGAATGGGTCGTGAAGGACGAGCGGCGAGCACGCCAGATCGCCGCCGAGGCGCCGCTCGCCGACATCATGGTCCACCCGAACCTCGGCTACTACGCGGGGCACACCGAGGACTACCGTCGCCGGGTGATCGCGCTCGCCGAGAAGGCCACGCTGGAGAAGCTTCCCGCGATCCAGGCCGCGCTCGCGCGCGCCGCAATCGCGCGTCCTCAGAACGCTTCGACCGCACGAATGCCCGCGGGCGAAGCCTCGAGATAGCCGCCGCGCTGGTACCAGTCGGGCAAGACCCAACGCACGCGCTCGCGGCCGCCGACGAGGTACGCATGGCGTCCTGGCCGGTGCGTGTGGCCGTGGATCATGACGTCGCAATCGGAGTCGAGGAAGGCGCGTTCCACGGCCGCCCGGTTCACGTCCATGATCCCCATCGCCTTGCCCTGCTTCGCGTCCTCGCTGTCCGAGCGCATCCCTTGCGCGACGGCAATGCGGCGCTCGAACGGCTGCGCCAGCGCCGCGCGTTGCCATGCGGGATCGCGCACCTGCGCGCGAAACGCCTGATAGGCCACGTCGTCGGTGCAAAGGGTGTCGCCGTGCATCAACAGCGTGGACGTGCCGTAGAGGTCGACGGTGGTCGGGTCGCCGATCAGACGCGCGCCGGTCTCAGCCGCGAAGCGCTCCGCGACGAGGAAGTCGCGGTTGCCGTGCATGAAGCTCACCGGCATCGTGGCCGCGAGCGGGCGAAGGGCGGCTGCGACGCGTTGCGGGAGGGGAAGGCAGAGCCCGTCGTCGCCCACCCAGTACTCGAACAGGTCGCCGAGCAGGTAGAGCGCGTCGGCTCCCGGCGCGACCTCGGCGGCAAAGTGCTCGAACTGGGCGAGGATTCCGGGCCGCGACTCGTCGAGGTGCAGGTCGGAAATGAAGAGCGTGCGTCGGGAATCTGTCAGACGCACTCGGCCTTTTCGATGACGACGGGCTCGTTGGGGACGTTCTGGTGCCCGCCGAAGTTGCCCGTGGCCACCTTCTTGATCTTGTCGACCGTTTCCTTGCCCTCGACCACCTTGCCGAAGACCGCGTACCCGGGATTCGACTCGCCCGCGTAGTTGAGGAAGTCGTTGTCCTTCACGCTGATGAAGAACTGCGAGGTAGCCGAGTCGCGCACGTTGGTGCGCGCCATCGCCACCGTGTAGTTGTCGTTCTTGAGTCCGTTGGTCGACTCGTTCTTGATCGGCGGATTGACCGGCTTCTGGCTCATCGCCTTGGTGAAGCCGCCGCCCTGGATCATGAAGCCGTCAATGACGCGATGGAAGATCGTGCCGTTGTAGTGGCCCAACTCGACGTACTTCACGAAGTTTTCCGTGGATATCGGGGCCTTTTCCTTGTCGAGCTGGATGACGATGGGTCCCATGGAGGTCGTGAGCTTCACTTTCATCGGTTCTTTTCCTTTTGCGGCGCAGCCGAGGGCGGCGGTGGGAGTCGGGGCGGGTGCCTGGGCGAGCGTGGCAAGCGGGGCCGCGCAGGCGAATGCCAGGCAGGCGAGGAGGGTAATGCGTTTTCGGTACATGAAGAATCCCGTGGTAGGGGTTGGAATCAGGAGACGACCGCCTCGTGGACGATGCGCCAGCGCCCGTCCTCGAGCGCCCAGAACTGGCGCTTGTGGGTGCGCTTCGACATGTTGTTCGAGCGATAGTCCTGCTCGAAGGTGATCATCATCAGGTTGGACGGTCCGGGATAGGCGAACAGGCTCACGTCGCTCACCGCGACCTTGATCCAGGACTTCCCGGAATTGACACGTTTCTTGGACGCGCTCCACGCGGCAAGGTTGCGCTGCGAGGAACGGAATTCGTTCGAGTAATTGGCGAGGTAGCGCTCGGTATCGCGGCTTTCCCAGTCGGTCCGCCAGCCGGTGAAGGCCTTGAGGACCGCCTCGCGCTCGGTTTCCCACGCCTGCGGCGCTCGCCACTCGACTGCCTGGCCGATCACGACCGGCGTGCGGCTCACGTCGACGTACTTCGCGACGCGCGCGAGGTCTTCGTTGGTGAGCACGACGCAGCCGTCGGTCGCGCGCGGCGGGCGGCTGTACAACTCGAGCGGCGTGCCGTGGATCCAGATGCCGTGGCCGTTCCTCCCGTGCAGCTTGTCCCATTCGTTCGGATAGCTCAGCGGATAGGCGCCCGCGCCGTAGATGTTCGGCAGCTTCTCCATCAGCGCGCCGATCGTGTAGATGCCGATCGGCGTCTTCTGGTCGCCTTCGCGGCTCTTCTCCACGCCATTCTTGCCGAGGCTGATGTAGAAGTCGGTCACATAACGCGGGCGTCCCAGGTCGTTGGCGTATACGAAGAGGCGCGAGCGCGAGGTGTCGACCAGGATGGCGTGCGCCTGGCTCGGCGAGAGCTGCAGCAGGGGCGCGGGCAGGTAGTCGGTGCGCGGCCCGTCGACGTAGCGGTGCACGCGCACGCGCGCCTCGTCGCGGAGGTCCGCCAGGCCCTCGCTCGGCGCGGCCTTCGCCTCGAAGACGCCCGGCTTTCCCGCGCGCGCCATGAGCAGGTCGCCCTTGACGAGGTGCGCGAGGCGGAAGTTGGGGCTGTGCGCGAGCACTTTGTCGACCTCGCCGAGCGCGCTCTTCAGGCCGAGCTCGCGCAGCCCGACGATCGCGCGGACGAGCGGCGCCTCGACCTCGTTGAGCCCAGCCGCGGAGAACGCGATCGTGGTCGGCGCGTTCAGGGCCACCTGCGTCGGGGCTTCGGCGAGCGCGCTTGCCGTGATCGCGATGGAAACGAGGGCAATGCGCTGCGTGAGGCGAACGCCGGGCCGGTGGAGGCGGCGCGGGTTCACCCGCCCACGCGCTCCTGCTTGATGAGCCAGCGCTCGCCCGACTTCACGAGCTTGATCGTCTTGGTGTTGTCGCTCTTGAGCGAATCCGACCGGTACGACTGCCGGAAGGTGACGGATGCCTCGTTGCCGTTCACTTCCGCCGAGATCACCTTGATGCTCACCTCGATCGACTTCGGCTTCGTGATGCGGTCGACGCGTTGCTGCTCCCAGGCCATGCGCGATTCGCCGCCGGGAACCTGGAAGTCGGGAGCGTAGTAGCCGAGGTAGGCCTTTGCGTCCCGGGAGCTCCACGCCTTCGCCCAGGCTTCCACGGTCGCGATCGCCTGCGCCTTCGCGTCGCCGCCGGCGGCTGGCGCAGGTGCGGGCGCCGGAGCGGGCGCGCTCTTCGCGGGGGCGGCGGCCGTGACGGCAGGCGGCGCGGACTTGGTCTCGGGTTTCGCTGTCTCGGCCTTCGGCGCTTCGGGCTTCGCTGGCTCGGGCTTGCGCGGCTCCGGCTTGGCCGCCTCGGGCTTCGGCGCTTCCGTTTTCGGCGCCTCGGGGCGCGCGCCTTGTGCCAGGCGCTGCGAGCTGAAGAGATCCTTCACCATCGCGAGCTTGAGCTGCGCGGTGGTGTTGTTCTTGTCGAGCTGCAACGCGCGGTCATAGGCGCGGCTCGCGAGCTGCGCGTAGATGTCGCCGAGGTTCTCGTGCGCGGTGGCGTAGCTCGGGTGCGTGTGGATCGCGAGCTCGAGGTAGAGCACCGCGAGGTTGTTGTACGGCTCGGGCAGCTCGGGAAAATCCTCGGTGAGGCTGGTGAAGACCTGGATCGCCTCGGGAACTCGTTTCTGCTCGGTGAGGACGAGTCCCTTGAGGAAGCGACCCTGCGGGTCGCGCGGCTGCGCCTTGAGGAACGTGTCGACCTTGTCCAGCGCCGGCTGGAACTTTCCCTGGCCGTAGAGCTTCTGCGCTTCCTTCAGATCGTCGGCCGGCGCGGCCCACGCCGGCGACCCCGCGCCCAAGAACACCGCGAACAACGCTGCGGCGAGCCTTCCCTGCTTCGAAATGCGCTGCAGCATCGTGCTATAATTGGTTGAATTTAATAAGAAACCATATTCTACCCGGCTTCGCGAGCCTTCACAATCCGCCCGCGTCCCGTGGCCGGCCCGCACGCGAAATGTCCTCCCTGCAGATCTACAACACCCTCACGCGCGCCAAGGAAGCGTTCGTTCCGCGCGTCGCCGGCAAGGTCGGACTCTATGTCTGCGGTCCGACGGTGTACGACTACTTCCACATCGGCAACGCGCGCACCTTCACCGTGTTCGACATGGTGGTGAGGTGGCTGCGCGCGGGCGGCTACGAGGTGAAGTATGTACGCAACATCACCGACATCGACGACAAGATCATGAAGCGGGCGGCCGAGAACGGCGAGCCCATCGAGGCGTTCACGGAGCGGATGACGGTTGCGTTCCACGAGGACGCTGCGCGCCTGAACCTCCTCACGCCGGAAGCGGAGCCGCGCGCGACGCGTTACGTCGCCCCCATGGTGGAGATGATCGCATCGCTCGAGAAGAGGGGCCACGCTTACCGCGGCGCCAACGGCGACGTCTTCTACGCGGTGAGGAGCTTCCCCGACTACGGCAAGCTCTCGCGTCGCAACCTGGACGAGCTGCGCGCGGGCGAGCGCGTTGCCGTGGAGGACGCCAAGCGCGATCCGCTCGACTTCGTGCTGTGGAAGGCCGCGAAACCAGGCGAGCCGAAATGGCCGTCGATCTTCGGCGACGGGCGTCCCGGCTGGCATATCGAATGCTCCGCCATGTCGTGCAACGAGCTCGGTTTCCCGTTCGACATCCACGGCGGCGGGTGGGACCTGCAGTTCCCGCACCACGAGAACGAGATCGCGCAGAGCGAGGGCGCCACCGGCACGAAGTTCGTGAGCTACTGGATGCACGGGGCGTTCCTCAACATCGACCACGAGAAGATGTCGAAGTCGCTGGGAAACTTCTTCACCACGCGCGACGTGCTCGACCACCTCGACCCGGTCCAGGGCGGCGAGCAGCTGCGCTTCTTCCTCCTGCGCGGCCACTACCGCAACGAGGTCGGTTATTCCTCCGACTCGCTCGACGATGCGGGCAACACCCTGCGCGGCTTCTATTCGACGCTGCGCGAGGTGAAGCCGTCGCCCGGCGGCGCGATCGACTGGTCGAACACGCACGCGGCGCGCTTTCGCGATGCGATGAATGACGACTTCGATACGCCGATCGCCTTCGCGGCGTTGCACGAGCTGCGTGGCGAGGTGAATCGCACGCGCTCGGCGGCGCTTGCGGGATTGCTGCGAGCATTGGGCGGCACCATCGGCCTGCTGCAGCAGGACGCCGAGACGTTTCTCAAGGGCGGCCTGGACCTCGACGTTCAGGCGCTCATCGACGAGCGCAACGCCGCGAAGAAGGCGAGAGACTTTCCGCGCGCGGACGAGATTCGCAAACAGCTCGAGTCGAAGGGCATCGTCCTCGAGGACAAGCCCGGCGGCATCACCGAGTGGCGCAAGAAATGACGGCGCGTTGCCGCCGTCATCCCAGCGTCAGGCCGGGATCCAATCTCCTCAACGCACGAACTTCTGGTCTTTCGAGATGATCGTCAAATCCACGAAGCGCGAGCCACGGTGGTCGCTCGGGGTGTAGGTGACCTTGAAGCCGCCCACGTCGTAGTCCATTCCCTCGAGCGCTCGAATGAGCCCCTCGCGCGTGAGCGACTTGCCGGCGCGGCGCAGGCCCTCGGTCATCACCTTCGCGGAGATGAATCCCTCGAGGCTGGAGAAGTTGGGCTCCTTGCCCTCGGCCTTGATGAGGCGCTGGTATTCGCGCACCACCGGGATGGAGCCGTCCCACGGGAACGGCACGACCTGCGAGATCTGCACCCCGCGGCCTTCCTTGTCGAGCTCCTTGGCGAGCGCCTTGCTGCCGACGAAGGAGACGTTCCAGAAGGAGGGCGCCATGCCCGACTTCTTCATCTCCTTGATGAACGCGGCGCACGACTTGTAGGCGCTCACCATGACGATCGCCTGCGGCTGCGCCTTGCGCATCGTCGCTACCGCGGCCGAGACGTCGGTCGTGTTGCGTTCCACCGTCGCCGTTGCGGCGAGCTGCAGGTTGCGCCGCTTGAGGGCGCGCGTGACGCCCTCCAGGCCGGTCTTGCCGTAGGCGTCGTTCTGGTAGAAGACCGCGATGCGGTCGATGCTCACCGCCGAGAGGTGCTGCACGATCTGCTCGGTCTCGTCGTAGTAGCTCGCGCGGACGTTGAAGACGTAGCGGTTGAGGGGGTCGCGCAGCGACTCTGCGCCGGTGAAGGCCGCGACCAGCGGCACGCGCGCCTCGGTGAGGATCGGCGCCGCGGCGTTGAACGTGGGAGTCCCCACGTAACCGAAGAGCGCGAAGACCTTCTCGTCGTTGATGAGCTTGCGCGTCGCCGCCGCCGCGCCTTCGGGCTCGTAGCGGTCGTCGACGGACTTGAGGACGATCTTGCGGCCGTTCACGCCGCCCTGGGCGTTCACGTGATTGAAGTAGGCGAGGGCGCCGTCGCGCATCTGGATGCCGAGCTCCTCGGCGGGGCCGGAGAACACGGCCCCCTGCCCGAGCACGATCTGGCTGTCGGTCACTCCCTGGGCGGCGGCGATGCCGGCCGCGGCGAGCGCGGTCGCGGCGAATAGCGCGCGGATCATTTTCTCCTCCTGCCGGCCCCTCGGTGCGGGGGTCTAGCCCATGATACGCCGCGCAGCGCTCCCCCCGTCAACGCCGGCCTGGTGACAACTGTCACCCGGCGAAGAACTCGCGGAGCTCACCTTGCAGCCTAGCCGGCAAAGAATGTCCGCACTTTCTCCATGAAGCTCTTGGCGCGCGGGTTGTGGCGCGTCGAATCCTTGCGGTTGATGTCCTCGAGCTCACGCAGGATCTCCTTCTGCTTGTCGGTGAGGCGCACCGGCGTCTCCACCACCACGGCGCAGAGGAGGTCGCCCGGATAGCTCGAGCGCACGCCCTTGATGCCCTTGCCGCGCAGGCGGAAGACCTGGCCGGTCTGCGTCTCGGGCGGCACCTTGACCTTGGCCGAGCCGTCGAGCGTCGGGATGTCGATCTCCCCGCCGAGCGCCGCCTGGGTGAAGCTGATCGGCATCTCGCAGTGCAGGTCGTCGCCGTCGCGCTGGAACACGCCGTGCTCGCGCAAGTGGATGACCACGTAGAGGTCGCCCGGCGGGCCGCTGTTGACCCCGGCTTCGCCTTCCCCCGAAAGGCGGATGCGGTCGCCTTCGTCCACGCCCACGGGAATCTTCACCGAAAGCGTCTTGTGCTTCTTCAGGCGCCCGGCGCCGCGGCAGGTGGCGCACGGGTCCGAGATCACCTTGCCCGAGCCATGGCACGTGGGGCACGTCTGCTGGATCGAGAAGAAGCCCTGCGACAGGCGCACCGTCCCCGAGCCGTGGCAGGTCTCGCACGTCTTGGGCTGCGTCCCGGGCTTGGCGCCCGATCCGTGGCAGGCCTCGCAAGCCTCCATGGTCGGGATGCGGATCTTGGTCTCGGTGCCGCGTGCCGCCTGCTCGAGCGAGACTTCGAGGTTGTAGCGCAGGTCCGCGCCGCGGAAGACCGAGGAGCGCCCCCGTCCCTGGCCGCCGAAGATGTCGCTGAAGATGTCGCCGAAGGCTTCCGCGAAGCCGCCGAAGCCGGCCGCTTCGCCGGGCCCCATGCCGCCCATCTGCGGATGCACGCCCGCGTGCCCGTAGGCGTCGTAGGCGCGCCGCTTGTCGGGCTCGCTCAGGATCTCGTAGGCCTCCTTGGCCTCCTTGAACTTCTCCTCTCCGTCCCGGCTGTCGGGATTGCGGTCGGGGTGGTGCTTCATCGCGAGCTTGCGGTACGCCTTCTTGATCTCCTCCTCGGAGGCGTCCCGGTTCACGCCGAGCACTTCGTAGTAATCGCGCTTCTTCGTCGCCATGAATTCCCCGAAAACGGCAAAGGGGTCAGGTTGATCCCCGACCCCTCTTCTTCGAAATCCGCCTGCCCTACGCCGACTTCTTGTCTTTTACTTCCGTGTACTCGGCGTCCACCACGTTGCCTTCATCCTCGGGCTTCTTCGCCCCGGAGGCGGGCTCGCCTTGCGCCTGGGCGTGGGACTCCGCGCCCTTCGCCTGGGTCTCCGCGTAGATCTTCTCGCCGAGCTTCTGCGAGGCCGCGGCGAGCGCCTGTGTCTTGGCATCGATGGCGGCCTTGTCGTCGCCCTTGGTCGCCGCCTCGAGGTCCTTGATCGCCGCCTCGATCTTGTCCTTCTCGGGCGCGTCGAGCTTGTCGCCGTATTCGGCGAGCGACTTCTTGATCGAGTGCGACAGGGCCTCGGCCTGGTTGCGCGCCGTGACGAGCTCGAGCAGCTTCTTGTCCTCGTCGGCGTGCGCCTCGGCGTCCTTCACCATCTGCTGGATCTCGGCTTCCGACAGGCCCGAGCTCGCCTTGATGGTGATCTTGTTCTCCTTGCCCGTCGCCTTGTCCTTGGCCGAGACGTGCAGGATGCCGTTGGCGTCGATGTCGAAGGTCACCTCGATCTGCGGCATGCCGCGCGGCGCCGGTGGAATGCCCTCGAGGTTGAACTGCCCGAGGCTCTTGTTGCCGCCCGCCATGTCGCGCTCGCCCTGCAGCACGTGGATGGTGACCGCGCCCTGGTTGTCGTCGGCGGTCGAGAACACCTGCTGCGCCTTGGTCGGGATGGTGGTGTTCTTCTGGATCAGCTTGGTCATGACTCCGCCGAGCGTCTCGATGCCGAGCGAGAGCGGCGTCACGTCGAGGAGCAGCACGTCCTTCACGTCGCCTTGCAGCACGCCGCCCTGGATGGCGGCGCCGACGGCGACCGCTTCGTCCGGGTTCACGTCCTTGCGCGGCTCCTTGCCGAAGAACTCCTTCACCTTGTCCTGCACCTTGGGCATGCGCGTCATGCCGCCCACCAGGATCACGTCGAGAGCGATCTCGCACGGCTTGATGGTCTTCTCGATGAGGTCGTCGACCAGCGATTCGAACTTCGCGCGCGTGAGCTTCATCGACAGGTGCTTGGGGCCCGACGCGTCCGCCGTGATGTAGGGCAGGTTGATGTCGGTCGCCTGCGAGCTGGAGAGCTCGATCTTCGCCTTCTCGGCCGATTCCTTGAGCCGTTGCAGCGCGAGCACGTCCTTCGAGAGGTCGACGCCCTGGTCCTTCTTGAATTCGGTGACGATGTACTCGATCACGCGCTGGTCGAAGTCCTCGCCGCCGAGGAACGTGTCGCCGTTGGTCGAGAGCACCTCGAACTGGTGCTCGCCCTCGACCGCCGCGATCTCGATGATGGAGATGTCGAAGGTGCCCCCGCCCAGGTCGTAGACGGCGATCTTGCGATCGCCTTCCTTCTTGTCGAGGCCGAACGCGAGCGCGGCCGCCGTGGGCTCGTTGATGATGCGTTTCACCTCGAGGCCGGCGATGCGCCCGGCGTCCTTGGTGGCCTGGCGCTGCGAGTCGTTGAAGTACGCGGGGACGGTGATCACCGCCTCGGTCACGGTTTCGCCGAGGTAGTCCTCGGCCGTCTTCTTCATCTTGCGCAGGACCTCGGCCGACACCTGCTGGGGCGCGATCTTCTCGCTGCGGATCTCCACCCAGGCGTCGCCGTTGTCGGCCTTGACGATCTTGTAGGGCATGAGGCCGATGTCCTTCTTGACCTCGTTCTCCTCGAACTTGCGCCCGATGAGGCGCTTCACCGCGAAGATGGTGTTCCTCGCGTTGGTGACCGCCTGGCGCTTGGCCGGCGCGCCGACGAGGATCTCGCCGCTTTCGGTATAAGCCACGACCGAAGGCGTCGTGCGCGAGCCTTCGCTGTTCTCGATCACCTTGGGCTTGCCGCCCTCCATGATCGCGACGCAGGAGTTGGTGGTTCCCAGGTCGATGCCGATGATCTTTGCCATGTTAGTGTCCCTCTTGGGGGGTGTCTTGGTGTCTGGGTCGAAATGAGGCCGCGGCGGGGCTGATTCAAGCCTCGCGGGGCCGATTCATGTATCGCGGGACCGCGAAACCGTCACCAATGCCGGGCGGAGCACGCGGTCGTGGAGGAGATAGCCCTTCTGGAGGACGGAAACGACGGTATTGGGCTCGGCGTCGGCTTCGACCTGGCTGATCGCCTGGTGGCGGTGCGGGTCGAATTTCTCGCCGAGCGGGTCGATTTTCCGGATGGCGAACTTCTCGAACACCGAGTCGAGCTGGCGGGCGGTGAGCTCCACCCCTTCCTTGAAGGATTCGATCGAGGTGTTCTCCACGACCAGCGCGGCATCGAGGCTGTCCTTCACCGCGAGGAGAGCGGCGGCGAAGGCTTCGAGGCCGAAGCGGTGGGCGCGGGCGACATCCTCTTGCCCGCGGCGCCGGACGTTTTCGGTCTCGGCCTTGGCGCGCAACCACTCGTCGCGCATTTTCTCGGCTTCGGCCAACGCCGCCGCGAGCCTCGCCTCCAGGTCGGCGATGCGCGCCTCGGGCGTTGCATCGTCAGTGCCCTCGGCTGCGGCCCGGGACGATGGCGGCGCGGATCCCGGCAAACCCGAGAAATCGGCGTCAGTCACTGGAAGATTCCTTTTGGAACAAGTATTTGCATGAAGAAATGGGGCCGCCGGCCGCAATATCAAGGGTCCGGCGCCGCGTTACTTTCGGGCGGGGAAAAGTAGCCAGCTGCTGAGCAGCGTGATGACGCTGTAGAGGATCGATCCGAGGAGCGCCGCGCCGAAGCCGGTGACGGTGAAGCCGTGCACCACCTCGGCCACCAGCCAGAAGAGCAGCGCGTTGATCACGAAGATGAAGAGGCCCAGCGTGAGGATGGTCGCGGGCAGGGTGAGGATGATGAGGAGCGGGCGCAGGATGGCGTTCACCAGGCCCAGGGCGAGCGCCGCGAGGGCGGCGGCGAGGAAGCTCTCGACGTGCACCCCGGGGTAGATGTAGGCGACCAGCAGCAGCGCGGCGGCATTGACGACCCAGCGGGCGAGAAGCGAGAGCATCACGGGGCTCCGAGGTTTTCGAGGGTGATGGTGGTGAGCGCTGTCATCCAAGCGTTACCGTCGTTCGTGGTAGGGATGTAATGAAACTCCTCGCCGCCCGCTTTCACGAACAGCGCCCGACCCTCCTGCGCGATCTCCTCGAGGGTCTCGAGGCAGTCGGCCGCAAAGCCGGGGCAGATCACGTCCACGCGGCCGGCTCCCTCCTTGCCGAGAGCGGTGAGGGCGGCGGCGGGGTAGGGCTTGAACCATTCGGCCTTGCCGAAGCGCGATTGGAAGGTGACCAGCGTGCGCTTGTCGTTCCAGCCGAGCTCGGTGGCGATGAGGCGTGCGCTCTCCCGGCACTGCTTCTCATAGGGGTCGCCCGCCTCGACCATCGCCCGCGGCAAGCCGTGGAAGCTCATCACCAGCCGGTCGGGGCGTCCGCTTTTCATCCAGTAGTCGTTCACGCTCTTCGCGATCGCCTTCACGTAGGCGGGATGGTCATGGAAGTCGCGCACCACCTTGAGCGCCGGGGCAGGCCGCCACTTGCGCAGCGCCTTCGCCACCGCGTCCTCGGTGCTCGCCGTCGTGCTCCCCGCGTACTGCGGGTACAGCGGGAGCACCACGATGCGATCGCATCCACGGGAGCGAAGTTCCGCGAGGCCCGCCCCGATCGAGGGGTTCCCGTAGCGCATGGCGCCGGCCACGGGGATCGCCTTCTTCGCCCGCTCGCCGAGGAAGCCGCGCAGCATCTGCACCTGGCGCCCGAGGTAGACGCGCAGCGGCGAGCCGTCCTCGCGCCAGATGCTCGCGTACTTGCGCGCGGTCTTGAAGGGCCGGAACGGGAGGACCAGGAAGTTGAGGATGAACCACCACGGCAGGCGCGGGATCTGCACCACTCGCGGATCCCAGAGGAACTCGCGCAGGTAGCGGCGCACCGCCCAGTGAGTGGGCGCATCCGGCGTGCCGAGGTTCACGATGAGCACCCCCGGCGACGAAGCGCCGGGCGGCGCGCCGGCGGGGCGATCGGCCATTTAGGGAGCCTCCGAACAAGTCGCATGGGCGTGCGACGGGTCGATTTCGAGGACGATTCTAGGCGTCGAGTCCGCAGCAAGGTAGGTCACCTTGCAAGGACGCGCAACGACGAAGCGGCCCGAAATCGCCCGTCCCTCAGGACGTCGGCCCATGCCGGGCGACGTGCTCGCGGCTTGCGCCAGATGCGGCGTCTGCTGCGTTGCTTGCTTGCGAATAGGCTCCACTATTCGCTGCGCTGCGCGCCTTGCATCCGTCCGCATCTGGGCGAAACGCACATCCATGAGACTTGTTCGGAGGCTCCCTAATGCTGCGAGAGCGCCGAGGAGACCAGCCGCGCGGTCACGTCCACGATCGGAATCACGCGCTCGTAGGCCATGCGCGTGGGGCCGATCACGCCCACGGTGCCGACCACCTGCCCGTCGACCTCGTAGGGCGCGGTGACGATCGAGCACTCGTCGAGCGGGACCAGCTGCGACTCGCCGCCGATGAAGATCTTCACGCCGTCGGCGCGCTCGCTCTGCTCGAGGATGTCGAGGAGCTGCGCCTTGCGCTCGAAGAGCTCGAACAGGCGCCGCAGGCGCGGCATGTCGCCCGAGAGCTCGTCGATCTCGAGCAGGTTGCGCCCGCCGGAGATCACCACGTTGTCGGTCCCCGGGTGGCGCAGGGCTTCCCCGCCCGTCTGGATCGCCGCCTCCATCAGCCCGGAGATGTCGCGGTTCAGATCGATCAGCTCCCCGCGCACCTTCTGGCGCAGCTGGTCGAAGTCGAGCCCGGAATAATGCTGGTTGATGTAGTTCGCCGCCTCGGTGAGCTGCGAGGGCGAGTAGCTGCGGTCGGTGACCAGCACGCGGTTCTGCACCTCGCCGTCGCTCGCGACGATGATCAGCAGCACGCGCCGCTCCGAGAGGCCGAAGAACTCAACGTGGCGCAGCATCGCGCCGCGCCGCCTCGGGGCGACCACGATGCCGGCGAAATGCGTGAGGTCGGAGAGGATCTGCGAGGCAGCCGTGACCACGCGGTGCGGGTCGTCGGGCATGAGGCTTTCCTCGAGCTGCTGGCGCTCGACCTCCTCCATCGGCCGCACGGTGAGCAAGGTGTCGACGAAGAGGCGGTAGCCCTTCGGCGTCGGCACGCGTCCCGCGGAAGTGTGCGGGCTGGTGACGAAACCCATCTCCTCGAGGTCGGCCATGACGTTGCGGATGGTGGCCGGGGAGAGCTCGAGCGCGGAGAAGCGCGACAGCGCGCGCGAGCCCACCGGCTGGCCCTCGGCGATGTAGCGCTCGACCAGGACCTTGAGCAGGGATTGGGCACGTTCGCTCAGCATGACCCCATTCTAATTCATGCTCTAATTGTGGCCATGCCCCCCGCGTTCAAGACGGTGGCCGTCGTCGGCAAGAGCGATGCGGCGAGCCTTCCCGACGTCCTCGACCAGCTGGTGGGGATGCTGCGCGCGCGCAAGCTTGCGATCCTCATGGATCCCCTCACCGCGGGCGCCTCGCGTGCCCGTCCCGACGACACGATCGAGATGGAGCAGCTGCCCAAGCGCGCGAGCCTCGCGATCGTGGTCGGCGGCGACGGCACGCTGATCGCGGTCGCGCGCCTCATGGCCGAGCGCAACGTGCCGCTCGTCGGCGTCAACCTCGGGCGCCTGGGCTTCCTCACCGATATTCCGCACGACGGCCTCGAGAGCGTCGTCGCGGTGCTCGACGGCGACTACATTCCGGAGCAGCGCACGCTGCTCTCGGGCTCCGTGCGGCGCGGCAAGAAGACGCTCTTCGCCACCACCGCGATGAACGACGTGGTCGTGAGCCGCGGCGCCATGGGCAGCATGATCGAATTCGCGGTGACGGTCGACGGCGAGTTCATCTACACGCTGCGCGCCGACGGCCTCATCGTCGCGAGCCCCACCGGCTCGACGGCGTACGCGCTTTCGGCGGGCGGCCCGATCCTGCATCCGTCGTTGCAGGCGCTCGCGCTGGTGCCGATCTCGCCGCACACGCTGTCCAACCGCCCGGTGGCGATCCGCAGCAGCTCGAAGGTAGAAGTGACGCTGGTGCGCGGAATCGACGCGCGCGTCAATTTCGACGTGCAGGCGCACTGGCAGCTCGAGCCGGGCGACGTCGTCTGCGTCGCCGCTTCCGACAATCCCGCGACGCTCCTGCATCCACGCGGCTACCGCTACTTCTCCATGCTGCGGCAGAAGCTGCGCTGGAACGAGCGCGCCACCTGAGGCGCCGCAAGTGCTGCGCGCTCTGGCCATCCGCGACTACGTGATCGTCGAGCGGCTCGACCTCGAGCTCGCCTCGGGGTTCACTGCGCTCACTGGCGAGACCGGCGCCGGGAAATCCATACTTCTCGATGCCTTGAAGCTGGCGTTGGGAGATCGCGCCGATCCCGGCGTGGTGCGCGCCGGCGCGCAGCGCGCCGAGGTGAGCGCGGATTTCGACGCCGAGGCGTTGCCCGCGGTGCGCGACTGGCTCGCCGCGCAGGAGCTCGACGACGGCGACCACGCCTGCCTCGTGCGGCGCACCGTCGACTCGACCGGGCGCTCGCGCGCGTTCGTGAACGGGCGGCCGGCGACCGCGCTGCAGCTGCGCGAGCTGGGCGACCTTCTCGTCGACATCCACGGGCAGCACGACCACCAGTCGCTCCTCAAGCGCGACCGCCAGCGCATGCTCCTCGACGCCTTCGGCGAGTCGGAGGCGCTCGCGCGCGAAGTCGCCGGGCACTTCGCGTCGTGGCGGCGCACGGCCGAGCTCGCCGCCGCGCGCGAGAGCGCCCGCGAAAGCTCGGCGCGCGAGCGCGAGCTCCTCGCCCACGAGGTGCGCGACCTCGAGGCCCTCGCGTTCGACCCGCAGGCCTGGGTGCACGAGCAGGCGGAGCACCGCCGCCTCGCCCACGCCCAGGAGCTGATCGCGACCGTATCCGAATGCGCCGCGGCGCTCGACGAGGCAGAGGGCGCGGCGACGGCGACGCTTTCCAGCGTCGCCGCGAGGCTCGTCGCAGCCGAGGCGCTCGATCCGGCGCTCGGAGGCGCGCGCCGCGACGCCGAGACCGCGGGCGTTCACGCCGCCGAGGCGGCGCAGCAGCTGCGTCGCTACCTGCAGCGCCTCGACGTCGATCCCGGCCGCCTCGCCGAGCTCGACGCGCGGCTACGCGCGGTGTTCGACTGCGCGCGCCGCTATCGCGTCGATCCGGCCGGGCTGCCTGCGGCGCTCGAGGAGCGGCACGCGCGCTTCGCCGATCTCGGAGGGGAGGAAAGCCTCGAGAGCCTGCGTGCCCAGGAGCGGGAACATGAGCGCGCCTACCGGGAGGCGGCCACGCGGTTGTCGAAGGCGCGCCGCACCGCGGCGCGCCGCCTCGCCGAGGAAGTCACCCGCACCATGCAAAAGCTCGCCATGGCCGGCGGGCGCCTCGAAGTCCGCCTCGAGCCGCTCGGGGTGCCGGCGGCCGGGGGCCTCGAATCCGTCGAGCTGCACGTCGCGACCACCGCCGGCCAGCCGCTGGCGCCACTCGCGCGGGTGGCCTCGGGCGGGGAGCTCTCGCGCCTGTCGCTCGCCCTGCAGGTGCAGATGGCGGGCCAGGCGTCGGTGCCGACACTGGTGTTCGACGAGGTCGATGCGGGCATCGGCGGGGCGGTCGCGGAGGTGGTCGGCCAGCTCCTGCAGGCGCTTTCTCGCCACCACCAGGAGCAGCTCGCGGTTGCCAAGCGGGCCGGGGCGCGGGGGACCTTCGCGACGGTCGAGCCGCTCGAGTCGCGCGAGCGGGTGGACGAGGTCGCGCGCATGCTGGGGGGCCTCAAGATCACCGAGGCCACCCGCCGCCACGCCGAGGAAATGTTGCAAAACGCCCGTACTGCGGGTACACAAACAGGGAAGGAAAAAGGGAAGGCGGCCGCCGGACGGTCATAGGGCGCCGCGCAGGAGGATCATGGAACGCAGTTCGGGCAAGTCGGGACTGGTGCTCGCGGGAGGGGGGGCACGCGCGGCCTATCAGGTCGGGGTGTTGAGGGCTCTCAAGGAGATGCTCCCCGAGCCTAAGGTCAATCCGTTCCCGATCATCTGCGGCACCTCGGCGGGCGCGGTCAACGCCGGCGTCCTGGCGGTCTACGCCGATGACTTCGGCCACGCCGTCGACAACCTGCTTGCCGTATGGGGCAACTTCGAGCCGCGCCACGTCTACCGCGCCGACTTCCCCGGCGCCACCGCCAACAGCCTGCGCTGGTTCGCGGGTTTCCTCTTCGGCGCCTTCCTCAAGAACCGCCGCATCTCGCTGCTCGACAACCGCCCGCTCGAGAACCTGCTCGGGCGCCGCCTCGACTTCTCCCGCATCGAGAAGAACATCGCCGCGGGCGCGCTCGACGCGGTCGCGATCACCTGCTCGGGCTACACCTCGGGGCAAAGCTGCAGCTTTTTCGAGGCCGCAGAGCACTTCGAGGCGTGGCAGCGCTCGCAGCGCATCGGGATCAAGACGCGCATCTCGGTCGAGCACCTGATGGCCTCGAGCGCGATCCCGTTCGTGTTCCCGCCCTACAAGCTCAACCGCGAGTTCTTCGGCGACGGCTCGATGCGCCAGATCGCCCCGGTGAGCCCGGCGCTGCACCTGGGCGCCGACCGCGTGGTCGTGGTGGGCACCGCGCGCATCCGCAACGACTCGCCCGAGCGCACGCGCGGCGACCTCTATCCCACGCTCGCGCAGGTCGCCGGCCACGTGATGAACTCGATCTTCCTCGATAGCCTCGCGGTGGACCTCGAGCGCCTCGAGCGCATCAACAAGACGATCAGCGCCGTGCCCGCGGAGACGCTGAAGAAGATGGGACTCTCCCTGCACCACGTCGACGTGCTGGTGCTCACGCCCTCCGAGCCGCTCGACGCGATCGCCGTCAAGCACGTGGGCAACCTGCCGTGGACGATCCGCTTCCTGATGCGCTCGATCGGCGCCATGCGCCGCGGCGGCGCGAACCTCGCGAGCTACCTGCTCTTCGAGCACGGCTACTGCAACGAGCTGATCGAGCTCGGCTACAACGACACCATCAAGCGCCGCGACGAAGTCGAGGCGTTCCTCGCCGGAGGCCTTTCCGCGGTTCCGGGGGCCTATGCGCGCACCGTGAAGTTCCTCGTCCCGACCGACGAGAAGAAGGCGGCCACGCACGGCCAGGGCGCGGCCTGATGGCGCGTCCCGAGCCGCAGCGCCTGCACGACTATCCCCACAGCCGCGTCCTCACGACGCGCTGGATCGACAGCGATCCCTACGGCCACATGAACAACGCGGTGCATTACTTCCTCTTCGACACCGTGGTGAACGCGTGGCTGATCGAGCACGG